>Ga0182744_1004169_pt1 | contig 10959 bp, 6 predicted proteins | sample eDN3rd30CKraftMG_FD_128525 | JGI IMG/M metagenome (GOLD analysis project Ga0182744, IMG submission 128525) | Enriched Miracle-Growth compost microbial communities from Emeryville, California, USA - eDNA 3rd pass 30_C Kraft MG (version 2) (version 2) ... | reverse complement strand
CTTCCTGCAACGAAACTGCTTCCGTAAACGAGTAAGGAGTCGTAGACAAATCAATAACATGATATTTAAATGGTACATGAAATAACTTATTATTAATTTGAGTCGGGTCATAGCTAAAAACACCCTTCACACTTAATCCATCTATAATTTGCTGTTCAACAAATAAGGAGCTCAATAAAGTATTTTGATCAACTTTTCTGTATCCCGGAGACTTTAAAACACCTACCGGACTATTCGCAGAAGATTCTCCCCAATGCTCTCCATCGGGATAAATCAAACTTTGCGTAGGTAAAAATTTATAAAAAGAACGGAATAAGTGATTGCCGGTAGTTTCATCCGCATCAATATCATTTATCCGTGAAATGGATCCTTGTAAAGAAAAGCCTACTTTCGTCGAATTGGTAGGTTGCATTTCTAAATTAACATTATAATTATATCGTTTATATCCTACCTGATCAAAAATTCCTTGTTGGTCATAATAACCTAAAGCAGCATAATAAGTAACATGCTCTGTGCCGCCTCTAAAATCAATTCCGTAGTTCTGAGTAGGGGTATTCTTATTAAACAGATCAAGGAAATTAGAATTAGGATATTTATAAGGATCATCCTTATGTAATTGTTCATAATTATTTATCAGATCAGGATCATTAGGTGGCGTTGTACCATTCGGAGTTTGATTATAATAACCTTCATTCTGAAGAGCCATATAATCGCGGGCACTTAACATATCAGGCAAATAAGTAGGATTGGAAAAACCTATAGAGGAGCTAAGACGAACCTGCGGCTTTCCAACTATTCCACGTTTAGTTGTAATTAATACAACACCATTTGCACCTCCTATCCCAAACGGAGCAACAGCAGCCGCATCCTTCAAGATCGTAACTGTTTCAATAGTAGATGGATCTATTTGTTGCATATTGTCGCGCTTGATCCCATCCACTATAACCAACGGCTTATTGTCACCCGTAGTTACAACACCCCGAATGTGAATATCCGGACTATCAAAGCCTGGTTGTCCTCCATTAGGACGCATACTTATACCAGAAAGCCGGCCAGCCATCGATTCTGAGATGTTAGGTGCAGGTACCTGAGCTAGCTCATCCCCTTTTATACTACTGATAGAACCTGTAACCTCGGCACGTTTCTGAGTACCATAGCCAACAACAACAACTTCAGATAAAGCCTGAACATCTGGTTCCAGAATAACATTCAATGTTGTTCTGTTTCCAACAGTTACCTCTTGTTTAAGATAGCTGATGTAGGTAAACTCAAGAACACTGTTTTGATTAGGAACAGCAATTGTAAAACGGCCATCCAAGTCAGTCGCAACTCCTTGCGTAGTTCCTTTAACCTTTACACTCACTCCTATTAATGGCAACCCTTCGGGATCTTCTACAACTCCCGAAACCTGCGTTTGTGAGAAAGCCAACGATGTTGTCACTATCGTCAACATAACTAAAATGGAAAACTTTAACAGATTCCCCTGATAGTACTTAAGACAAAATCTAAATCTGTTAGATCTGTCTAACACATTTTGTAAAATTTGATTCATAGTATTTAGGTTTATTTATAATTTACAATTAGGATTAAACAATAATTGGTTTATAAAATAACAATGCTAACGTTGGCAATTTCAAATGATGCGTTTATTGATTTCGGATTATTTATTTAAAACCTCAGTGCCAACGTTTGCATTGTAAAAGTAAATGTATCAAAGTATTTTTATAAAAACAAAAAAAAAGAAAAAATAACAATAAAATTCCTTATAATTCTTTTGCTCTTTCAATAGCAAGTTTGAGTCCTCTTAGTTCAGCAAGGCCTTTGAGCCTGCCGATGGCCGAATAACCCGGGTTGGTGACCTTGTCCAGGTCATCCAGCATCTGGTGCCCATGATCCGGACGGAATGGTACCGGAAAGTCTCCGCTCCGGCTGATCCGGATCAGCTCCTGCATTACCCCATACATATCCACATCGCCCGCCAGGTGATCCGACTCATAAAAGCTTCCGCTCTCATCCTTCAGCACATTCCTCAAATGAGCAAAATAAACCCGGTGGCCTACCGACCTGAGGGTTTCCATTACATCAACATGCCTGCCTGCACCCAAAGAACCCGTGCAAAAACAAATCCCGTTAAAAGCATGATCAACCGAATCAATAATAGCAAGCAGATCTGCCTCCGAGCTCACCACACGTGGAAGCCCCAATATAGGGTAGGGAGGGTCATCCGGGTGGATGGCCATCCGCATGTTCAACTGCTCGCATACCTCCTTAACCGAGCCCAAAAAGTAAAGCAGGTTGCTCCGTAAACCGGCGTTCCCGATCTCTCTGTAGGTTTCAATGCTTTTAGTTAACTGCTCAATGCTAACTCCCTTCTCTGTAGGAACACCCATCAGGATGTTTTCTTCAAGGTTCCTTTTCTCTTCTTTTGCTAACCGTCCAAACCGCTCCCGGGCCTGCTGTACTATCATCTCCGCATAATCCTTCCCTGCATCTTCCCTTTTCAAAAGGAACAGATCAAAAACAGCAAGGTCAACCCAGTCGAACAACAAGGCCTTGGCGCCATTGGTTAATTCGTAATCCAGCCGGGTACGCGTCCAGTCCAGTACAGGCATAAAATTATAACATACCAGTCTGATCCCGCAGGTCGATAAATGGCGCAGCGTTTGACGGTAATTCTCAATATAGTATTCGCAATCCTTTCCCCTTGTCTTGATCTCCTCATGTACCGGAACACTTTCAACTACCACCCACCTCAGACCTGCGGCTTCTATAATCTCCTTACGCTCTTTTATCTCCTCCAAAGGCCATACCTCCCCATGGGGAATGTGATGCAGGGCTGTAACAATACCCTCTGCTCCAGCCTGTTTTATATCCTGCAGGCTGACCGGGTCATTGGGCCCGTACCATCGCCAACTTTGCAATAAAGCCATAACTAAATTGTAATATTAATCTTTCGATTATCCCTGAAATTCATTTTGATCATACGCCGCTATAGGCTGTAAAACCTCCGTCCACCAGGATCGTTTCCCCACTGACAAACCCGGAGGCATCGCTCAATAAATAAACGAGCGTCCCGATTAGTTCCTCCGGGTTACCCAGACGCTGATAAGGGGTATTAACGATATAACGCTCCGTCCGGTTGGTGTAGCTCCCATCGGGATTGAGCAGCAGATCATGGTTCTGTTCGGTAAGAAATACTCCCGGAGCTATCGCGTTCACACGGATCCTCCCGCCATAGCGCAAACCCAGTTCCACGGCCATCCATTTCGTGTAAGCTTCAATAGCCGATTTGGCCATCGTGTAGCCTAAAACACGGGTGATCGACCGCTGGGCTGCCAGCGAGGAAATATTGACAATGGAACCCTTGCCTTTCTCGGCCATCACACGGCCGAAAACATATGTAGGGATCACCGTGCCAAATAAATTCAGATCAACAGCCTCGCGAGTATAGGAAAGGTCACTGGCAAACAGATCCTGCTCAGGTTGTATGACCGCGCCGGCTATATTACCACCGGCAGCATTCACCCACCCGTCTATCGTTCCCCAGGTATCCAAAACCTCCTCTTTGGCAGCATGCATCGCCCCCTCATCCAAAACATCTGCCAAAATGGAAAAGGCCTCCCCGCCCAAGGACCTGATCGCAGATACCCGCTGAGCTGCACGTTCCTTATTCCGACCCAGAACAACAACCTTGCCCCCGGCCCGGGCTACCCCCAGAGCAAAAGCCCCCCCCAAAACACCCGTAGCTCCCGTAATAATGATTACCCTATCCTTTAATGAAAATTGTTCAATATCAATCATGTATTAATAATTAAGTATAGAAGGTATTATCGTCATGGGTACAAACTCCGGGTTCATATACTCCTTCAGCGTATGTTCAGGCTGTTCATACCTGGCCGGAATAGGCAGCCCCGAAAAGGTCTGGAAATACAACAAACAGGCATCCCGCCACCACCTCGCTTCCTTCTCCTGGATAGCAAGCATATCCTTGATCGATTGAAAACGTTCTGCATCAACCTCATCCTGCATCTGATCCCAGACAACCTGGGTCTGCCTTACCGAATTCACCCCCTGGTAATAGCGATCAGCCAGCTCGTTCCACAACGTATTCCCCGATCGCATTTTATAGTCCCAGGGTACATGATGAAACCAAAGAAGATATTCCTCGGGTGTAGCCTTAACATCTTCGAACACAGCATTGAGGGGAGAAGAATACTGAGCGGCCGCATTGCTTCCGGTAGAGGTACGGTCGAACCCGATACCCAGAGAATCCGCCTGGTGGTAATAAACTGATGTCCAATCAGCCCGACCTCCGGTTACCCAAGGCCCCGGACCATAATGTGAACCTCTACCCATAATATGATGCAGGCCCAAAGGAGTCATATAATTCACCATATTCTCACGGGAGTCCATCATGATCTTTTTCATCGGTGTTACAAAACTGTTCGCATTGGTAAATGTCATTCTCAACCAGTCATCTGCAATGCCCTCTGCCGTTAACTCCGGGTTCCACGCCAGCCGCCCGTATACATACCAGTTCGATTGATTGAAGATACTCCCGGTCCAATTGCTGTCAAGACCGATATTGGCAACACCGGCCATTGCCGAAACCGAATGTCCGTCCAGTTCGCCGTCAATTATTTTAGCAACCGTAGAGCCCGGGCCCTTGCTATAAGTATCCGCATCAAGCACCTCCTGGTACAACGGACCCAGGTAAACCAGATGGGTAGAATGCCCGGTATACTCCATCGTAATCTGAAATTCCATCATCTGGGGTGTTTCCGGCATAGCACCAAATAATGGACTAAAAGGTTCACGTGGTTGAAAGTCGATCGGGCCGTTCTTTACCTGGATGATCACATTCGGCCGGAACTTACCATCCAGAGGGACAAACTCATTATAGGCCTGCTTGGCACGGTCGTCCGGAACATTATTATCATAGACAAATGCCCGCCACATGAGGATACCCCCATGGGGTGCCAGCGCATCGGCAAACATATTCGCTCCGTCACTATGCGAACGGCCATAATCCTGAGGACCCGGCTGGCCCTCCGAATTCGCTTTAACAAGCAACCCTCCAAAGTCGGGAATGTACTCATAGATCTCCACTACCTTCTCATTCCACCATTTCTGAACTGAAGGATCCAGCGGATCGGCCGTCTTAAGACCCCCGATCTCAATCGGTGCGCTGAAGCGTGCAGTAAGATATACCTTCAAACCATAGGCACGGAATACATCAGCCAGCGCTGCAACCTTGACCAAATAATCCTTGGTCAGGATCTGGGCGTTCGCATTGACATTCGTCAGAACTGTACCGTTAATACCAAGAGATGCATTCGCACGTGCATAATCACGGTAACGAGGATCGCTTACATCAGGCAGGGTCGTCCAGTCCCAAAGCGACAGTCCTGCATAACCCCGCTCAACCGAACGGTTCAGATTATCCCAGTGGTTTAGCAAACGGTGCCGGATCTTCGGTGATTCGCTGATGTTCAGATGGCCGATATCCTCATTTGTCTGCAGCAGCTTTAAAAAATTGAAAACACCATACAAAACACCAACATCAGAATTGGCAGCAATAACAGTAGACCGATTACCACCAATCTCCATGCTACGGATAAGATAACCCTCTGCTCCAATAGTCGCTAATAACTTATCAAGATGTAAAGAGGCGATCTGCTCCGAAGATTCTGGTGTGCCGATCACTAAGCTATTATCACTGACGCGTTTGCTTTCCGGTAGATCTAAGAGCAATAAGCCTTTGAGACCGACAAGAAGCTCCTGTTTGGCCGAAAGAAGAGTATTAGACTCAGCAGGAAATACCATCTGTTTAATGGATGATCGATATTGATCATAGAGAACCTCATTATTAACCCGATCATAACGAAGCCATAGCCGATAACCTGAATCTGCATAAAGCTGACCAATGAATAATGTAAATAAAAAGAAAGAAAGAAGAGTCTTTTTCATATCGATAATATTAACCTATATCAATTTTAGTTGTCAATTACTTTATATTATTTAACAACTCGAATAACCCCTCGCATAACAAGATAATGTCCCGGGTAAGAACATATATATGGATAAACACCAGGTTTATCAGGTGCATTTAAATAGATTGTCTCTGTCTCTCCGGGTTGTAAAATTTTAGTATAGGTGAGAACTTTAGAACTATTGGGAACATAATTCATCTTTTCTCCTTGTACTCCTAATTTTAAAGCCAGCTCTCCGATTTCATTTGCAGCACCGATATCTGTCATTACAAAATTATGAAGCATATCATCATTATTATTAAAAACAAGTTTAAGTTTACTTCCAGCTTTTACAGTAATATCATCCGTACTAAATTTTAATCCTGGTAATGTTCCCATTGTAATTGTAAGATCAGCTTTACCACCCCAACTGGCAGGCATCTGCAATGTATGCTTACTTAAAACTTCTTGATTATTTTGTCGAGATACATTAGTAGCATCTGAGGAAGTAGTCGCTGATGCATGATTATGTTCCATTGACATTCTCACTCTATTATCATCAGTAATATTCACCTTATCACCATCAGGTATATTATTTAATGTATAATATCCAAAATTATGCAATAAAGGACGCTTTTCGGCAGACAAGATACCTTCAGCTTTTATTTCATGAATATAACCTTCTCTTAAACTATCTAAAACCAAGCGGACCCGCATTTTATCTTCAGATACAACAATTGCTTTAATTATACGATCTGCTTGATTAATCGGGGGGCTGCCATAAGTACTATGATACTTATAAATAAAGTCTCCTATACTATAAGATGACACATCACGAGCTGACTCCTCATCAACAGGCAACGTAAATTCTATTTCAAAACCATCAGGTTGTGCCTTAATTGTTTTCATTTCAAAAGGCATAACACCTGTCCATTCCAACTTCTGTAATCCAAACGGGGAACTTCCGGTGGATCCCCAACCGCGAGACGTCATTCCAACAAACATAGCTCCATCTGGTCCCCAATTCATTCTTAATATGCCCGATGAAAATCCCTCGCGAAATGGGAAAACAACTCCCTGATAGACACCTTTTACTTTCTCAAGAAATACACGCATAATCTTACTGTGTCCTTGATCGCCAACAAACAATTGATCTTCAAATGGCCCCATCTTTCCTTCATCATTATAATTAAGAATACCAGATGTAGAAATTCCCAATATAGTATGTGGAAACCATACGGCCGGCGTTTTGATTCCTTTAACCGTTTTAGCAACCTCAAACATAGGCTTTCCTGTGTCAGGAATATCTGACGGCTTCAATGTTATATTTGACTCTGGCTCTCCTGACCATTTTAAACTGCTTGGGTTTCCCATAAAATCGCCTTCTGCTACATGTGAAATATAGCCTGATCCTACCCAATGGCCTTGATTCTCAGAGTAAAATATATCTCCTGAGCTATTTAACCCCATTCCTGCTGGCGATCTGAATCCGGCCGCGAAAGGCTTCATCTTAAAATCTGGAGAAAACTTAAGCATCCAACCATGCCATTTTGAAAGACTTTCACTATTCCCATTCCAGCCAAGGTTTAATGCTACGATCATGTCTCCATCTTTATCTAATAACGGTCCATAAGCATACTCATGATAATTCCCTGTTTCTGACAAAGGCCAGGAATACATTGTCTCATACTGATCAGCTTTACCATCACCATCTGAATCTCTTAAACGAGTTAATTCAGAACGCTGTACGGCATACATATCTCCGTTAATATAATTCAAACCCAAGGGTTCATGTAGTCCCTGAGCAAATAATCGATACGTAGGCTGCATTCTATTCTTCATAGAAGGATTATCTATAATCCAGACCTCACCCCGACGTGTTGAAACAGCCAAAGAACCACTGGGTAAAAAGCCCATTCCTCCTACCTCAAGAAAAATCCCTTGAGGAATCGGAACAGTAGTTAACCGGTAAATATCATTTTCGGTATATATTTTAACAGAATCATTAACTGTAGAATTACCTGTATTATTACTTTGCCCCAGGCTAACCATTGAATATAAAACTCCTGCAAGAACTGTTAAGTATTTTATATAACTTATTTTCAGATTCATATTAGTTTAGTTTACCAGATAATTGAATATTCCAATGAAGAAATATTTTTACTAAATGCAATTACAAGTTCATCTGTATTTTGTAGCTTTCGAATAATTGGTTTCAGGCGTTCACTTACTTCTATATAATATGACTTTCCATCGATGACATATAAACCTTTGCCCAAAGATTCAATTGTCTTCCCGCTTGCCATTCTAAAATATAGATTCTCCGGAGCATTGGTAACATTAATTTCTCTCTTTAAAGACCCTCCATTAGAGACCATCAATATCTTATCATCAACGTTAAAACCACTATACTCATAATGAAACGTTACATTTTTACCGGCATCATATGAATACCCTTTATTATGAAAATCATCAAATGGAATCGAATCGGGCCAAATGGAATCGGAACTGTTCAATACAGCAAAAGAAGGAGAGGAAGATAAAGTGATCACAGCGCCAAGCGGTTCAGCTAATTGAGGCTCCCCCCGCGACTCCCACATACCTGTTGCATCAACAAATCCGCCTCGCCAAAACTGCAGTATAGATCCTTGCTTTAGATCGTAGGAATAATTTGTATGATTAGGGTTACCCACCGATATTACATGCGTCCGCTTACCTTCACCAAATGATAAATAACTTCTTAAGATGTATGGCTCTGCTTCAGCTTTCACTATAATCGGGTTAACCATACGAAACCGCCCATTATCAGCATCGATATACTGACCAGCCCCCTCGTGAAGGCTCTTATAACTAATATTTCTAAATGCGATAACACGATTCGCATCTGCTTGAAAAACGAGAGGTCCTTTTGTACTTTCATCACTAAAACTCGATCCCTCAGAAAGACCATCTAATGCAACATCCTGATGAATAAGTACGCCATTCAGATATATTTCTTCGAAGGTTGCTTTACTTATTTTTTTCCCAGAATTATCAAAGACAGGGGATTTGAACTTCACTTTTAAATGCTGCCATAAACCAGGGGCCTTACCAACATTACCTATTGGCTGTTCTGCACGGAAGGAAATAGTATTCTCAATTCCATTAATACTTATCACACCAATTTTAGATAGTGGATTCGAGATTTCCGGCCAGCTATCAGATAATAGAATCTTATAACGCCCCATTATATATACAGCAGAAGTACTTCCTTTAGTTGTTAAGAAATCAAAATCAACTTCAACATTCCCTTCCAATTGTGCTTTAGAAACTAAATTGGTTGCTTCTTTACCTGCTTTACTCACGGCAATACCACTTCCGGTAATAAACTTTGCAGTTGATCTGTTAAAATCTGTTGATAGATCAGAAACAATTATCCAGTTCGCACCGGAGTTCTCGAATGCATCAAAATTTGAAAGGGAAATAGTATTTTGAGAAAATACATAACTTGAACATAGGATACTCCCAAGTAATAACAAAGCAACTTTTTTCATAAAATCCATAATTTTAACCCCTCAGTTAATATAACACAGCTCCATATATAACAAAAAGATGCTGTGTTTACTTATAACTAATTGTGCACAAACTTTAATTTCAAGCAAAAGTAAATTCAGGCAAACGCATAATCTCACCTCCTTTCATTGCAGACTCATGCGCCAGAATCCCCACACAAGTAATATTAGCCGCTTGAACTGCATTAGGATAAGGTTGACGCCCTTCTAATAATGAACTTACAAACTCATGCACAAGATGAGGATGAGAACCGCCATGACCCGAACCCTGAATAAAAGACAGATGCTGATGCTCTTCTGCATCGTACACAAACTCCGTTGTAAATTCCTGAATCTCTTTAGGCAACAAGTGAGCATAATCCTTAACCTTAACTCTCTCAGGAACTTCTCCTGTATGAATAACACTCTCTTCATGCTCAATCAATGTCCATTCAAACGATTTCTTAGAGCCATATACATCAAAGCTTTCACGATATTGACGTGCTGTATTAAACAAAGACCGGGTTACTTCAGCAGATAAATCAGAGTCCTTTAGTTTAATATGACACGTCTCAATTGCAAATGGAGAACCGTATTTCGGGATGAGATCCTCATCAATTCTTCCCGAGCCAAAACAGGAAACATATTCGGCTGAAGCTTTGGGCAGCGCTAAAACCGGACTAACACAATGCGTAGCGTAGTGCATAGGTGGTAAGCCTTCCCAATATCCCGGCCAACCAGCCATCTCCTGCTGATGCGATCCCCGCAGAAATTGTAGTTTACCTAACTCTCCATTCTCATATAATTCTTTTACAAACAAAAATTCACGGCTATAAACCACAGTCTCCATCATCATATAGGTAAGACCGGTCTCCTTTACAGCATCAACGATGCGTTTGCAATCTTCCACACTGGTGGCCATGGGAACGGTACAGGCAACGTGCTTTCCTGCACGCAATGCAGCTATCGACTGTTCAGCATGATTTTGAATTGGGGTATTAATATGAACCGCATCAATATCCGGGTCTTTCAGTAATTCTTCAAAATCAGCATATCGTTTTTCAATTCCAAACACATCACCAATCTCTTTCAGCTTATCCTCATTCCGTTGACAAATAGCATACATAGTTGCATCCGGATGCTTTTGATAAATCGGAATAAACTCGGCTCCGAACCCCAAACCTACAATTGCTATGTTTATTGACTTCTTGCTCATTTACTTTATATTTTTATTAATCAAATATTCCAGCTTTATTCTTCTCGCGACCACTTTCTTAAAAATTCAATACCCTCCTGCGCAAAACCATCCTGGCTGGGCACCAAGGGCCGCCACATACAAACAGCACCGGCCAACTCTTTAATTTCAGGGGTAAAGCTTTCAATAGAAACCGTTTTATTATAATTAATTGCTGTTAACCCACGCTTATAAGCCCCCCAGTTTGTTTCACCTGTCCCGG
>Ga0182744_1004163_pt1 | contig 10972 bp, 8 predicted proteins | sample eDN3rd30CKraftMG_FD_128525 | JGI IMG/M metagenome (GOLD analysis project Ga0182744, IMG submission 128525) | Enriched Miracle-Growth compost microbial communities from Emeryville, California, USA - eDNA 3rd pass 30_C Kraft MG (version 2) (version 2) ... | reverse complement strand
CTGGCGCGGCTGCGCCAGGACGGCGTGCTCGACATCAACAGCGGCTTCTGCGGCAACGACGGCAAGTGCGCGCCGTTCGGTTCCGGCCGCAGTTTCTGGCCAGCCGCGATCGCCGAACGCTCGGATACGCGCGACCTGGTCATCGCCGCCGAGAACCCCAACCAGCCCGGCGTGAACGACGAGACCTGGCAGATGGTGTTCCAGTTCACCCGCGACGGCGCCTACCACGACGCCATCACGCTGCACTCCATGCATGACGCCGGCACGCTGGAATACACGGTCCCCGCGGCGCTGCTGGTGTCACGCGATGCCACCATGATCGTCGGCACGCGCCGCTTCACCCCCGTCGGCAACGACTACGACGCCGCCCTGACACGCCTGCTGCACAACGACACGATCTTCGCCGACACCTTCGGCGGCGCGCACGGCGACTGATCCGATGCGCGATGTCAGGTCGGCGCGCCGACCTGCGCTTTTCTCTCCCGACCGTGGCGCCCAGGCGCCACGACCCCTGAACGGAGAATGCCCGCCATGATCAAACCCTGCGCCTTCGCAGCACTCGCCGCGCTCGCCATCGGCAGCGCCCACGCCGCCGACGACTTCGCCAAGCAAGCCAGCGATGCCACGCAGCCGTTGCAACTGAACCTCGCGCCCGACGGCTCGCCGACGCCGAGCGACCTCACGCTGGATACGAGCTTCAATGCCAACGGCATGCGAGCCCTGTGGGCGCCGGAGCAGGACGGTTGGTCCGACACCGAGGACGGCGTGGGCGTGTTCCCGTGGGACGGCGTGGGCACGCTGCCCGGCCCGCCGCCGGTCACGACCAATGTGCACAAGGGCTACTACGTCGTCGGCAAGCAGAAAAACACCGCTGGCGATGCGTGGCGCGTGTGGGTCACGCGCGTGGACCTCGGCGGCGTCACCGACACCACGTTCGGCACCGACGGCTGGATCTACGGCGAGGCGCAGGGCGAGATCGTCGACGCGATCGTCACCAGGCCCTATGCCTTCATCCTCAGCAACGTGTCCGCGGGCGCGGCCACGCGCGTGGCCTGCATCGACCTGAGCACGCCGACCGGCAACAGCTGTTTCACGGGCTTCGCCGGCGTGCTCACTTGGGGCATCAGCGCGAGCGGTCCGCGCACCGCGGCCTATGGCCAGCGCCTGATCTACGACGCCCGCTACGGCCTGTTCGTCGCCGCACGCATCATCAACACCGCGCTCGGCCAGGAAGTGGGCGTCGCGCGCATCAGCGCCGGCAGCGGCGCGCTCATCCCCGAGTTCAACGTCGACGGCTACTACTTTGGCCTGCCCGCCTGGGCACCGGCCACCGGCGCGGAAGTGACGGTGAACGCGCTGGCCGTCCCACCCGCCGGCTACGCCGGCATCCCGCACCTGTACGTCGCCGGACAGATGAAGCGCGACGCGGCCGGCGACCACGACGGCTTCATCCTCGGCCTCGCGCCGAACACTGGCGTCGTCTCCGCGGACTGGGATTGGCGCGCCTTCTACTACGAGGACGACAACACCGGCTACAGGAAGGACGCCATCACCGCGCTGGCGCCGCTGCGCAACGGCAAGGTCGCCTTCGCCGGCTGGTCGGAGACCGACGACGCCAGCCTCAGGCCGATGATCATGGGTCGCGTCAACGGCGACGGCGGCTTCGACGCGAACTTCTGCAAGGGCAATCCGAACCGCGGCTCGTACGGCTGCATGGTCGAACACAACATCGACGAGTTCTACAAGCCCGATTCGCAACCCGTCGCGCTGGCCGAACGCGCGCAGAACCGCGACCTGGTCGTCGCGCTGCGCTCGAAGAACAACGGCAGCATGCCGCCGACCAACGTGATCACGCGCGTGGAGCAATACAGCGCCGACGGCAACCGCGTGCGCGCGGCCCTGAACGTGGACTTCGTCGCCGCCAGCGCAGGCGGCGCGCGCTGGTCGCGCCCGTTCGGCCTGTGGATGGGCCACAGCGGCCAATGGATCGGCGGCGAGGGTACCGGTGAGGAATTGATCGCCGTGGCCGGCACACGCCTGTATTCGGGCGCCGACTTCGACGCCACGCTCATCCACATCAAGGCCACCGACAGCATTTTTGCCGACGCGTTCGGCGGCAAGAACGGCGATTGATCGCGCGGCGCGCGGACCGATGTCGGGTTCGCGCGCCGTCTCGCGCTTTTCTCCCCACGCCGCGAATGCCGACCGGATTCGCGGCTTTCCGGACATCCAGACGGAGACCCTCAGCATGTTCAAGACGATGCCGATGACGATCGCGCTCGCCTGCGTCGCCATCGCCGCATACGCGCGAGACGGGCAGGCAGCCCCCGATGCAACTTGGCATCCGCCGCGACTTCAAGCCGCCCATCCGTCGCCGCAGCCCTCCGATGCCGTGGGCTGGCCCGATCTGGTGCCCGACCCCGAGTTCGGCGCGAGCGGCAGCAATGCCTATGCGCTCGACGACGCCAACGGCAAGGAAGAGTGGGCGTTTCGCGTGTTCCCGCGCGCCGGCGGCGGCTGGTGGCTGACAGGCAATCACTGGAACGGGTCGAGCGGAACCTGGGACGCCGGCATCGTCCGCGTCGACAGCAATGGGGCAGGCATCGCCACCTACAAGATCGCGACGCCGCTGGCCTCGCTCAACGACGTCGCCTTCGACGCGGCGACCAACAAGCTCTACTTCGCCGGCTCGGCCACGCGCGCGGGCCACAGCGATACCGACATGGCAGTGACCTGCATCGACGTCAGCGCGGCAACACCGGCCAAGTGCAGCGGCTTCGGTACCGATGGCACCGCCTACGTGGCCTTCGACATCGCCAGCGGCAAGAATGACGGGGCCTGGCGCGTACTGGTGCGCCCGAACCTCGGCGTGCTGCTCGTCGGATGGGCGCAGAACGGCGCCAGCGACAACGCGATCGCCGCCGCCGCGCTGTATCGCGCCAGCGGCGCATTGGTCACGCGCTTCGGCAACGACGGAAAATACTGGCTCGACTTCGCCGACAACGACAGCGTGCAGGCGATCGCGCTGTCCAACGACGCCGACACCGAGGCGCGCCTGTACATCGCCGGCAGCTTCGAAGTGCCATCCGATCCCGGCCGCATGGCCGGCTACGTGCTCGCGCTCAATGCCTGGACCGGGCTGCCCGACACCGGCTTCGGCACGGCCGGCGGCCGCGTCACGCTCGAACCGCGCCTGAAACCGAACGGCTCCAACGACGCGGTTTCCGCGCTGGCCGTGCTCGCCAGCGGCAAGCTCGCCTGGTCCGGCTGGTCGCTCGATTCGGGCGGCAGCCGGCATTTGATCGTCGGCCGTCTGCACGGCAACGGTACGCCCGACAGCGCGATCCGCGGCGTCGGCTGGGCCATGCTGGGGGCGTTGCCGATGGAAGGTGGACTCAAGCACGAACGTCCTACCGACCTGGCCGAACGCCCCGGCAATCGCCATCTCGTCGTCGCCTTCGAAGTCGCCTACGAAGGCGCCTCGACGCTGGCCGGCGAACACCGCCAGTACGCGTTCGAACTCGATGCCGACGCCTCGCTCTATCGCGGCAGCGTGGTGGCCACCTTCCCGGCTGCCACCGGACAAATCCCGTGGGCCCTGCCGACAGGGCTGCTGGTCACCGGCGACGCCGTGATGATGGCTGGCACGCGGCGCTGGGACGCAGGCACCGGCGACTTCGACTACACGCTGGTGCGCTTGATCCGCGGCGAAACGATCTTCGAGGACGGTTTCGAGATCGTGCCCGCCCGGCAGATCGCACCATGATGCTTTTTCCTGCCTGACACACCTGCGCCACCGACGGAAAAACCCACGGCCACGGAAGGCCGCCTTTCGCGCGCGGCGCGCGGCGTTTCGACCAAAGTCGTATCCGCCTTTGCATTGACCGGCCGGATTCGATGGAACACGCTTCCCGTGCGCATTCGCTGCCCGGAGCCTGTCCCATGAATACCGCCGTCGCCGGCCATCCGTCCGGCCCCGTCTCCAAACTCGTCTGGGCCGCGGTCGCGGTCGTTGGCGCGATCTGCCTCGGCGTCGTCGCGCTGCGCCGCGGCGAGCCTGTCAACGCGATCTGGCTGCTCGCCGCCGCGCTGTCGGTGTTCGCGATCGGCTACCGCTTCTACAGCAAGCTCATCGCCGACAAGGTGCTCAGGCTCGACGCGACGCGCGCGACGCCGGCGGTGCTGCGCAACGACGGCCTCGATTACGTGCCGACCGAGAAGTGGATCGTCTACGGCCATCACTTTGCCGCGATCGCCGGCGCCGGCCCGCTGGTCGGTCCCGTGCTCGCCGCGCAGATGGGTTATCTGCCGGGCACGCTGTGGATTTTGTTTGGCGTCGTCTTCGCCGGCGCGGTGCAGGACTTCATGATCCTCGGCCTCTCGCTGCGCCGCGACGGCCGCTCGCTCGGCCACATGCTGCGCGCCGAACTCGGGCCGGCCGCGGGCGTGGTCTGCATGATCGGCGTGCTCGTATTGATGATGATCGTGCTCGCCGTGCTCGCGCTGGTCGTGGTCAAGGCGCTGGCGATCAGCCCGTGGGGCACGTTCACGGTCGCGGCGACGATCCCGATCGCGATCTTCATGGGCCTGTACCTGCGGTTCTTCCGGCCCGGCCGCGTGCTCGAGGTGTCGATCATCGGCCTCGTGCTGCTGCTGTTCTCGATCTGGTTCGGCGGCAAGGTCGCGGCCGATCCGACCTGGGGCCCGATGTTCACGTTCAACGCCGCGCAGCTTGCGTGGCTCGTCATCGGCTACGGCTTCTTCGCCTCGGTGCTGCCGGTGTGGCTGCTGCTCGCGCCGCGCGATTACCTCAGCACGTTCCTCAAGATCGGCACGATCGCGCTGCTCGCGATCGCCATCGTGTTCACGATGCCGCAGTTGCAGATGCCGGCCGTGACGAAGTTCATCGATGGCACCGGCCCGGTGTTCGCCGGCAACCTGTTCCCGTTCCTGTTCATCACGATCGCCTGCGGCGCGGTGTCGGGCTGGCATTCGATCATCGCCTCGGGCACCACGCCGAAACTGCTCGCCAACGAGCGTGAAGCGCGCCTGGTCGGCTACGGCGGCATGCTCACCGAGGCGTTCGTTGCGATCATGGCGCTGATTGCCGCCTGCGCGCTGCATCCGGGCGTGTACTTCGCGATGAATTCGCCCGGCGCGATCATCGGCACCGACGTGCAGGCCGCGGCGACCGCGATCAGCCAATGGGGCTTCGTCGTCACGCCCGACCAGCTCACGCAGGTGGCGAAGGAGATCGGCGAGTCGACGATCCTCTCGCGCGCCGGCGGCGCGCCGACGCTCGCCGTCGGCATGGCGCAACTGCTGCACCAGATCCTGCCCGGCGAAGGCATGCTCGCGTTCTGGTACCACTACGCGATCCTGTTCGAAGCGCTGTTCATCCTGACCACGGTCGACGCCGGCACGCGCGTGGGCCGCTTCATGATCCAGGAACTCGTCGGCCTTGCCGTGCCGTCACTGCAAAAGACCGAATCGTGGGCCGCGAACATCATCGGCTCGGCGATCTGCGTCGCGATCTGGGGCTATTTCCTCTACTCCGGCGCGGTCGATCCGCTCGGCGGCATCAACACGCTGTGGCCGTTGTTCGGCATCGCCAACCAGATGCTCGCCGCGATCGCGCTGATCCTGTGCGCGGTGGTCGTGGTCAAGCTCAAGCGCGAGAAATACTTCTGGGTGCCCGCGGTGCCGGCCTGCTGGCTCGTCATCTGCACGCTCGCGGCGGGTTGGCAGAAACTGTTCGACGCCAAGATCGGCTTCCCCGCCGCCGCGTCGAAATACGCGAACGGCATCGCGCAGAACAAGCTCATCGCGCCGGCCAAGACGATGGAGGAGATGCAGCGCATCGTCACCAACAACAACGTCGACGCCGCGCTCACCGGCTTGTTCATGCTGCTCGTCGTCGCCGCGGTCGCCTTCGGCGTCAACGCGATGCTCAAGGCGCGGCGTCAGGCAAAACCCAGTGCGAACGAGGAGCCCTACGTCGCACTCGCTTCGGTGGCGACGTCGTGAAACCCGCGCGCGCCCTGCCCGACACCGCCCCGCCCGAGCGCGACCTGCGCGCGCTCTGGCGGCGCGCGGTCAGCGCCGGGCGGCGTATCTTCTTCAGCATCCCCGACTACGACGCCTACATCGCACACCTGCGCGCGCACCATCCCGAGCGCGCGGTGCCGAGCTACGAGCAGTTCTTCAGCGAACGCCAGGCGGCGCGGTACAAGGGCGGCGGCGGAAGGTGCTGTTAGGGAATCTTTGGTTTTGCCGTCATTCCCGCGAATGCGGGAATCCATATTGCTGTTTTCTTTGGATGCCCGCTCTTGCGAGCGTGACGCTACGAGGGTTAATCAGGCGATCCTTGGAGCGCTGACAGTTCAGCGATGCGCGGGCACGAGCGTGAGCTTGAGCCCCAGCGCCTTGGCGATGCCGTGCAAGGTGGCGATGCGCGGGTTGCCGTCCGGCGAAAGCGCCTTGTACAGCCCGGCGCGCGTCAGGCCGGCGTCCTTGGCCAATTGGCTCATGTTGCGCGCGCGTGCGATGTCCGACAGCACCATCGCCATCACGGCAGGATCGTCGCCCGCTTCTTCCTGCGCAGCTTCCAGATACAGCGCGATGTCCTTCTCGTCCTTCAGGTATTCCGCCGCGTCGAAGGGGGTGAATTTCTCGGCCATGTCTCAGTCCATCCATTCGGTGGCGATACGCTTGGCGTTCGCGATGTCCTGACGCTGCGTGGACTTGTCACCGCCACAGAGCAGGACGACGACAAACACCCCGCGTCGCATGAAATACACCCGGTAACCGGGGCCGTGGTCGATCCGCAGTTCCGAAAGCCCATCGCCGATCGACTTGGCATCGCCGGGATTGCCCGATTCCAACCGGCGCACCCGCAACACGATCCGGGTGCGCGCACGGTCGTCGCGCAAGGCGCCGAGCCAAGTCTTGAAGGTTTCGCTTTCGAGAACCTTGACCATGGTCGAACCATAATTCCGCGTCGGCCACATGTCAACTATAGTTTTCACTCGAAAGCAGCCGATCGCTCGAAATCTAGAAGCTCGCTTTCTTGCATTCGCGGTGCCTTGACGCCATCGCCCGCCTGCCCGCACGCTGCGCGCATGACCCTCACGCTGCTGCGCAACGCCAACGTCTACGCGCCGGAACCGCTCGGCATGCATCACCTGCTGCTCGGCGGCGGTCGCGTGCTGTGGATCGGCGCGGATGCGCCCGACCTTCCGCACGCGCTCGCGTCGAAGACGATCGACCTCGACGGCCGCCGGCTGATTCCCGGCCTCATCGACGGCCACGTGCACGTCACCGGCGGCGGCGGCGAAGCTGGTTTCCGCACGCGCGTGCCGCCGCTCGGGCTTTCGCGTTTCACGCGCGCAGGGATAACAACCGTGGTCGGCCTGCTCGGCACCGACGATGTCGCGCGCGGCCCGCGCGAGCTGCTGGCGACGCTCTACGCATTGCGCGAGGAAGGCCTGACCGCGCTTGGTTACACCGGCGGCTATCACCTGCCGCCGGCGACGCTGACCGGCAGCGTGCGCGGCGATCTCGTCTTCATCGACGCGCTGATCGGCGTCGGCGAGGTCGCGCTCAGCGATCATCGTTCGAGCCAGCCGACGTTCGACGAACTCGTGCGCCTGGCCTCCGAAGCGCATGTCGCCGGACTCATGACCGGCAAGGCCGGCGTGCTGCACCTGCATCTGGGCGACGGCCCGCGCGGGCTCGACCTCGTGCGCCGTGCGCTGCACGAGACGGAACTGCCGCCGCGCACGTTCCATCCGACCCACGTGAACCGGCGCAAGGCGCTGTTCGACGAAGCACTCGACCTCGCGCGGCGCGGCTGCACGATCGACATCACCGCGTTCCCGGTCGAGGACGGCGAGGATGCCTGGAGCGCCGCCGATGCGCTGATGCGCCATCTGGACAGCGGCGCGCCGCCCGAACGCGTGACGATCAGCTCCGACGCCGGCGGCTGCCTTCCCTGCTTCGATGCAGACGGCCACGTCTCGCACATGGATGTCGGCGATGCCGGCGCGCTGCTGCGCACGCTGGCCGAACTCGTCGCGCGCGGCATGCCGCTCGAGCGCGCGCTGCCCGCGTTCACGAGCAATCCGGCGCGCCTGCTGCGGCTCGCGCACAAGGGCCGCATCGCGGTCGGCGCCGATGCGGACCTCGTCACGCTCGACGAGGCCGGCGCTGCACACGACGTGATCGTCGGTGGCGTCGTGCATCTGCGCGGCGGCAAGGTCGAACGAGGCGGGACGTTCGAGAAGGGCGCGTGAGAGCGCGTGGCATTGCGACGACGTGCGTGTGCGTGTACAGATAAGGTCACGGAATCGTGATTGACGGCAGCGTGCAAAAAGGCTCCGTGAAAAACTCCTTCTCCCTCTGGGAGAAGGTGCCGGCAGGCGGATGAGGGAGAGGCTTCGCCAAGAATGTCGCGCGAGTAATCGTGCAAGGCTTTTCCCTCACCCCCCTTCGGGCCCCTCCGACGGTCCGACGACCATCGTCGATCCCGGAGGGAGAAGGGAAAAGCAGAAGCTCTCGATCTCGGCCCCTACTGTCCTCACACTACGTAATCCACAAGAACGGACCCACGAAAACATGTCCCCCAGCAAAGTCCGCGACGGAGCAGAGCGCGGCTGGATCGTGCCGATCGGCGGCGCCGAGGAAAAGCACAACGACCCGCGCATCCTCGAGCGCTTCGTGAACCTGTGCGGCGGTGCGGATGCCGACATCGTCGTGATCCCGACCGCAAGCCAGCTCGCCGACACCGGCACGCGCTACGAGCACATCTTTTCCGAACTCGGCGCCGGCCGCGTCAGCGCACTCGACTTCGACACCCGCCGCGACACCGAGGAACGCAACCGCCTGCAGCGCATCGAACAGGCCAGCGGCATCTTCTTCACCGGCGGCAACCAGTTGCGCATTGCGACGATGCTCGGCGGCACGCCGATCGCGCAGTTGATCCGCGCGCGCAACGCGGACGGCGTGCACGTCGGCGGCACCAGCGCCGGCGCCAGCATCTTGAGCGAACACATGATCGCGTTCGGCAAGGAAGGCGGTTCGCCGACCGCGGCGAGCGTGCGCCTCGCGCCCGGCCTCGGCCTCACCAACCGCTTCGTGATCGACCAGCATTTCCGCCAGCGCGACCGCCTCGGCCGATTGCTGTCGGCGCTCGCCTACAACCCGTTCGCGGTCGGCATCGGCCTCGACGAGGACACCGCGGCGTTCATCCGCCCGGACAACGTGCTCGAAGTCGAAGGCAGCGGCGCGATCACCGTGGTCGATGCCGGCGACTTGCAGTTCTCGTCGATGGACCAGGCCAGCGAGGAAGAACCGGTCTGCCTGCTTGGTCTCAAAATCCACATCCTCGTCGCCGGCGCCACGTTCAACCTGCACACGCGGCATGCTTCGGCTGGGTCGCTGGCGGTTTCAAAATCGGCGCATTGATTGCGGCCGCGGAGGGCGAAGCCAGATCGAGCCATCCAGTTTGAATGCCTTCTCCCTCTGGGATCGACGACGGTCGTCGGACCGTCGGAGGGTGCCGGCAGGCGGATGAGGGAAAGGCGTGCCGGTTTTTGCGTAAGTACACAGGCGAGGCGCTTTTCCCTCACCCCAACCCCTCTCCCGGTGGGAGAGGGGCTTTCTCGCATCGCTTCATTGCATCACGGAGAAACCATCCATGCGCATACTCGATCGCTCGGTCTACGTCGGCCCCTCGCTGTACGCGCATTTCCCGGTCATCAAACTCGAACTCGATCTCGGCGAACTCGAGAACTGGCCGACCGCGAAGCTCGGCGACGCCTTCATCGACGGCCTCGTCGCCGCGTTGCCCGGCCTCGAGGAACACGGCTGCTCGTACCGCGAGCCCGGCGGCTTCATCCGCCGCATGCGCGAGGGCGACGGCACCTGGCTCGGCCACGTGCTCGAGCACGTCGCGATCGAATTGCAGAACGTCGCCGGCGAGGACGTCACCTTCGGCAAGACGCGCAGCGTCGGCGACGCGCGCCCCGGCGTGTACACGGTCGTCTACGAATACGCGCAGCGCGAGGAAGGCATCGCCGCGGGCGAACTCGCGCTGCGGCTGCTGAACTCGCTGCTGCCGGAAGACCTGCGCACGCGCGGCAGCGTGCCCGACGACTGGCAGTGGCCGGCGGCGCGCGATGAATTCATCCGCTACGCGCAGCGCCGCGCGCTCGGCCCGTCGACCGCTTCGCTGGTGCGCGCGGCCGACGAGCGCGGCATTCCGTGGCTGCGCCTCAACGACCAGTCGCTGGTGCAGCTCGGTCACGGCAAGTACCAGCAGCGCATCCAGGCCACCGTGACCGGCCGCACGCCGCACATCGCGGTGGAACTGGCCAGCGACAAGGAGGAAACCAACAAGATCCTCGCCTCGCTCGGCCTGCCGGTGCCCAGGCAGGAACTCGTGCAGAGCGAGGACATGGCCATGCGCGCCGCGCGGCGGCTTGGTTTCCCGGTCGTGACCAAGCCGTACAACGGCAACCACGGCCGCGGCATCTCGATCCGCCTGATGAACGACGACGAGGTCCGCGCTGGTTTTGCCGCCGCGCGCGAGCATTCGCGCTCGGTCATCGTCGAGAACTTCCTCGAAGGCGACGACCATCGCCTGCTCGTCGTCAACGGCGAACTCGTCGCGGCGACGCGGCGCACGCCGGGCCACGTCGTCGGCGACGGCACGCACACGATCGCGCAGCTCGTCGAGGTCGTGAACGCCGACCCACGCCGCGGCGTCGGCCACGAGAAGGTGCTGACCCAGATCCAGCTCGACCGCGAGGCCGAGATGATGATGGGGCGCGCCGGCCACACCGCCGATGCCGTGCCGAAAGCCGGCGAAGTCGTCCACCTGCGCTCGACCGCGAACCTCTCCACCGGCGGCACCGCGACCGACGTCACCGACATCATCCATCCCGACAACCGCGACATGGCCGTGCGCGCG
>Ga0182744_1004161_pt1 | contig 10975 bp, 9 predicted proteins | sample eDN3rd30CKraftMG_FD_128525 | JGI IMG/M metagenome (GOLD analysis project Ga0182744, IMG submission 128525) | Enriched Miracle-Growth compost microbial communities from Emeryville, California, USA - eDNA 3rd pass 30_C Kraft MG (version 2) (version 2) ... | reverse complement strand
TGGCCACGCGATGGGGGGCTTCCGTGCGTTCTTATCGCGTACCTTCGGATGCGTTGGTCGCCGTGCGTGAAGGGAATTGCGATATCGGGCTGGTGGACGATGTGGCCTGGACGCCGCTCATGAAGTTTCCGGAATGGAAAAAATTTTCGTCCACATTAGACGCACAAGGCCAGCGCAGCGAACGTGTGTGGGTGTTTCAGGACGATCCCGCCACCCAAGCCTGGATGAGTGCGGCCATGGACGAATGGCGCCGTGACGGCGTCATTCAATCCATGATCGACAAGTGGGCTCGCGATGTGGCGTTTGACGTGTACTTGGATCAGGAAGTCCCGGATTGTCACGGCTGAGGCGGGTCGTTATCGGGCAGCCATTCCTCCAGTGTGACCTCAAGCGTCATGCATATCGGATTCAAGCCGGCCACAAAGACGCCTCCAGATACGGTGCCTTGCGGATCCGCGACCACGCCGCTTAATGAGGCACGCATCGATCCATCCTGAACGGATCGAACTTCGCCAGCGAGGCTGACGATTTCTACCGCAGGCCCCTTTATTTGTTCCTGCCGCCCGTCCATGCGCTGCATGCAGCCGTCGACCAGGCTGCCTAATGCGCCTCGCACGAAAGCGTTTTTGAAACCGGAGGCCAGACATAGCTTTTCGACGCCATAGACCAGATCTTCATTCGGTGCGATGCGGGCATAGGCGACTCGACCCATTTGGCCTGATTCGATGATGGGGGTGTGTTCATTCACGGTCGTCTCCGTACAGAGAAATGTCATGCGGCTGAATCAGGGGAATATTGGTTTCAGGATCAAAGGCGACTCGTAGTTCAAAGTCATCGAGTGATGTGACCAGTACTGTGATGGGGCGCACGCCCACGATGCTTGTCTGAGTCACGATGTGACCGCCCTGTATGACGTTGTCTTCGGTCCGGAAGGCCGCATGGCAATGAACGAGCGGGTTATCTGTCGCGGTTTTGCCTATCGTTGCATTGCCAAAGATGAAGCAGGTTTTCCCGCTTTCTATCGGCGAGGTATAGGCGATGATGGCTTGATGGGTGGGGTCCGGTGGCGCGGTGCAATAAGACAATCGATCAAAAAAACCGCCAAGGATCGTTGTCGATGCGCTTTCGATTTTCATTTCCTTGAGAGGCTGTACCAATCCATCGAACAGGCTCTGTCCGGGTTGAAGCAGCAGTCGAAAATGCTTAGCGCGTTGCGAAGTGCGGGTCTGTATCCGTATCGGATTGAAGGGGCCGGGATGAACCAGCGTCCTGGCCCGTGCGTAGGGAACGTCTTGCGGTGCATTCATTGCGGGTCTCTCATCATTGCGGAGAAGATCATTCTCAGCATGGGGAGTCGGGGCGTCTTCCTGGGCTCAACGTACTGCCGGATCACGGCAACGTGGCTCGCGCAACATCATGCCACAAATTGAGTGTTTGACAGGAAAGCGCTGGTGTTAGGGGTATTGCTGTGGTGCTGCCATGCAGGCGGTATGCTTGCATACCACCATGCGTGGCAACATTATCACCGGCTCAGACGGTCGCGGCAGATTGGCTTTGAGCGTGTTTCTTCAAGGCATCGATCGAGCCCGCATCGACAGGGGTGAAGGTCCGGTGAGCGATGAAGTCAGGCCGGGTGGGTTTTTGAATCGCATTGGATAGCGCAGACAGCGTGAGATAGACGATGCGGCGCGGGTAGGGCGTGATGTTGCCCGCGGAGCCATGCAAGATATTTGCGTGGAACATGAGCACGCCGCCGGCTTTTCCGGTCGGGGTCACAATGCCGTTGCGCTCTACAAGACGGGTGACGGTTTCCTTGTCAGGTGTCCACAACGGATACGAAGTCGTTTCCACGTCGTGTTTCGCGTCCAGCGCACCGTCTTTGTGAGTGCGGGGGACGATCATGAGCGGCCCGTTGATGGGCATGACTTCATCAAGAAACACGGCGATGTTCATCGCCCTGGGTTCGGGCATGCCGTCATCGGCGTGCCACGTCGGAAAATCCTGATGCCATTGCCAGACGTCGCCGGTAAAGGCGGCCTTCGCGTTGATTTTGAATTGATGGATATATACCTGTTCGCCGAACAATTGTTCCAGCGGCTCGACCAGCCGGGGGTCGTGGGCGAGCAGGTTGCAGGTTTCGTTGAATAGGTGGCATCCGAAGGCGGTGCGTGGTGTGCCGTCCTTTTCGCGCCAGACCTCGTCGCGTTGGGCGTTCAGTACTTCGGAGGACGCTTTACGCAAGGCGTCTACTTCTTCTGGGGAAAAGCACTCGGGGATGTAGACATAGCCGAGCTCATCGAATCGGGCTAATTGTTCAGCGTCGAGTTTCATGTCGTCTCCTTCCTTCCGCGATGGTGTGTTTAGGGTTTGAAATATAAATTTGGAATTCGGAATTCCAAATTGTATGGTTATGATCTAGAAATGATCGTAGCCAGTCAAGCATCCTTTCTGCGTGGTTTCCCTAGTATTAGCCGTATATCTGAAATCCATTAGACTATCGCTATCAAAAATCGATCATGCAGATCGTCTGGCAAGAAGGAAAAGTTGAATGCAGAATTCAGAATTTGCACTTAATCCGCTGTTTATCGATCAGGTGTATGAGCGGTTGCTGGAATCGATTTCCTTTGGTGAGATGAAGCCCGGAGAGCGCGTACGCCAATCCGCGCTGGCCGAACGTCTCGGCGTTTCACGGCAACCTATCAGTCATGCGCTTCAGTTGCTAAAACATCAGGGCTTGGTGCGGGATGCGGGTAAACAAGGTGTCGAAGTCACTCCTTTGGACGGTGCACATGTGCTCCAACTCTATTCAGTCAGAGCCGTGCTTGAGGAGAAAGCAGGCTATTTGGCCGCCGAACGAGTCCGCACCAAGGCCGGTCAAGCCGAAGCCAACGAGTTAAGCGAGGCGCTCATGCATGGCACTCGTGCGTTGCATGCGAAGGCGCCCCGTGTGGAATTGGTGCGTGCGGATTATCAATTTCATATGACCTTGTACAAAGTGTCTGGCAACGTAGTGATCCAGCAAATGATGACGGGGCAGTGGCCTCACATCTTGCGCTCAATGATGGCGGTCCTCGAGTATGGCTACGGCGATGCTGCCGGCACGGCCTGGGAGGAACACGCTCGAATTACTGCCCATGTGCTGGCGGGCGACTCGGCGGCGGCGGCGCAGGCCTGCGCCGCCCACATGCGCCGAGCTGAACAAGAACTGCGCTCGCGTTTTGAGGCGCTGGAACTGCTGACCCGTGAATAGGGCTGCAACCACGCTGCAGCTGGTTGTGGCGCATTGGCAATCAAACGAGTATCCCGTTTCAGGGTTGAGAGTACAGGTAGCAGCACGTATGCAGCCTCAAAGAAAGCCGATTGATATCCAGGGTACGGCAGCGATGACGATGATGCCGAACAGCAGGGCCAGCATATAACCGATGATCGGCCGTATCCCGGCGTCTGGATTGACTCGTCCGATCGCGCAAGCTGCGTAGTATCCGACGCCGATGGGCGGTGCAAAAAGACCCAGCCCCATGGACAGGATCACCACGACTGCGTAATGCACTTCATGTACGCCCATGTCTTGCGCGATGGGAAATAGCAGCGGGGCAAACAGGACAACTGCGGGGATGCCTTCCAGGACGGCACCGAGTATGGCGAATGCGATGATGGACGCCAACAGGAACATGATCTGTCCGCCAGGCAGGCTCTCCATTGTTTCGGCGAGGCTGTCGGAGAAACCTGATTGGGTGAGTCCCCAAGCCATGGCGGTGGCCGTCCCGATGATAAAAAGGATGGCGCCAGACAACGACGCGGTTCCTACCAGGGCGGAGTAAAGTCTACGCCATGGAAATTGCCGATAAATGAGCAGGCCTACGACGAAGGCATAGACAATGCCGATGGTGGACACTTCGGTCGCAGTCGCGACGCCTTCTATGACGGCGGCGCGAATAATGAAGGGAAGCGCCAACGCGGGCAAGGCGATAGCGAACAGACGCGCGACGTTTTTCCACGAAATTTTTGCCGTTTCGGCTAAATCAGTCTTGCGATGCCGCCGCCATACGACCAAGCACAGCACCGCGCCGAGCACAAGTGCAGGCAGGATGCCTCCGGTGAATAAGGACGCGATGGAGATCCCGGTGACCGATCCCACCGTGATCAATACCAGGCTGGGAGGAACGGTCTCTGTTTGCGCGCCAGTCGCCGACAGCAGCGCGACCAACTCGCCCTCGTCGGCGCCGCGTTTGGTCATTTCCGGAAATAATGCTGGGGCAATCGCGGCCATGTCAGCGGCTTTTGATCCCGAGATACCCGAAACGAGATACATGGCGCCGATCAGCACATAAGACAATCCGCCTCTGACGTGACCGAGGAGACTGGCCAAAAATGCGACCATTGCCCGTGCCATGCCGGTGATTTCGATCAGTACGCCCAGAAAGACAAACAGTGGTACGGCCAGTAGGATGAGGTGCGACATCCCCTCGTCCATTCGTCCAACGACAACAGGCAACGGTGTGGATGTCGTTAAACCCAGATAGCCCAGTGTTGCCAGACCAAAAGCAAAGGCGATCGGAATGCCGGCAAAGACACATGCCGCTGTCACACCGACGAAGAAAATCAGCAAGTTGATGTTTTCGAGGTCCCAAAATAGTGGCTGGGCAAACCAAAACAGGGCGCTGATGGCGGCGACAATACTCAGTGCCATATTCCGCACGCCGTTGTCGCCCGTCTGACAGAGCCGTAGCACCGCAAGTATCGCCATGATAATGATGCCGGCCGGCAGGGCGGCCGCACGCCAGACGTTGGATATTCCTAGCGCGGGTGTGGTGACGAATGCTTCTTCAGCGGCGTATTCCCACGCTGGCAATGCGGCGATTGCCAGGAACAGCAGACACGCCACGGTGCTGATTGATTCCATCAGAGCACGCCTGCGATCTTGCATTTTTCCTACTACGGCGGTCATGCGCATGTGTTCAGAACGGCTGAACGCACATACCGCGCCGAACATCGCCAGCCAGACAAATAGGATGGACGCGAGTTCGTCTGACCAAATCAGGGGTTGGTGCAAGACAAATCGGAAAATAACGCCGCACAGTAGTATGCCGATCTCCACGATAACCAGCAGGGCAGCCAGCCCGTCTACGATGTTTCTGATGCCGCGCTCCAGCAAGCCCGGTAATTGCGCCGTGCTTACGCGCTTTGATTCGTTCTCGCGTGGTGAATCGATGCCGTGCTCGCTGTGAAATGGTGTATGCCTCTTGTCCAAGGCGCGAGATCCCTCGGAGGCAGCAGAATAATTGATGGACATTCGTGTGTCTCCCTGTCGTCGAACTGTGATCGGCAACGTAGGTAGCGATGCGGTGCCGCTACCTATATGATTTTGAGCGTCAACCTGACAGTCATCAGCCCTTGCCCCTACGCCTGGCGCGCGGTACGGGCAAGGAAGGCACTACATTGTTGATACTTGTGGTTCTGTTGAAGGAATCTCGCCACGTTGCATGAGCAGGTGCTTCACATCTTTTTTGGTCACCTTGCCATAGCCTGATTTAGGTAGCGCGTCCCAGAACACAACATGCCTGGGCCATCGATAGCGTGCGCAGCGTCCATCCAAGTGAGCAATGATGTCATCCGCGGTGGGCACCGCGTTTGATTTTTTGCACACAATCACGGCGACGCCGACTTCTCCCCACTTGGGATCAGGAACGCCCAGCACAGCGACTTCGGCCACGGCAGGATGTGTGAGCAGTATTTCCTCGACCTCTCGCGGATAGACGTTAGATCCGCCTGAAATGTACATGTCAGATTCCCGGCCGGTGATGTACAGGAACCCGCGTTCATCCATTTTTCCAAGATCGCCTGTATGGAACCATCCTCCACGCAGAGCTTTGTCTGTTGCGTCGGGATTGTTGTGGTAGCCCGCGAACACTGCTGGCCCTCGGCAGCAGATCTCTCCGACGCCGCCGACGGACACTTCCTTCAGATTAGTATCGAGGATCGCGACTTCCATGCCGACCCTGGGCTTGCCGCACGAGCCGATATTGGCATTGGGATCATCGTCGTCGGCCGAATGCATATGAGGAGGCAGCACAGTAATGCAGCCGGTGACTTCGCCCAGGCCGAAGTATTGAACCAACACCGGGCCCAGTTTTTGCAGGGCGAGTTTCTGGTCCGCACGATACATCGGTGCTCCCGCATAAATCACGTAGCGCAAGGAGCGATGGTCGTACTGGTCGACGGCGGGATGCTCGACAAGCATTTTGACAATCGTTGGAACGGTAAAGAGATTGCTGACCTTGTGTTCCTGCACGAGTTGCCAGAATATTTCTGGATCCAGTTTCTCGCTGGGCAACAAGATAGTGGCTGCGCCTCGGGCGACGTTGAGCAGTTCGTGGATGCCCGCGCCGTGCGACAGCGGAGCCACAGCAATTGAACGATCTTTCTCGGTCGTTCCCGGTATCAAGTCGGTGAGGTGGTTCGTGACGACAAAGGCCATCTGTCCGTGCGTGAGCACGCCAGCTTTCGGTTTGCCCGTCGTCCCCGAGGTGTAGAAGAACCACAAGGGATCGTCGTAGCTGACTGTAGCCGGAGCAGGGGATGCGCCAAGGTGCTGTTGTACCAGGTCTTCGTAGCCATATTCGCTATCGCGAGGCGTGCCGATGGCAATAAGGTGTTGGAGCTCTGAGGATTCGTTTTTAACGGCGTCCGCATGCGTGGCAAAGGCGGAGTCGTAAATCATCGCTTTGGCACCGCTGGATGCCCCCAGATAGGCGGTCTCCGGCGGTGTCAAACGGAAATTGGTGGGAACCCATACGCATCCCAGGCGAAATGCCACCCAGCAGCTTTCAAATAGCTGCAGGTTGTTGCGCGAATGAACCAGGATTTTGTCGCCTTTTTTTAATCCGAGTGTTGCCAACGCCGCGACCATAGCGTCGACTCGACGATCGATCTGCAGCCAGCTCCAATGCTGGCTGCCTTGAATGACGCCGTCATGATGGGGAAACAGTTTGGCAGTTTGCTTGAGCAACGTGCCAAGATTCATCACTTGTGCTGCGTTCATGCGGCTTCCATTACGCTGAGATAGTTACTGACGGCCGCGCCGCCCATGTTGAACACGGCGCCGATGCGTGCGTTGGGGATTTGCATGTCGCCAGCCTGCCCGGCGAGTTGCATGGCGAGCATGGCGTGCATCGAGACGCCGGTGGCACCAATCGGATGTCCCTTTGATTTCAAACCACCGGAGGCGTTGACTGGAAGCTTGCCGTCTTTGGCTGTTATGCCCTCCAAGATCACGCGGGCGCCTTGCCCTTGCGGAGCCAGTCCCATCGCTTCATATTCAAGCAACTCTGCGATGGTGAAGCAGTCGTGGGTTTCCACAAGATCAAGATCGAATACGGACAGACCGGCTTGATCGAGGCCGCGCTGCCAAGCCAAGGCCGCGCCCTCGAATCGCGTCGGGTCGCGCCGTGACAGCGGCAGGAATTCGTTGACATGCGCACGCGAGCGCCACTTTATCGACGGACCTCCTGATCGAGGCTCCATGGAAATGACGAGCGCTGCCGCGCCATCGGATACCAGCGAGCAATCGGAACGCTTTAACGGTCCGGCGACGATCGGGTTTTTCTCTGACGCGTTCCGACAGAAATCGAAACCCAAGTCGCGACGCATATGGGCGTATGGGTTGCTGACGCCATTGTGATGATTCTTTGCCGCGATAGCGGCCAACGCGTCAGATTGATCGCCGTAGCGGCGGAAATACTCACCCGCTATTTCTCCGAAGACGCCCGCAAATCCGGCGGGCTTTCCGGCTTCTTCCTTGACGTATGAGCATTTCAACAGCACCTCGCCGATTTGAGGGCCGGGCAGGGTGTTCATCTTTTCGAACCCCACGACAAGCGCGCGTTTGACGCGCCCGCTTTGCACGGCATCGAGCGCTGCCCAGATGGCGGCCGAGCCTGTCGCACATGCATTTTCCATGCGCACCGCCGGCGTATGGCGAAATTCGGGAATCGCTACCGCCACGAGCGAGCCACTGAAGTCCTGGGGAACGAATCCGCCGTTGAAAGTGCCGACGAATATCCCATCTATATCTGCCGGCTCGATATCGGCCTGCTGCATAGCCGCCATGCTGGCGTCGCGAATGAGATCTTCCAGGTCGGCTTGGTCCAGTTTGCCAAATGGGGTGTGGCCCCAGCCGATAATATGGGGAGTTGACATATATATAACCTTTGTCGGGGAAGTTCAGGGTGTCAGGAGAGTTTTCCGACTGCGGATTCCAACTGTGCCCAAGCCTCGTCGCCAAACTTGGATTTCCATTCCGCATAGAAGCCCGCCTCCTGCAATGCAGCGCGAAACGGGGCAACGTCTGGTTTCTCGAAAGTCAGTCCTTTCGAGGCCAGGTCATCCTGCAGTGATATGGCCAGTTTTTCGCTATCCGCCCTCTGAGCGACCGCTGCAGCATTCAGATTTTTCACCACGATGTCTCGCAATTCATCGGGCAGCGCTTCAAAAGCCCTTTTGTTGCTCAGCAGCCAATAGCCGTCCCAGCTGTGACTGGTCAAGGAACAATATTTCTGCACTTCATAGAGTTTGCCGGTCGCAATGATCGGCAAGGGATTTTCCTGGGCCTCTACGATTTTGGTTTGCAGAGAACTGTACAGCTCGTTGAAGTTAATGGGAGTCGGGGAGGATTTGAGTGCCTTGAAGAGAGACACCAGCAGGGGTGCCATGGGGACGCGTATCTTCGTGTCCACGAGATCAGCGGGCTTGGTGATGGATGTTGACGAGGTGAGTTGACGAAATCCGTTGTCCCAGACTTTTTCAAATACGACGAGATTGGCTTTCTCGATATGGGAACGGATATAGCCGCCGAACTCGCCATCCATCGCTTTCCATACGGAGGGATAGTCGTGAAAGGCAAATCCGACGCAGTTCAACGAGGCCATGGGGACCAGGTTCGCGAGTATCAGCCCTGGCAGCGTCAACAGCTCAATGCCGCCCGAGCGCACTTGGCTTAACATATCCGTGTCTGAACCAAGCTGGCCATTCGGAAAGACACGCAGCTTGACCTGTCCATCCGTTTCATTCTTGATGGTTTGGGCAGCCTCGTTCAGTCGAATGTAGATCGGATGGCTGTTAGGGACGTTGGTCGCTATTTTGTACCTGAACGTTTTTCCTTTCGCATAAACGCTGTTTCCGGCCAGGCTCATGATGCCTGCTGCTGAAGCGGCTTTAAGCAGATTGCGACGCGATATACCCATGGTGTTGTCTCCGGTTTGTGCCACCGAGCCGTTTCGAGGCGAAAGTTGCCTCTGAGGGCGGCGAGCCAAAGGCGCGGCGGATGGGGTTTTTTATGAAAACTCAGTGGATATCAAGCAATACGAGCGGTGATGCCGCCGTCTACAACTAATGTTGTTCCTGTGACATAGCGCGACTCGTCGCTGGCCAAGTACAGCGCCGCATAGGCCGTATCCCATGCATCGCCCATCTTGCCAGTCGGCGAAAGCTTGTCGCGTTGTGCGATCATCGAGTCCACATTGCCGCCGTACGTCTCGGTAAGCGGTTCACGAATCAATGGCGTGTTCATCAAGCCTGGCAATACGCAGTTGGCTCTGATGCCATCGCCCGCATACTGCACGGCGATGTTTTGCGTCATGGCCACCATTGCCGCTTTTGCGGCGCTGTAAGCGAGGTAAGGAAAGCCAATCCAACGGATAGCGGCGATCGAGGCGATGTTGACAATGGCGCCGCCTTTGTTTTCCAGCATGTGCGGAATCACATGTTTGGTCGTCAAAAAGATGCTGGTCTGATTGACAGCAATCGTTCTGTCCCAACTTTCCTCAGACATTTCGACGGGGCCGCCCGTTTCTACGATTCCGACGTTGTTGTGAAGTACATCGATGCGCCCGAAGTTTTCGATACATGCGCTGGTCATATCGAGCACGCTGGCGGAGTTCGATACGTCCGCCTTAAACGCGGCGCAGACCCCGCCTTCTTTTTCGATGAGTTGTTGCGTTTCCTGGGCTGCCTCAATGCGGTGATCTACGGCCAATATTTTGGCGCCTTCGCGGGCATAGAGCACCGCCGCTGCTTTGCCATTTCCCCATCCCGGGCCTGATGACCCCGCCCCGGTCACGATCACTACCTTATCCTGCATGCGTCCAGCCATGTCTCCATCCTTGCATAAGCGTTTGATTATCTATGATGGTTCAAAATATGAACCTATTTGGATGTAATTTGAATTGATTATAGGTAGTGGATAAGGGATATTTTCATTTGACTCAACAAAAATAATACAAACTGGTTTATTATATGAACCTTATGTACCTGAAATTGCTCGGCCCATAAGGCCGATAATGGGTCTTTGTTTATTTCGGGTCAGCGGATATCTAAAGAAGACATGTCCTCGATTGACGGCGATACCCAGCAAACAGCTGGTGCTCAAACATTAAGACGCGGTTTGGCCGTGCTCCGATTGCTGACGCAAATCGGCCCGGGCGGGTTGCGCATGACTGAAATCACGCAACGGCTCAAACTCAACAAAGCCACCGCGGTCAGACTGACTAGAACGCTGTTGGATGAGGGGTTCTTATTGCATGACAAAGTCTCGGGACGCTACCGCCTGGGGCCCGAAGCCTTTGCAGTCGGCTTGGCCGCAGAGCCCAGCTATGAGTTGCAGCGTCTGGCCGCTCCGACACTGCGGATGCTGGCCGCGGAGTCCGGCGACACCGTTTTCTTTACCGTGCTGCATGGGTACGACACGATTTGCCTGTCGCGTCACGAAGGCGATTTCCCCATCAGAAATCAACTGGTCAAGCCGGGAGATCGATGGCCCTTGGGCGTCGGCGCGGGCGCGACGGCCATACTGGCCGCGCTGGCTGACGAAGAAGTCGATGATGCGCTGATGCGCACCGCAGAGATTCGACAGAGACGTTTTCCGCGTTGCACGGACGAGGCGATCCGACGTCTGGTTCGAGAGACGAGAGAATGTGGC
>Ga0182744_1004155_pt1 | contig 10987 bp, 8 predicted proteins | sample eDN3rd30CKraftMG_FD_128525 | JGI IMG/M metagenome (GOLD analysis project Ga0182744, IMG submission 128525) | Enriched Miracle-Growth compost microbial communities from Emeryville, California, USA - eDNA 3rd pass 30_C Kraft MG (version 2) (version 2) ... | reverse complement strand
GTGCAAAGCCCGGCCCCCGCCAATAAGGAATTCCTGGCCGACTGGCAGAAGCGGTACGGTGCGGATGCGGTGCCGAATTTTCTTAGTGTGTGCGGTTGGGATGGGCTCGCGGCGATCTACAGTCTCGTTCGCGAGACCAAGGGCGACTTTGACGGCGACAAGGCGCTTTCATTCTTATCGAGATGGGCGACGGATAAAAGTCCGCGCGGTAAGATCTCGATCGACCCCGAGACGCGGGATATCGTCCAGACGATTTATATTTCCCGCGTCGAAAAGGTAGGTGGACGGCCTACGAGCGTAATTTTCGATAAGGTAGACGCCGTAAAGGATCCTTGGAAGGCACTCAATCCGCCCGGCCCGAAGCAATAGCATCGGCCAGCGGTGCACGGGGATCAGGGAGTGGCTGCGCTCGAGACATTGCTGAGTATAGCCTTCGCCGGATTGGCGTTTGGCGCTGTGCTTTATCTTGTTTCGGTCGGCCTCTCGATCACGATGGGGCTCCTTGGCATCGCAAATCTGGCACATGGTGCGTTTGCTGCGATCGGCGGCTATCTCGCTTTTTATTTCGCCAATAAGGCCGGCGTTCCATATCTTCTCGCAATCGCTTGCGCCGCCATCTTAACAGGCGCCGGCAGTTTTTTTCTCGAGCGCACGCTCTACGCCAAGGTCTATGATGCGGGCGAATTGGAGCAGGTGCTGCTCAGCATCGGGCTGGTTTTCATCACGACGGCAGGCTTGCATTTTGCATTCGGACCTGTTCCGACAACAATTCAACCGCCAAGCTATCTGCTGGGCAGTATCGATACCGGTTGGCGCACGTTTCCAACATATCGCGTATTTCTCATTGCGAGCGGGTTCGCTGCCTTCATCATCCTTTGGCTCGGGATCGAGCGAACGGATTTAGGCGCGAAAATCCGGGCAGCGGTCGACAATCGCCATATGGCGGAAGCTATCGGCATCAACACTGCGCGTCTTTTCTCCGTCGTCTTTGCATTGGGAAGCGCGCTCGCTGCTTTGGGCGGTGCGCTTGGCACGGAAGTGATTTCACTGACCCCAGGTTACGGTTTGGAGCATTTGCTCTACTTTCTCATCGTCGTTTCTGTCGGCGGACTAGGGTCCATTAAGGGACCGTTTTTTGCAGCTTTGCTGCTGGGTGTCGGCGATGCGGCATGCAAGATTCTCGTGCCGGAATTCGGAAGCTTCTTCATTCTCGTCGCGGTCTTTCTATTGATCCTGGCAATGCCGCAGGGACTTTTCGGTAGGTCGCAATGAGCATACGTGCGCCAGCCATCGATGCGCTCCTAAAGCGCAGGAAACTGACCGCGCTCGAAATGCTGCCGTGGCTTTTAATTGTCTTTGTGTATTTCGAAATGCCGACATATCTGCCTTTCGGGAATCAGATCATCGTCATGATCATATTCGCGTTGTCGCTGGACCTGGTTGTTGGATACGCAGGCGTGGTGACGCTGGGCCACGCGGCTTTCTTCGGAGCGGGAGCTTATATCGCTGGCCTTATCGCGGTTGCAGGATGGAACGAACCCATATCCACGCTTCTTCTTGCCGGTGTCGGTGCGGCGGCGCTTGGAGCGCTGACGGGAGCGGTCATTCTTCGTGCGACCGGCCTGGGGCTTCTGATGCTGGGAATGGTGGTGGGTCTCATCCTTACCCAGCTTGCCAATCGCTTTTCCTGGTTGACCGGAGGCTTTGATGGCCTGCGTGGAGTCAATTTCGACCCGCTGCTTGGGAAGTTCGATTTCGATATCTTTGGCAGAACCGCATATTGTTACAGCGCAGTTGTTCTCCTGTTGATCTGGATTTTTGCTCGCTTGCTGATCAATGCTCCGTTCGGTCAGTCGCTGGCGGGAATACGCGAAAATGCCGATCGCATGGAGGCGATTGGAACGCCGGTCTGGCGGCGAAAATTACTCGCATTCACGTTGAGTGCGGGCATCGCTGGCCTTGCGGGAGGCCTGGCAACCGAGAGCGCGGGCTTCGTTTCGTTGAGTGTGCTCAGCTTGGAATTGTCGGGCGCAATATTGGTAATGCTGGTTCTTGGCGGAGTCGGGAGAATTTACGGCGCCTTTGTAGGTGTCCCCCTCTACATGATTGCCCAGGACACGATATCCAAGGGCGATCCGGTCTATTGGAATTTCTGGATCGGCGCGATCCTGCTGCTTGTCGTGCTGTTCGCCAAGGGCGGCGTGCTTGGAATCTACGACGTCGTCGTTCGTTTCTCTTCAAGGCGCGCCGCAACCTGGGGAAGGGGTTAGCATCGATGGCTGACAGTTCTCCGGCTGGCCTGGCGCTTGTTACGCAGGGATTGAGTAAGCGATTTGGAGCGCTCGAAGTCGTCTCCAACGTTAATCTGAGTCTTGGAAATGGGGTGCGCCATGCGCTGATTGGTCCAAACGGCGCGGGTAAGACTACGCTGATAAATCTCATAACCGGGCGATACGAGCCTTCGTCTGGTCGGATTTTCCTCCGGGGGGACGACGTCACTTCGCTCTCGGTTCATCAGCGTGTTCACCGCGGATTGGCCCGCACGTTTCAGCTCAATACCTTGTTACGCAGCATGACGGTGCTCGAGAACGTCCAACTTGCCGTTCTCGAGCAAATGGGAGTTGGCTGGAAGATTTTCGGAGGGTCAGACAGCCAACGAATAGCGGCCGAAACGGCGTACGAGGTGCTGCGCCAACTCCGCATGGAAGATCAGGCGGGTAGGCAAATCAAGGAGCTCGCTTACGGACGTCAGCGATTGGTCGAAATTGCCATCGCATTGGCGCTGAAGCCCTCCCTGCTATTGCTGGATGAACCCGCCGCAGGGGTGCCGCCGGCGGACTCTCACTTGGTATTCGATACGTTAGCCGCGCTTCCGGCAGATATTTCGCTTTTGATTGTCGAGCACGACATGAAGCTTGTCTTTCGCTTTGCGGACCGGGTGAGCGTTCTCGTTCAAGGCAAGGTTATCTGCGAAGGGACGCCGTCCGAAATCTCGCAGAACGAAATGGTTCGAAGGGTCTACCTGGGAAGTCGGGGACACCTTCATGCGTGAGGAAAAAGGCTATCGTCTCGAATGCTCTGGTGTCGTTGCGGGGTGGGGCGACACGCAGGTCCTCTCGAATGTCACGTTTGCGGTTGCGGCGACGGAGACCTTGGCAGTTTTAGGTCGAAACGGAGTTGGCAAGAGTACGCTGCTTTCCACGATCATCGGCCGGACCACTTTGCGGTCAGGAGAGATCAAGCTAGATGGAAATTCCATTCAGGCATTGCCGAGCTATGCGCGCGCTCGCCTAGGAATTGGCCTGGTCCCGCAAGAGCGGGAAATTTTTCGCTCTCTGACCGTCGAAGAAAATCTGCATATCGCGCAGAAGCCGGCGATGAGCGGCAAGGAATTATGGACGACTGCCCGTGTATTCGACCTTTTTCCCGGTCTGGCGGAAAGGCGAAGAAATCGCGGCGACAGACTGTCCGGTGGCGAGCAGCAGATGCTCAGCATCGGTCGCGCCTTGATGGGGAACCCTTCGATCCTTCTGATGGATGAGCCAATGGAGGGGCTGGCGCCAATAATCGTCGACCAACTTGTTACCGCCGTTGCTCGGATCCGATCCGAAAGCAGCATCGCGATGCTGATCGTCGAACAACATGTCGATATCGCGCTTGAATTCACGTCTCGCGTCATTGTTCTTGATCGCGGAGCCATCGTCTATGCCAACAACACATCCGACATGCCTCGGCGTGATCAAATAGATACGTTGGTTGGAATAGCTTGAAATGAGCAGGAGCTAGTAGATGCCCGGCAAGCAAAAACTTGAAGAGGTCGTAATCGTCGGCGCGGGGCCGGTCGGATTGACTACGGCTGTTTCGCTGACTTTATCGGGAATTCCGGTCCGCCTCTTCGAAGCACAAAATGAATTGCCTACCGATCTGAGAGCCTCAAGCTTTCATCCTCCGACGCTCGATCTTCTGTCGCGGTTTCACATTGTGGACGACCTGATAGCGCAAGGACTTCCGGCACCGAGCTGGCAATTCCGCGACCGCGAGACAGGGCCTGTTGCTACATTTGAAATGAGTCTTCTGAAGGGGGATACGGAACATCCTTTTCGCCTGCAGTGCGAACAGTGGAAGCTGGCGAGAATCCTGAAGGCTCTTTTTGAAAAGCTGGGAGGTCGGATCGAGTTTGGCGCTCGCGTTGCCGACGTGAGCCAGGATGACACGTCGGCGACGATCGAGCTCGGAGGAGAGAGAAAGGGAGAAAAAATTCGAGGTCGATATATCATTGCGGCAGACGGAGCCTATTCCGTGCTGCGCAATGCCGTCAGGATTCCTTTCGAAGGATTCACTTATCCAGAGCTCTTTTTGATTGTCTCGACTTCTCATCGTTTTGAAGACGATCTGCCGGATCTATCGAATATCAATTACATCTCCGATCCGAATGAATGGCTCATCATGATGCACGTTCCACAGTTCTGGCGGGTTAATATTCCTGTATCCGCGGATGGGGATCAGCAATATTACCTGAGCGATGAAAACGTGCAGGCGATGCTGCGTCGCGTTTTTCACCGAGAGGCGGCATACGAAATCGGCCACCGCTCGCTTTACGCCGTTCATCAGAAGGTCGCGCAAGTCTTTCGCAGCGGTCGGGTCATTCTCGTCGGGGATTCGGCGCACCTGAACAACCCCATTGGTGGCATGGGAATGAACGGCGGCATTCACGATTCTTTCAATCTCACGGAAAAGCTCGTGCGAATTTTTGGCGGCGAGGGAGACGAGCTGCTGGATCAATACGACAGGCAGCGTCGAACTGTGACCAACGAGGCGGTTCAGCAGCAGACAATCCGGAATCATAAGATACTCAGCGAGCGCGATCCCGCAGTTCGAAAGGCCTCGCTTGATGAATTGCGCCGAACCGCCGAAGATCCGGTCCTGGCCCGAGAGTACCTTCTGAAGACATCTATGATAGCGAGCCTTCGTCGTGCAGCTTCGATTCAATGAACGGCTGTGGTATCGTGAGGCAAGTCGATGCCAAAAGGCGTTCTGAAAGATACGCCGGTTCGCCGAGGCGGATAGTATTCATATCGGGCGAAAGCAGCCCGGCGTACGCATGTGGTCCGGATGGAGTCGTGCTTCCCTTGCTCACGGCGGGCACGAGCGGCGCCTCTGAATATCCGCGATCTTATAACCGCGTATTGAATTGGCTTGCCGGCCTTTTCGCTGACAAGCAAAAGTGTTGAATCGAAAATCTCACACCCTGCAAGATGGTCCGAGGAGTTGCGACTAATTCAGCAGCTACCGCATCTGCCGCTAGGTCTGGTTAAGCGCGTTTGCGACAAGCGCGTTCTCCGCCGACCGGACATCGGCAAGGCCATCCTGCGTTCCACATCGGCGCGATCTCGGCGATGCGGGCGCGCTAGTCGGGCGCGCGGAGCCGGTAGCCGATCCCGGTTTCGGTCAGGATGTATTGAGGGCGCTCGGGGTCCTTCTCGATCTTCTGCCTTAGCTGCCGGACGTAGACCCGCAGGTATTGCGCGTCCGTCAGCGGGTCCCACAGCTCGCCGAGCAGGAACCGGTGGGTCAGCACCTTTCCGGCGTGCTGCACCAGGACGCGAAGCAGGTCGTACTCCTTGGGAGAGAGCTTCACGTCCCTGTCGTCGACCTTGACGGTGCGGCGGACCAGGTCGACGGCGAGATCGCCGACCTTGAACACGGGGCGCTCGCCGTGAACCTGAAGCTGGTGGCGCAGCGCGGCGCGCATGCGCGCGAGGAGCTCCTCCATGCCGAACGGCTTCGTCACGTAGTCGTCGGCGCCGCAGTCGAGCGCCTGGACCTTGCCGGCCTCGTCTCCGCGGCTCGACAGCACGACGATCGGCACCGTCTCGTTCCGCGCCCGGATCATCCGCAACAGCTCGTGCCCCTGGATGTCCGGCAGGCCGAGATCGAGGATGACGAGGTCGGGCTTCTGCTCCAGGAGCTCCAGCGCGGTCCTGCCGTTCGGAGCCTCGACGGTCTGGTAGCCCTGCGCGGTCAGCCCCATGCGCAGCAGCTTGCGGATCGGTGGCTCGTCGTCGATGACCAGGACCTTGGACGCGGGAGCGCTCATGCGGCGGTGTCCAGAAGCGACGATTGTGCTGGGATCGGCAGGCGGATGGTGAAGACGGCGCCCGGCCGGTCGGGCCGGTTGGAGGCGGCGATGGTGCCGTTCATCGCCTCGACGAAGCCGCGCGAGATGGCGAGCCCCAGCCCGGTGCCGGCCCGAACCTGGTCGGTCTTCTTCGCGCGATAGAACTTGTCGAATATCTGCTCGAGGTCGGCGGGCGCGATCCCGTTCCCTTCGTCGGCGACCTGCACGCATACCTTGTCGTCGTCGCGGAACGTCTGGATGCGGATGGTCGTGTCCGGCGGGGCGTATTTCGCCGCGTTGTCGAGCAGGTTGAACAGGACCTGCTCGAACAGCACGGCGTCGAGCGCGACCATCGGCAGATCGCGCGCCAAGGTGACGTCGATCCGGTGCTGCGCCAGGATCTTGGTGGCGCGGCGCAGCGCGCTGCCGATCACCTCGCCGACGTCATGCAGCGCCAGGTTTGGCGCGACCGCCCCGGACTCGAGCCTGGTCATGTCGAGCAGGTTGGCGATGAACCGGTTGAGCCGTTCGGCCTCGTCGATGATGGTCGCGAGCAGGTCGGTCTTTTCGGCCTCGCTCAGCTTCCCGGCCAGGTCGCGCAGCGTCCCCGCCGATCCCAGCACGGCGGCGAGGGGAGTCTTGAGGTCGTGGGAGATCGAGGTCAGCAGCGCCGACCGCAGGCGGTCGGTCTCGATGGACCGTCGCGCGCGGTCCATGTCCTCGACGAGGTGCACGCGCTCGATGGCGAGCGCGCTCTGGTCGATCAGCGCGTCGAGCAGCCGGCGCTGGTCGGGCGTGAACAACGGCCCCGGCCGGTCGCTATCGATGCCGACGACGCCGATCGGCCCGCGGCCCGTGCGCATGGGCAGGAACAGCCATTTGGCGCCGGGGAGCGTGTCGGCGCCGCGTCCGGCGGAGCGGTCGTTCTGCCACGCCCATCTGGCGGCGGCGAGGTCGGCCTCGTCGAGCCGGTCCTCCGGCGGATAGCCGGCCTTGACCGCGATGGCGCCGTCCTCTGGCAGCAGGAGCACGACCCGGACATCCAGCATCAGTGCCGTCTGGTAGGCGGTGGCCCAGAGTACGTCGTCGAGCGTGCCGACGCCGGCGAGCTTGCGGCTGAACGAGTAGAGCGCCTCGGTGGTCCGCGCGCGCGAGGCTGCGACGACGGCCTGCGTGCGCACCCGCGCGGCGACGTTGGACACCAGCATGGCCATGATGACGAAGAACACGAAAGCCGCGACGTTGGTCGGGTCGCCGATCGTCAACGTGTAGAGCGGCTGCATGAAGAAGAAGTTGTAGCAAAGGGACGCGACGACGCTGGCCAGCAGCGAGGGCCAGAGGCCGAACCGCACGGCGACGGCGACGATGGACGTCAGGAACACGAGATCGACGGTCTCGATGCCGACGAGCGGCAGGATCAGCTTTCCGACGGCCAGCGCGACGGCGATCGCGGCGAGGGCCGCCGCATAGGGACGCGGATCGGCGAACGCGGGCCGTGCCGCGGTCTTCACCGATTTCCTCGGAACGGTCTCTGCCGCCACGTCGTCGCCGGCGATGACATGGACGCTGATGTTGCCGGAGCGGCGGACCAGGTCGTGGACCACGGAGCCATGCAGGATTTCGAACCAGCGCGAGCGGACCGATTTTCCGACGACGATGTGGGTGACGTTGTTGGCCTGCGCGTAGCGGATGATGTCGTCGGCGATGCGGCGGTCGCCGCCGGGGATGGTGACGGGGTCGCCGCCGAGCGCCTGGGCGAGCCGCAGCGTGTCGGCGATGCGGTCGCGCTCGGCCTCGGTGAGCTGCGCGCTGTGCGGGCCCTCGACGGAGAGTGCCGAGAACGGCGCGTGCAGGCGGTCCGACAGCCGCTTGGCGTAGCGCACCAGGCCCGCCGCGCGCGGGTCGTCGCTGACGCAGGCGAGGATGCGCTCGCCGGCCGGCCAGGGACCCTGGATGGCCCGCGATTGCATTTCGGTGAGGAGCTGCTCGTCCACCCGCTCCGCCGTGCGGCGCAGCGCCAGCTCGCGCAACGCGGTCAGGTTGGCGGGCGAGAAGAAATGCCCCAGCGCCCGCTGGGCCTGCTCGGGCACATAGACCTTGCCCTCCTTCAGCCGCTGGATGAGATCGTCCGGCGTGAGATCGACAAGCTCCACGGCATCGGCCCGGTCGAAGATCGAATCGGGAACGGTCTCGCGCACGCGGACGTGGGTAATCTGCGCGACCACGTCGTTCAAGCTTTCGATGTGCTGGATGTTGACCGTGCTGTAGACGTCGATCCCTTCGCTCAGGATCTCTTCCACGTCGAGGTAGCGCTTGGGGTGCCGGCCGCCCGGCGCGTTGGTGTGCGCGAGCTCGTCGACCAGCACGACCTGCGGCCGCCGGGCGAGGATGGCGTCGAGGTCCATCTCCTCGAGCTGCTGGCCCTTGTAGACCAGGTGCCGGCGCGGGATGACGTCGAGGCCGGCGAGCAGCGCCGCGGTTTCCTGGCGCCCGTGGGTTTCGACGATGCCGACCACGACATCGTGGCCGTCGTTCTTGCGTGCGCGGCCCTGCTGCAGCATCTCGTAGGTCTTGCCGACGCCGGGGGCGGCGCCGACGAAGATCTTGAGCTTGCCTGTCCGCCGCTCCTCGCGCCGGGCGGCCTCGAGCAAGGCGTCCGGCGAAGGGCGCTGGTCCGGGTTTCGCGTCTGGTCTGCCATCAGAGCCTCCGGCCGGCTTGAAGGCGGGATTATCGCTTATTTTGGCGCAATCTGGTCGAGCGCCATGTTTAGTGCCAGCACGTTGACACGGGGCTCGCCGAGTAGGCCGAACAGCCGGCCTTCGGTGTGTTCGTCGACGAGCCGGCGCAGCCGGTCCTCCGGGATGGTGCGCGCCTTGGCGACGCGCGGCACCTGGAACAGCGCCGCCGCCGGCGAGATATCCGGGTCGAGCCCCGAGCCGGAGGTCGTCACGAGATCGATCGGGACCGGGACCGACGGATTCTCCGCCTTCAGCAAGGCCGTGTCGCCCTCGACCCGTTCCACCAGCGCCTTGCTGGTGGGGCCGAGGTTCGAGCCCATGGAGTTGGCGGCGTTATAGGGGGCGGGGGTGGTCCTGGTCGGGTCCTTCGGGTCCGGCCCGGAGGTAGCCGACGGCCGGCCGTGGAAATATTTGTCCTGCGTAAACGACTGGCCGATCAGCGCCGAACCGACCACCTTGCCGTCCTTCTCGATCAGGCTGCCCTGCGCCTGGTAGGGAAGGATCACGCCGGCGATGCCGGTGATGACCAGTGGATAGACGAGGCCGGTGATCAGCGTCAGGGCGACGACGAGCACGATCGCGGGGCGGATTTGCTGGAGCATGGGTCGCCTCCTCAGGCGAGGTGCAGGGCCGTGACCACAAGGTCGATGGCCTTGATGCCGATGAACGGGACGATGACGCCGCCGACGCCGTAGATCATGAGGTTGCGGCGCAGCAGCGGGGCGGCGCCGATGGCGCGATAGGCCACGCCCTTCAGCGACAGCGGGATCAGCGCGATGATGATGAGCGCGTTGAAGATGATCGCCGACAGGATCGCGCTTTCCGGGCTCGTCAGGTTCATGATGTTGAGCGCCTGGAGCTGCGGATAGAAGGCGACGAACATCGCGGGGATGATGGCGAAATATTTCGCCACGTCGTTGGCGATGGAGAAGGTGGTGAGCGCGCCGCGCGTCATCAGGAGCTGCTTGCCGATCTCGACAACCTCGATGAGCTTGGTCGGGTTGGAATCGAGGTCGACCATGTTGCCGGCCTCGCGCGCGGCCTGGGTGCCGGTGTTCATGGCGACGCCGACGTCGGCCTGGGCCAGTGCCGGCGCGTCGTTGGTGCCGTCGCCGCACATGGCGACGAGCTTGCCCCTGGCCTGTTCCTCGCGGATCAGCCGCAGCTTGTCCTCGGGCGTGGCCTGCGCGAGGAAATCGTCGACGCCGGCCTCGGCCGCGATGGCGGCCGCGGTGGTGGGATTGTCGCCGGTGATCATCACCGTGCGGATGCCCATGCGGCGCAGCTCGGCGAAGCGCTCGCGGATGCCGCCCTTGACGATATCCTTGAGATGGATGACGCCGAGCAGCCTGCCGTCCTTCGCCACGGCGAGCGGCGTGCCGCCCGACTTGGCGATGGTATCGGCGATGGCGTGGACCTCGCGCACCACGTCGGCGCTCACCGCCGGCTGCAGGGCGCGGGCCGCGTTGCCCGCCGCCGCGGCGCCCGGCCCGTCGAGATAGCCGAGGATCGCGTCGACCGCGCCCTTGCGGACCCACGAGCCGCCGACCTCCATGCCGCTCATGCGGCTCTGCGCGGTGAACGGGATGAACCTGCCCTGCAGTTCGGCGAGATCGCGCTCGCGGATGCCGTATTTCTCCTTGGCCAGCACGACGATGGAGCGGCCCTCGGGCGTCTCGTCGGCGAGCGAGGCGATCTGCGCGGCGTCGGCCAGTTCCTGCTCGGTGACGCCGCGCAGGGGCTTCAACTCCGCGGCCTGTCGGTTGCCGAGCGTGATCGTGCCGGTCTTGTCGAGCAGCAGCGTGTCCACGTCGCCCGCGGCCTCGACCGCGCGGCCGGACATCGCCAGCACGTTGAAGCGCACCAGCCGGTCCATGCCGGCGATGCCGATGGCCGACAGCAGCGCGCCGATGGTGGTCGGGATCAGGGTGACGAACAGCGCGACCAGCACGACCACCGAAATGGCGCCACCCGCGTAAGCCGCATAGCTCGGGATGGTGACGGTCGCGAACACGAAGATGATGGTCATGCCTGCGAGCAGGATGTTGAGCGCGATCTCGTTCGGCGTCTTCTGCCGCGCGGCGCCTTCGACCAGGTGGATCATGCGGTCCATGAAGGTCGAACCCGGCG
>Ga0182744_1004153_pt1 | contig 10988 bp, 6 predicted proteins | sample eDN3rd30CKraftMG_FD_128525 | JGI IMG/M metagenome (GOLD analysis project Ga0182744, IMG submission 128525) | Enriched Miracle-Growth compost microbial communities from Emeryville, California, USA - eDNA 3rd pass 30_C Kraft MG (version 2) (version 2) ... | reverse complement strand
CAACCCTTCTCGGTGGCCTTGCAGGCTCGGGTGCGGCGGTGGGCCCTGGCTGCAATATGTCTGTGAATTTAACTGGTGGCCCAATAGATTTTACTCAATACACTTCCAATGTCGCTTTTGTAGTCCCAAAAAATGCGACCATCACTTCAATATCTGGATTTTTTACCAATACGACTGACATACCTCCTGCAGGCGGAGCAATATCCGTTACCGTACAGTTATATCAAACGATGTATCCGCAAAGTAATTTATTTTTTCCGGTACCAGGTACCATGCTTTTATTGAATCCGACTCTTATGGATGGTGCTCTTCATGGACAAACAGTCGCGGGGACCTTAAATGGTTTAAGCGTTTCAGTCCAGCAGGGCGCCCGGTTGTTGATGATTTATACCATAAGTTCCGGATTGTCTGCTGTTCAAACAGTTACAGGTACGATTAGTGGCGGAATAAATATGCAATAGCCTTTTACTATTCGGATAGTATTTATTAAAGAAGTTAATAATCCAGTTGATGTTTAAACGAATTTATATATGTATAGCGCTTGCTTGTTGTTGCTCATTTATTTACGCGCAAAGTTCTGTCTCCACGATAACATGCGTATTGGGCGCTGGGGGAGGAAGTGCCACGCTAACGGGATACCGGATAGATTACAATATCGGTGAAATGGCTATTCAGACTGCGGGTACAAACCCGGTGATTACTGAAGGCTTTGAGCAACCGGAAATGGTGGATGCTCCTTTGCCGGTGCTGGGACTGAATTTAAAAGTCAGGCAAGAAGGAAAATATGCATATTTAACCTTTTCGACGGTTCAAGAATTTAAATCAGCTCATTTTATTGTAGAGCGGTCTTCAGACGGATTGCATTTCGATACGCTGGCCATTATAAAGACCAAGGCCGTAAACGGTTACAGCTCAGGACCATTATATTACGACTATCAGGATCCGGCGGTGCTTAATTCAACCGTGTATTACAGGATTATTCAGGTAGACGTGAACGGGGATTCTATGTCTTCTTCCGTGGTGGCCATTAGTGTGCATAAAGATAACCTTTTAAAGGTTTTCCCCAATCCTGCAACCAGCCAGGTTACTGTCCATTTAGGTAATCTTTATAACGGAACCAGGGTGCAGTTATATTCCATGGCAGGAAAATTAATGTACAATAAAATGGTAACTGGTAATTCAGATGTCATTATTGTATTGGACAAATGGCCGGCAGGCGTTTATCTGATTTTCATAAATCAAAATGGCTTTATGAAAAAAATCAAATTCATTAAAAAGTAAGATCTTAGTAGCTCGGTCTGCTCAACAGCCTTAATTATAAATCCGTAGGGATTAAAGTAGACCTGCCGCGCAGATCTATAAGACAGTAGTGTAATAAATTGCCTTTCATACACCGGTGCAATTTTCAAAAAAAATAAAAGGCAGGTAACTTTTGATGGTTACCTGCCCCTCTTTTTTGTATTCAATGTTGGTTGTTGTCTTCTTTAAATTTGTTTTAGCTCCCTTCCTTAGTTGACATCCCAGAAAATCTTAGTGGTCAGATTATCCTTGGCCTTGACTGCGTTATAATTCGCGGTATTGAAACTGCTTTCATTAGTAGGATAGGTCCATCTGTTTGGAGGTAGCTTCTGCAAGGAATTTGAATTATCTGGCAGAAATGTTAACTCAGGGAGCTTTAACCTACGCTGTTCCGACCAACTCTCAATGGGTTCAAGTACACTGTAATTGATCCATTTCTGCGTAGCGATTAAATTTAATTTACCTTTTTGAGTTGTTTGCGCGTCCCAACTGATATTGCCCTTAGCTAAATAATCATTGATCTCCTGACCAGTGGGAGCTTTGACGGCTCCTTCTGTATTATCACTACTGATCGCTCTTAAATTATAGTAAAAGGCAATGGACTGACGAATGCCTGTTTCATAAGTGGCTTTTGCCTGGCCAGCATTGCCTTGGTCCAGGTAATATTCCGATAAAAGAAAATTTACTTCCGCCGCATCTATCAGGATCCCAGGTATATTCAGATTATAGGTAAGGGTGGAATAGTTATACCTGGATACCTTAGCCGAATTATAGAGGTTTTCCTGCACGGTCTGATTCAGGGTAGGGTCCAGGCCGACATATTTGCCATTGGTACTGTCCCCTGGTTGAAACATAACCCTTAAACGCGGATCACTGCTGCTATTCATCAGATCTATCATCGCCTTGCTGGGCACGTCTCCGCCACCCCAGCCGTAAAGCCCGGTATAGAAAGAGGCATTCTGGCCGGTAGAAGATCCATTATTGATACCAGAAATCGTATTGCCGCCTACGGTCACACTGTTGAGATTATAAACCCGGATCAGGGCATTATCATCATTGGTGAGAATGAGGGGATACTTGCTTGGGCTGGCAAGGATAGCCGCTATTTCCTGATTGACTCTCGCTTTAAATGCCGGTACAGCTGAAACCCGCATAAGCATTCTAAGTCTTAGAGAATTACAATATTTTGCCCATAAGGAAACATCTCCATTATTGATAAAGTCCTGGCTTTTTAATACCGTCGCAACGGTAGGGTCAATGGACATTGTACTTAGGTCGTCTGCGTATCCTTTCAGCTGATCGAGCATTGTGGTGTAAATAGAGTCTGCGGGGTCATATTTTGCATAGGAGGCATTGTAATCTCCTTTGTTGGTACTCAAAAGCCCCGCTTTTGACCATGGAATATCCCCATGTAAATCCACCTGTTTTTGGGTCATATCATCATAGAAAATGGTAGCGGCGATTAAATAGATCTTTTTGGCGGACTGATCCGCTGGGCTTAAATTATTATAAATATTAAGAAAATCCTTATACTGCGCCACAAAGGTGTAGTAATTCTGCCAGCGGCCGCTGATGGCTGCAGCACCGGGTACATAACGGCCATTCGTATTAATGACACCGACCGCCTGTGTCCATGGCAGGCAAGTGTTCTGCAGGGTGACAAAATAATTGGTATAGCGATACATGGTATAATCCAGGTTGGCCGTCAGTACGCCGGCAAATTGCTTTTCCAGTGTTGTCTGATTCAGCGTGCTTGGTTGCGCATAGGCGTCTGCAAAGTCGCTCTTGGTACAGGAGGAAAATCCGGCTATTCCTGCTATGGCACAAGAGGATAGGAATAAAATATACTTTTTCATATTAATATTTTTTAATGTAGGAGTGGCTCAGGTTAAAAATTCGCTTTCAGCGTAATGCCATAAGTCCTGGAAGCCGGCTGGCTCCCTGCATTATTGGCATTGCCATAAAAATTATTTGAAACGGTCAGCTGTTCAGGATCCAGATCTTTTAAAGTCCTGTAGAAGAAAAACAGGTTTCTGCCGATCAATGAAACGGCTAAATGACTGGCTTTGATTTTTGAGGCGATCTTATCTGAAAAATTATAAGTCAGGGCTATTTCTCTCATTTTTATATAATCATTCTTTTTAATAAAATAATTGTATAAGGCATTAGGAGAATATTGGGGGCCGCCCCAGTTGTAAACATTATTAAAATAGAAAGCCTGTGAGATGACATTCGTATTTGGGTTGCCGTCATTATTAACACCTGGAAGCAACATCCCGTCATTATACACCGCTTCTCCGTTAGGACCTGCTGACCCGGTAGTCTGTACGCCTTTACCATTGGCATCCAGGTAGTAGCTTAAACCGCCGTGTGCTTTATCCATATGGTATAAGCTCGCTTCTGTTATACCCCGACTGTTCATCCAGAAAATACCCGTAGGAATCACGTGGCCGCCATACCGGTAGTCAATGGAGAAATTAAGCTGGAAGTTCTTAAAAGTAAAGGTGTTGATAAAGCCTCCGGAGCCTTTAGATTGTATAGAACCATAGGACTCCATTTTATCCGGATCCTGTTCGTATAGTCCTGCATCGTCTACAATCAGATTGCCTTTATCATCCTTGAGCAGGGGATGAGCCATGATTTCACCCGCGGGATGGCCCACTCTGGCTACAATCTGATAGGCATTGCCATCATAATCTCCATAGATAATACTATTTGAGTTTTCAGAAATGGCCACGACCTTATTGGCGTAATTTGCATAGTTCAGAATAAAACTCCATTTAAAGTCCTTCAGGTCAATGGGAGCCGCATTGATACTCAGTTCAAAACCTTTATTGGAAAGCTTACCGACATTATTTAACTGGGCAGAGGCGCCGCTGCTATAGGGCAACGCCATATTCAGGATCTGGTCATTAATGGTATTGGTAAAATAAGTCGCGTCAAATCCGAGTCTGCTATGTAAAAATTGTCCCGTCAGCCCGAATTCATACTCATTTTTCTTTTCAGGACGGATATTTAAATTGCCATAGGTATTGAAATTGGTATTGGTGGTCAGAACTGAACTGGTCCCCGGTGCCTGCGGCCCCCAGTTGGCCGGTTGGTATGCCACATTTGCCAGATAAGGCTCAGGGTAGTTCCCTACAATTCCCCACGAAGCCCTTAATTTTAAGTAATTGATCGCTTCAGGCAATTTGAAGGCATCCGAGATGATGAAGCCTGCATTGGCAGATGGATAGACAAAAGAGTTGTTATCCGGATTCATGGTGGAGGTCCGGTCTCTTCTAACGGTTCCTTCTGCATACAGGTAATTGTGATAATTAACATTCACTGTACCGATAATGGCATCTTTAACAATCTCTAAAGGAGTAACACTGGGGTTACTGATGGGATTGGCCGTAGCGGCCAGGTCAAACCAGTTTTCGGAACTCAGACCTCCATTGGTATAGATGCTTGTATTTTTACCCTTTTCCTTATCAGCAGTATAGAAGGCAGTTGCGGTCAGGTCAAAGTCGCTGCTCAATTTTGTATTATATTCCAGCATGAGATCCCCATGCAGCATATTATAGTATACATTTTGAACACCGTAATTGCCAGAGGCGCCATAAACGATCGGCTGCGTGGAGCTTTGTTTGTCGTAGATATTGGTATTGGTATTATCCGTAGAAACCCTGCCTCTTAATTTAAGGCCTTTTGTGATGGTCCAGGTATCAGTGACAGATGCGATAAGACGGTTTTCATACTCATCATAAATATCTTTATTGACATTCCACATATAATCCAGGATATCGGTCATGTAACTTGGAATATGAATATTCTCATCCGGGGTCAGGCTCTGGGTGGTATTTAATACATATTTGTATCCGAGGCTCGTCTGGTACCTGTTGCGGTACCAGTTCCCATTGTCAAATACCGGCATCATCCCTGTGAAGTTATTGATCATTCTATCGATCAGGTACGGGCGGTTGTGTACGTGAAGGTTATAATAGTTGCCGATTATCTGTAAATCATTGTTCTTTCCCAGGTGAAAAGTACTGTTTAAGCTAAAAGCCATCTTATTATTTTTGCTGCCGATACTGAGTCCTTCCGTATGCTGGTTGGTTACAGAAAACCGGGTAGACTGAACGGCTGAATTGCTGCTGATGGCAACTGTCTGTGTGCTATTATTCGCCTTTTGGAACAGGTTTTTATACCTGTCGGGTTGCGCGGAATAAGGGCGTACAACGCCATCCCAGGCGATAATCGGTTTGCCGTCAAATACCGGCCCGAAGTTTAAGCTTCCCTGTACCAAGGCCCGGTACATATCACCATTTGCATCAGCGTACTTTTGGGTATTAAACCCGTTTGCATCCGAGGTATAATAACCGGGTACCTGGCTTGGAAAGCCGGTCCCCCTTGTGTTCTGAAACCTTGGCAGATAAGCTACCTGATCCTGAAAGTAATTGGCATTAACATCTACTGTAAAACCTTTTTTGTTGTTTTTGCCACTTTTGGTAGTAATCATAACCACACCATTGACCCCTTCTGAACCGTATAAGGCTGCGGCAGCAGCCCCTTTCAGGACCGTGATATTTTCAATGTCCTCAGGGTTGATGTCAACAATGCCATTGTTGCGTTCCCGTTGGTCACCCCAATAATTGCCACTGTTAAAGGCCCCGTCATGAATAGGCACCCCATCCATAATGATCAGGGGAGTGGTTTTGCCGAGCATGGAGTTGACACCCCTTAATTGCATATATACCCCGGAAGTAGCACCGCCCGGGGCTGCCTGTATCTGCAGGCCGGGGACCTTTCCATAAAGGGCTGTAGCGAAGTTCGTCGTTCCTGTACGGGTGATATCATCTGACTTGACGGTCGTGGCCGCATAGCCCAAAGACCGCTCGGATCTTTTCATCCCAAAGGCCGTAACGACGACATCCGTACCAGCTTCATTTGTTTGTGCCGTTAATGAAACGTTTATCTGGTCTTGATGAACAACAATCGTTTTGGTCTCAAAACCTACAAACATAAAAGTAAGCGTCGCACCGTCTGCTGCCTTTATCTGATAATGGCCATCCGTCCCGGAAATTGTATTCCCTTTTGGATCAGTGACAGACACGGTTACACCGGGCAGGCCGGTGCCTGAACTGTCGGTTATTTGTCCGGTTACCGTTCGGACTGTCTGGGCAAAACTATCGTTTTGCAGACATAAGGCAATGGTCATTAAGAGCAGTGCCATAAAAAAGAATGGATTTGATTTTTTCATCGTTTAATTTTCAAGGTGAGAAGGATAATTTAATCTACATAAATGGATACAAGTAATTAATTCAAATTCAAATTGAGCGATTTAAAAGTATTATTGGTTACCTCTGAAATAACCTGAATGCGGCGTTCGCGGTGGCAACTATTTCTGACTGTATTTATACTTCTATTTTACCTTATGCCTTCGACGGTTCAGTTACATTTAAATCTCTGTCCAATAATTTTTGTACCGCCTGCTCATTCATCTGATCAATGACCAGAATGGAAGCACCTATCAGCGCTGCATTGTGTGTGAGTTCGGACACTTCTAGGGTGGTGGTGAGTAAACGAGGAATGCAAAATTCATTTAATGCCCGTTTAATGGGCGGCGGCCAGAGGCTATCACAACTTGAGCAACGACCGCTTAGTACAATCGTTTCCGGATTGAATAAGTGAATCAAAATGGCAATTCCCCGGCCTATATTATAGGCAACATCCGAAATTATCTCTACCGTGAGCGAGTCGCCCCGGCGGGCAGCTTCCAAAAAATGCTGGCTTTTGCCTTCATAATCCTCGCCTGTCAACACAGTAGCATCCAGCAGGGAGGGGCGGCCATCGTTTATTTCCTGAACGGCCTTTCGGATCATAAACAAAAGGGAGGTCTCCGTTTCCAGGCAGCCCGTTTTGCCGCAACTGCACAGTTTTCCGTTTTTAAAGATGGGAATATGGCTGAACTCACCCGCAAATCCATTGGCTCCCCTGAAAATATGACCATCGATAAGCATTCCTAATCCGATACCCCAGCTCAGATTTACGACCATGACATTTTTTTTCTTTTGGGCTTTACCAAAATGGTACTCCGCCAGGCCGATGGCTGTGGAATCATTTTCAATGAAAACCGGTAATCCAGTCTGCTTTTGTATAAACTCCGCTATCCCTTCTCCCAAAAAAGTATAATTAGCTCCTTTTTGGGCATTAATAAAACCGGGCATGGCGATACCGATACCTACAATCTTTTCTTTGGCTACCGGTGTAGCTGTTATGGCCATCTGAATAACATCTGTTAAAACTTCAAGCGCATGGCCATGATGATCTAATAACAGTTCCAGCTTTTGGATGCCGCCGATTTCTTGTCTCAGCGCATTGTAAATACCAATCCTGGTAACAAACTGGTCCATGGCTACAGCTACGGTATAGAAGCTTTCGGCCGGGAGGCTATAGGTCATAGAAGGACGGCCTCCGCTTGATTCTGCGTAACCCTTTTCAATGACCATCCCGTCAATTAATAAAGCATCAAGTGTTTTTACTACCAGCGTATAACTTCTGCCGATGGACATGCTTAACTCCGTACAGGAGAGGGCGCCCGAATAATAAAGGGCTTTGATGATGTTTTTTTTATAAAAATCATTTTTTAAGGGCATTTTTCAGGATTTCAGAATTAATGTGAAAGTTTATCATTAATGTTAAACTTCTTAATAAAGATATAATAGCTTTTAGTTTTTTACAAAAACATTTAAGAAAATATTTAAAAAAAATGGCTAAAAATTGCATTTGATTTACAATCTCTTGGTTATCAACTAACTATTTGATGGGTATTTAGATTGAGTTTCATTCAAAAATTGAAGAGACCTGACAGTTTAAATTTGGTTAATAGCAACAACCACTTTTAATAACAGTACCACAGAGTCCAAAACCTAATTAGTCTGTGGTAAAGAGGCTCTGTACCGACAAAATTGTTAAAGATGTGGACAATTATAAGAAGTATGGGTAATTCAATTGTAAGTGCTATACTGCCGATCGCCGATCAATACCAAACAAAATCCGGATAGGCAAATAGAATAATAAGATCCCAATTTGGAGTTTCAAAGTAGGAGGACTAGCAATTATAGTTTTGGCGCAGAGTGTCAGGCAATCAGCCAAAAGTTGTTGCCAAAGCAAATATCTTATTTGGTGAAAAAGGTTGGGGTTTAAGCCTTGAATTAGCTAAAGATAAGCATTGAAAAGCACATAAAATTGTCAGGACAAATCGGTGGTTGAAGGCGTTAGTTTATTTATTTCCCATTGAATAAAAAATAATACACTCACCTATTGGGTAGTATTTTAAAATCCCTTATCTTGCACACATAATAACTAATTATAAATTAGAGTGGCCCTTCAGGAAGAAAATCTTTGGGGCTACATTTGAAGATTTTTGCCAATGAATTAAGATGATTTATATTATAATGTGAGCGATACTTATTGCTCTCAATCTTGCCAATAAATCCTGGAGATATACCAAGTTCATTAGCTAGGGTAACTTGAGAAATGTTTTTTGTATTACGCATTTCTCTTACTTTGTTAATTACGTAAATATCGATATTTGTTAACATTCACCTGCCTATTAGCAGGTAAAATTGAGGAATTGTGTTGGTTGGAACAATCACCTATGAGAGAGTGTTTCAATTGTGGAATGAATTAATTCCTAATCTTTAAATCAACATATGCTTAGAACTTAGAACCGTTTATTGCCTATAAAACTAACATATTAGAATCTTGTCTGTTTTAAGCACTAATAACAACAAGGTTTATGCTTGCATCAAAATCTAATTATTTAGAAATAAAATTATTAATAATAATAGATAAAATATGAAAATTACGAAAAGGCTTACTTGCTTGCTAAGCGGAGCTGTATTATTACTAAACGCTCATGCCCAGAAAATTGATATAAAGCCATATTATATCGGTGATCGCGTAACGGATTTGCCACTAAAACCGCTATTCAATTATAAAGATTCGGTGGCAAAGCTTTCAACTTTTGGCCATAAACTTATCATCCTGGATTTCTGGGGAACAAGTTGCAGTAATTGTATTGCAATGTTTCCTCTCGAAGATTCATTACAAAAGGTTTTTAAAAATGATCTACAGTTTATCCTAATTACCACTAACCCATATGACAAGGTTAAAGATTTTATTAAGAATTGGAATAATAAAAATAATACCAAATTTAGTTTGCCAATAGTTACAAATGGACTTGCTTTTCGCGATTTATTCTGGCGCCATTACCTTCCCCATTATGTTTGGCTATCACCTCGAGGGAAATTATTAGCACAAACGAGTGATATGAGCATTGATTTTAATATCATAAAAACAACGATTGAAAAAATAAAAGCAGAAGAAAGGAGACTAAAAAGTCACTTCTTTCCCGAGGATTATTTCCATTTTCCTCCCATGACCGGTATTCAGGAATATTTTTTTAAACAGTATCAAGATTAAACCATTATGAAAATAAAATTTTTATTAATTGCTTTAGCATTTTTTATGCTGAAAGGTGAAATATTTGGCCAAACTCAACCAATAATAAAGGGTAAAGTTGTGGATTCTTTGGGAGCCAATATAGAAAATGTAACCATCAAGATATTTAATAGTCATATTGCTACACTTAGTAATAAATCAGGATTTACTTTAAAGTTAGGACATCTTCCAGACACATTAATTGCATCAAAAATGGGATATGCCAATTCAATTGTTATCGTTAGGGACACAACAGTTTTGAGAATTGTATTAAAAGAGAAAGCTGATTCATTGGAAGATGTCACGATTAACACTGGATACCAACATTTAAAACCGAATGAAACCAATGGATCCTATTTTGTAATAGATAATAAAACATTAAATGAGCAGACAGGCATAAATATATTACAACGACTCAAAGGGGTTACAAGCAGCTTACTTTTCAATGTAGGAAAGAATAACCTTAATCCGCAAAATTCCACTAACATTAGCATACGAGGGTTAAGCACAATAAACGGTCCCTTAGATCCTTTAATAGTAGTTGATAATTTCATTTATGAAGGAGACATTAATAATATTAACCCAAATGATGTTGAAAGTATCACAATTCTGAAAGACGCATCAGCCGCAAGCATCTGGGGGGCAAGAGCCGGGAACGGTGTAATTGTCATCACCACCAAAAAAGGCAAATTTGATCAGAAGCTTCAGGTCGATTTTAATAGCACTCTTATCTTTCAGGATAAACCTGATCTGTTTTTTAATAATCAAATTTCCTCATCAGATTATATTGATTATGAACAAACGTTATTCAATTATGGTTATTTTAATCGAAACATACTAAGTAGAGTGAAGGAAGCTCTAAGTCCAGCTGTCGAAATATTTTTAGCCAAAAGAGACGGAAGAATTTCTGCGGAAGACTCGGCATACAGCATTCAACAATTAAAAAAGATCGATAATAGGTCTCAATACGAAAAATATTTTTATAAAAAAGGCTTGACACAGCAATATTCATTAAATCTTCATGGGGGAAGCAATAATCTTGCCTGGTTGATTTCTGGTAACTATCAGAAGGTGTCTACAAATTTAGAAGCAAAAAATGATAAAATCAACCTCAGATTTGAAAATACCTACAAACCTGTGTCGAACCTCAAATTAACTGTGGGCGTATATTACACATCCTCTTCAAATACTTCAGGAAGGAT
>Ga0182744_1004152_pt1 | contig 10992 bp, 12 predicted proteins | sample eDN3rd30CKraftMG_FD_128525 | JGI IMG/M metagenome (GOLD analysis project Ga0182744, IMG submission 128525) | Enriched Miracle-Growth compost microbial communities from Emeryville, California, USA - eDNA 3rd pass 30_C Kraft MG (version 2) (version 2) ... | reverse complement strand
TTCCGACTCGGGCCGTGACGATCGTGGTGCCGTTCGCGGCCGGAGGGGCCGGAGATATTCTGGCGCGCCTGGTCGGCGCCAAGCTTGAGCAAAACTGGGGCCAGCCTGTCGTGGTGGAAAACCGCGTCGGCGCAGGTGGCAATATAGGAGCGTCCGCCGTCGCGCGCGCTACACCGGATGGCTATACGCTCTTACTCGCCGGCAGCCCGCAGTTCGCGGTCAATGTGACCTTGTTCAAGCACTTACCCTACGATCCGGTGAAGGACCTGACACCGCTCGCCATGATCGCGGCGACGCCGTTCGTGCTTGTCGTCAATCCTGCGGTGCCAGCCAAGACCGTGAAGGAATTCATCGCCTACGCGAAATCCAGTCCGCAACCGCTGAGCTATGCAACAGCCGGCCCTGGCGTGCCGCATCACCTTTACATGGAAATGCTCAAGAGCAAGACCGGCCTGCAGATGAACCCCGTCCCCTACAGAGGCAGCGTCCCGTCACTGAACGATGTGGTGGCGGGGCACGTGCCGGTCATGTTCGTCGATCTGGGTCCTGGGCTCGGTCAGATCCAGGCAGGCACTGTGCGCGCTCTCGGCGTATCACTCGCGAAAAGGCTCGATGTGTTGCCGGATGTGCCTCCAGTCAACGACACGCTTCCGGGGTTTGACGTGGCCTCGTGGCAGATGTTCGCCGCGCCTTCTGGCACGCCACCGGCCATACTCGCCAAACTTAGCTCGGATCTTCGCTCGATCCTCGAAACACCCGAGATCGTTGAATCAATTAGCAAGGCGGGCATGCTGCCGCTTCCGCCCAGCAATACCGAAGACCTTCGCAAGTTCGTTGAAGCGGAGATTGCTCGCTGGAGGGATATCGTACGTAAGGCCGGAATAGAAGGTTCGCAGTAACGCCGCCCGACAAGGCAGTTTAACCGATCCAGGCGATGAACCAGACGAAGGCTGAGGCCCAGAGGCCGAGAGTGAGAAGCGGGGCTAGGTTGCGGTGGTGATGATCGCTCGTCATGGCGTGCTCGATGTGTTCCGATGTCGCCGATGTAGCTATGTTCGCCAATTCCGATGTGCGAGCCCGCACGCGGTAAATTTTTTGTAACCGTGCTTTGATGGCTTAGCCGATCCAGACGATGAACCAGACGAAGGCGGAGGCCCAGAGGCCGAAGGTGAGAAATGGGGCCAGGTTGCTTTGGCGGTGTGCGTTGGTCATGGCGTCCTCGCTGTGTTCCGATGACGCCAATCTAGATTGGCCGGCAAATTCCGCTGTGCGGGCACGCACGTGGTGAATTTTGAGTAAAATACGAGGGATTTCAGTCATGGCTGTTAAGGAATCGGGTCTTCCTAAATCGGCGCCGCTGGTATCGACCGCCTGGCTGGCCGACCGGCTCGGCACGCCCGGCCTGCGGGTCGTCGATGCCTCCTGGTACCTGCCAGCGATGAACCGGGACGGCAAGGCTGAGTTTCAGCAGGGCCATATTCCCGGCGCCGTTTTCTTCGATCTCGACGAGATTTCCGACCGATCGAGCGACCTGCCGCACATGCTGCCTGACCCGGCGGGCTTCGAGACCGCGCTCGCGACGCTGGGGGTCGGGGATGAAGACGAAATCGTCGTCTATGACGGCGGCGGCCTGTTCTCCGCGCCCAGGGTCTGGTGGATGCTGCGCATCTTCGGCGCGGCAAACGTGCACGTGCTCGACGGCGGCCTGCCGAAATGGAAGTCCGAAGGCCGGCCCATCGAACAGGGCGCCGCCGCCCCTGCTCCGTCGCAGTTCTCGGCAACGTTCGAGACCTCCGCGGTCGCGGCCATGGCCGATGTGGCCCACGCGCTCGAAAGCCGGTCGGCACAGGTTCTGGACATGCGCCCGGCCGGCCGCTTCACCGGAGAGGCGCCGGAACCGCGCCCCAATCTGTCCTCCGGGCATATGCCTGGGGCGCTGAGCCTGCCGTCCAGCGAGCTCGTCGCCAACGGCAGCCTGAAGCCGGCGGCGCAATTGCTCGACGCCTTCCGTCAGGCAGGCGTCGACCTCGACAAGCCGCTGATAACGAGCTGCGGCTCGGGGGTTTCCGCCGCTATCGCCAACCTGGCTCTTGAAGTCGCCGGCATGCCGCAGCCGAAACTCTATGATGGATCGTGGACGGAATGGGCCTCGCGCGGCAAGCCGGTCGCCAAGGGTCCAAAATAAAACCGCCCCATAACGATCATTTGCCTATTTGATAGCCCATCATTTGTCTAAAATATAATCTCATATTGATCATTATATAGGCAGACCAATGAGACTTTCCGTCATACGAATAAATCCAAGCCGAACACAAGGATTTGGCCGCCGAAATGTGGATAGAATCTTGGCACAACAGGTGCTAATAGCGCTTCGGATTGGGCTTTGCCGAGCCAGTGTCGTTCCCCGGTCCGCCAGCGGAGCAGCGTAAGCGAATGAAAAAGATCGAGGCGATTATCAAGCCGTTCAAGCTTGACGAGGTCAAGGAGGCCCTGCAGGAAGCGGGGCTGCAAGGAATAACCGTGACGGAAGCCAAGGGCTTTGGTCGCCAGAAAGGCCACACGGAACTGTATCGCGGCGCCGAATATGTCGTCGATTTCCTGCCCAAAGTGAAAATCGAGATCGTTTTGCCCGACGAAATGCTCGACGGCGCCGTCGAAGCGATCCGCAAAGCTGCCCAGACCGGCCGTATCGGCGATGGCAAAATATTCGTTTCGAATATAGAGGGAGCTGTCCGTATCCGGACCGGAGAAACCGGCACGGACGCTATCTAACCTCCGACTTCACCCACCAGAAGACCTCTACCGACATCACAAGTGCAGAAAGGCTTTGCTATGAAGACCGCCAAGGACGTCCTTAAGGCGATCAAGGACAACGACGTCAAGTACGTCGATTTGCGATTTACCGATCCGCGCGGCAAGTGGCAGCACGTCACCTTCGACCCGTCGCTCGTCGATGAGGATATGTTCTCGGAAGGCACCATGTTCGACGGTTCGTCGATCGCCGGCTGGAAGGCGATCAACGAGTCCGACATGATTCTCATGCCCGACCCGACCTCGGCCACTATGGACCCGTTCTTCGCCGCCTCGACCATGGTCATCACCTGTGACGTGCTCGAGCCGTCCACCGGCGAGCCCTACAACCGCGACCCGCGCGGCATCGCCAAGAAGGCGATGGCCCACATGAAGTCGCAGGGCGTCGGCGACACCTGCTTCTTTGGTCCGGAAGCCGAATTCTTCGTGTTCGACGACGTGCGGTTCTCGGCCGACCCTTACAACACCGGCTTCAAGCTCGATTCGGTCGAACTGCCGTCCAACGGCGACACCGACTATGAAGGCGGCAATCTCGGCCACCGCATCCGCACCAAGGGCGGCTATTTCCCGGTTCCGCCGCAGGATTCCGCTCAGGACATGCGCGGCGAAATGCTCTCGGCCATGGCTGCCATGGGCGTCAAGGTCGAAAAGCACCACCACGAAGTCGCTTCCGCCCAGCACGAACTTGGCATGAAGTTCGACACGCTGATCACCATGGCCGACCATATGCAGATCTATAAGTACTGCATCCATCAGGTCGCGCAGAGCTATGGCAAGACCGCCACGTTCATGCCGAAGCCAATCTTCGGCGACAACGGTTCCGGCATGCATGTCCATCAGTCGATCTGGAAGGCCGGCAAGCCGGTGTTCGCGGGCGACAAATACGCCGGCCTGTCGCAGGAATGCCTCTACTACATCGGCGGCATCATCAAGCATGCCAAGGCTTTGAACGCCTTCACCAACCCGTCGACCAACTCCTACAAGCGCCTGGTGCCGGGCTATGAAGCGCCGGTGCTGCTCGCCTATTCGGCGCGCAACCGTTCCGCCTCCTGCCGTATCCCCTGGACGACGAGCCCGAAGGCCAAGCGCGTCGAAGTTCGCTTCCCCGATCCGATGGCGAACCCCTACCTCGCCTTCGCCGCCATGCTGATGGCCGGCCTCGACGGCATCGCCAACAAGATCGATCCGGGTTCCGCCATGGACAAGGATCTCTACGACCTGCCGCCGAAGGAGTTGAAGAAGATCCCGACGGTTTGCGGCTCGCTGCGCGAAGCGCTGGAGAACCTCAACAAGGACCGCAACTTCCTCAAGAGCGGCGAAGTGTTCAACGACGACTTCATCGACGCCTATATCGAACTCAAGATGGTCGAAGTGATGCGCTTCGAAATGACGCCGCACCCAGTCGAGTTCGACATGTACTACTCGAACTAAGACTCTGATTCCTGACGTCTCCACGGCGTCAGGCTGAAATCGCAAGGTCCGGAAGGTGGCTCACCAGAGCCCTTTCCGGGCCTTTTTCATTTCCGCAAGGCGCAAGGCGGGACGCTGCTCCATTCATGGCTTGCATGATCTCCCGCGGGATGACGCCGTCGACGCTGCGGTGGTAACCTGCCCGCTTCCTGACAGGTGCCCGGCACTTTCATACGTTATCGAACGCCCTTTGGAGAACGACATGGATTTGGGAATTGCCGGCCGCAAGGCGATCGTCTGCGCCTCGAGCCGCGGCCTGGGCCGCGCCTGCGCCATCGCCCTGGCCGAGGCCGGTTGCGAGGTGATTATCAACGGACGCGACGAAGCGAAGCTCGCCGCCACCGCCGACGAGATCGCCAAGGCGACCGGGGCGAAGGTCGTTCCCATCGCCGGCGATGTCGGCAGCGAGGCGGGGCGCGCGGCGCTGCTGGCTGCCTGTCCGTCAGCCGACATTCTGGTGAACAACAATTCCGGACCGCCGCCGAAGGATTTCCGCCAGCTCAGCCGCGATGCCATGGTCGAAGGCCTCGACGCCAATATGATGACGCCGATCCTGCTCGTGCAGAAGGTCATCGACGGCATGATCGAGCGGCGCTTCGGCCGGATCATCAACATCACCTCCGGCTCGGTGAAAATGCCGATGACCGGCCTCGATCTGTCGTCTGGAGCGCGCGCTGGCCTGACGTCGTTCCTTTCGGGCGTGGCGCGGCAGGTCGCCGAGGCGAATGTGACGATCAACAATATCCTGCCCGGCGCCTTCGATACCGACCGGTTGAAATCGGCCGGTGCGGCGCAGGCGAAAATGCGCGGCATCAGCTACGACGATCTGCAATCGGCGCGGCGGCAATCCATCCCGGCGAAGCGCTTCGGCAATCCGGAAGAGTTCGGCCAGCTCTGCGCCTTTCTCGCCAGCGCCCACGCCGGCTACATTACCGGCCAGAACATGCTGATCGACGGAGGCGCCTATCCGAGCGCCTTCTAAGCGCATCGTCTCCGCCGCATATCGACAGAAGGAACCGGCATGATGGGGATACCCACCGACGAGGAAAGCCTGCGCAAGGAATTCGAGGCGATGGCCGCGCGCAGCGGCCTCACCATCCCGGCCGACCGGCAGCAGATGATGTTCGAGACGTTCCTGGATTTCCGCAAAGTGCTCGAACGGCTGCACGGGCCGCGCGACCATACGGCCGAGACCGGGCATGTCTTCAGCGTCGACCATGTGGTGCGAGGCGCCGATCATGAGTGAGACGCCGCTGTACGATCTCTCCATTGCCGCCGCCGGCCGCAAATTGCGCGATGGCGCGCTGACGTCCATGGCGCTGACGCAGGATGCGCTGAAGCGCATCGCCAGGATCGATCCGGCGATCAACGCCTTCATCACGGTGACGCATGACCGCGCGCTGGCTGATGCGCAGGCCGCCGACGCTGCTTTCGCCCGCGGCGAAGACAAGGGGCCGTTTCAAGGCATTCCCTATGCGTTGAAGGACATTTACGACACCGCCGGCATCCGCACGACCTGCCACTCGAAGCTGCGGGTAGACCATGTGCCGGCGCACGATAGCGCCGTCGAGGAAAAGCTGCATGCGCAGGGCGGCGTGCTGCTCGGCAAGCTGGCGACGCACGAGTTCGCGCTGGGCGGCCCGAGCTTCGACCTGCCGTTTCCACCCGCTCGCAACCCGTGGAACACGGACCATGCGACCGGCGGCTCCTCGTCAGGCTCGGGCGCCGCGGTCGCCGCCGGCCTCGTGCGCATGGCGATGGGCACCGACACCGGCGGCTCCATTCGCGGGCCGGCGGCGCTGTGCGGCACGGTCGGCATCAAGCCGACGTTCGGGCGCGTGTCGCGGCGCGGCATCTTTCCCCTCGCCTATTCGCTCGATCATGCCGGACCGCTCGCCTGGAGCGTCGAGGACGCGGCGATCACGCTGAATGCGATTGCCGGCTTCGACGCGCGCGATCAGGGCTCGGCGCAGATGCCCGTACCCGACTTCTGCGCCACGCTCGATCATGGCGTGAAAGGGCTGCGCATCGGCGTGCCGCGGCATTTCTTCGAGAAAGCCGCCGGGGTATCGCCGGAAGTTTTGAGCGCCATCGATGCCGCCGCGCAGACGCTGGCCCAACTCGGCGCTGTCGTCGAAGACGTGCGGCTGCCTGATTACGACCTCTTCGCCGCCTGCGGCCGCGTGATCATGTTCACGGAAGCCTTCGCCATTCATCAGAAGGATTTTCAGGGGCGGCCGCTCGATTTCGCCTTGAGCACCTATTCGCGCATGGTGATGGGCGCTTTCGTCACCGGCCCCGACCTGGTGCAGGCGCACCGGCTGCGCCGCGAACTGGCCCATGCGGTGACGAACATGCTGCAGCGCTATGACGCCCTGCTCACCGCCTGCACGGTTGCACCCGCGCCGCTGATCCAGGCCCCGCGCGACCGCGTCTCGGATTCGCCGACGCAGAGCATGCCCTTCAATGTCACCGGCCATCCGGCCCTGTCCCTCCCCATCGGCTTCTCGAGCGACGGCCTGCCGCTGTCGATGCAGATTGCCGGCAGGCATTTCGACGAAGCGACCATCCTGCGCATCGCCGCGGCCTTCGAGGCACAAAGCGGGTTGAACAGGAAGCGGCCGGCGCTGGCGACGTAAAACGTGTGCTGTCTTACGTGCTCGCAGGGCACTTTCACGACCACCCGAAGACCAGCGTGATGATGATGAAGGCCGCGAAACCAAGAGCCGCGGCGATGAGGATGTCTTTAATGGTCACGCCGCCGCTCCGTCTTGTTGGCACGTTTGGCATCCGCTTCGGCGGCGGCGCATTTGCGATGAGGTTTCCAGCAAGCAATGTCATAACGCAATTATTTGCGTTAGTTGCAATTTTAAGTCAACAGAATCCGCAATAATTTGCGTATTTCGCGGTATCATTGCGATTGCGCTTATCGCAAAATGGCGAAATGGCAGTCAAACCTGAAGCTTACATCGACTGGATCGCGAAAGGCCTGATGAAGCCCGGCAAGAGCAAAGGCGGGCTGGCGGACGCGCTAGGGGTGCACCCGTCGCAGGTGACGCGCATCATGGGCGGTCGCCGGCTCCGTGCGGATGAAGTGTCGCGAATCGCAGACTATCTCGAGGAGCCGCCGCCATCGCCTGTCAGCGGCTTTGCCGAAGAGCCGCAAAGTCCCTATCGCGCCCCACCTCACTTCCCAGGTGAGCCGGATCTTCCGATCTTCGCCGCTGTCGAAGGCGGTCCCGGAATCATGATCGTGACCACCGAACCGATCGAATATGCCAGCCGGCCACTCGCCTTGAAGCACGTTCCTGACGGCTACGGGGTTCTTGTCGTCGGCGATTCCATGGAACCCGCCTATGAACCCGGCGACATGGTGATCGTTCACCCGCGGAAGCCTGCCATCAAAGGCAGGAACGCCATCTTCGTTTCAGGCGAGGAACACGGCGCGTTTCGGGCGTCGATCAAACGCCTCATCCAGGAGACCGACGACCGATGGATGGTCCGGCAGTTCAACCCGCCGAAAGATTTTCATCTGTCGAAGCGCGACTGGCCCAAGGCATTGCGCATCATCGGGAAGTTTGACGGAAACTGACGACCGCCTGCCCCGCCGCGACGGCGTGAAGATCAGGCGCGGGCGGCGCCGAGCGCGCGACGGTCGTGGACCTGGCGGAGACGGTGCTGCAGGCCGCGCGGATCGAGGCCATCGCGGCCACGCTGGCGCGCCATTGCGGGCATTCCGCGGCGCTCCGCTTCGAGCATGCGCGCCGACAGCAGGCGCAAGCCCGGCGCATGCACTTCGGCGTTGATCCGGATTTCAGTCGAGACGCGGTTGAGCTTGTCGACCATGTGGATGACCGAGTTGCGCAGCGCCACCTGACGCGGCGCCTGATATCCCCATGCCGCCTCGCCCAGGGCAACCTGACGCGCCTGGCGCATCTCGGCCGCGGCCTCGTCCTGCGGCCGGGCCTTCAACGTCGCCGCGATCGCACCAACGAGAAGCACGAAGACAACGCCCTTGGCGCTGCCGCTGGCGAGCGCCGCGCCGGTCCATGCCGCCGTGCCGAGCGTCACCATGTCGCCCTGAAGCGCACCCATGCGGCCCACCCGCTCCGCGAAGCGCCGCAACGAGATCAGCACCGCCTTGGCGGCGAGAAGCGCACACACGCCGGCGATCAGTAGGAAGTCGTCAATCGCAACAGCGTCCGGCTTGACGGCGAATGCGAGCAGAAAGGCAAACGCAGCCAGGGCGCCGTGAATGAGCGCGCCATCGCGGGCGCCGGAATAGGACTGCCTGTCGAGGCTGATGAAACCGCCGAGTGCGATCGCTCCCGCGAAGGAAATCAAGGTCGTTGCAAGCACCGGCAGCCCCCGTCATCAAGTTAACTCGACATTAACATGCATGATTAACGGGCGCGAAAGGTTCGTTACGATTTGGTTAATTCCACCTCGAGCTTTTGCTGCTATCTGCTGCTCCTACAGCGGGGCGCAACGAAAACAGCCGCGCAAGGCGCGGCTGCATCGTCGACGGATAATCTGAATTAAAGAGCGATCAGAGGATCAGACAAACCATTGCGTCGCAATGAACGCGCCGCCGGCCATCACGCATACGGCGCAGCCGGCGAGAAGGTAATGCGTCTGCAATTTCAGACGCGCCACCGATTCCTCGATGTCGGGATATCCTACAAGAGCAAACCCTGCCGCTTCGGCGGCACGGTGCATGGAAGCCATGGTGTTGGGAGAGCGTCTAGGCTGAATCATAGGGGTATCTTCCTGCCTCACAGATTAACAACATCTGAACAGCAGGACTGGTTCCCGGCCAGCGTACACCAAAATCGGGCTTATCCCGAAGAAACGATTGAGATGGTGCGCTAACGTTTCGCGGTTTCGGCAAGAAGACGTTCGAGATCGTCATAAGCGACGGGCTTGACCAGGTGATGGTCAAAGCCGGCCTCGGACGCCCGGGTCTTGTCGCGATCTTGTCCCCATCCCGTCTGCGCAATGATCAGCGCGTCCTTGAACTGGTCGTCCTCGCGGAAAGCCCGGCAGACGGCGTAACCGTCCATGACCGGCAAGCCGATGTCGAGCAGAATGGCATCCGGCGTGAAGTCCCGCGCAGCCTGAAGCGCCTGCCGCCCGTCATGCACGAGGTAGTATTCATGGCCCATCTCCTCCAGCATCCAGCCGACCGTCTGGGCGACCTCGACGGTGTCGTCGACGACAAGCACTTTCAACGGCTGGGCGGGCGCGGCTTCCGCAGCCTGCTTTGCACTCTGCGCGTCCCTATCTTCGCCGGTAACCGCTAAAGGAATCCGGACGGTGAAAACGCTGCCCTTTCCTGTGCCGGCGCTTTCCGCGCTGACCGAGCCTTCATGCATCGCAACAAGCTGTTTCACCAGCGCAAGGCCGATGCCCAACCCGCCCCGGGCATGATCGGCATGGTTTTCAACCTGCGCAAAGAGCTGAAACACCTTCGACTGCATGTCGAGGGGAATTCCCAACCCGTTATCGGACACGGCGATGATCGCGTCGCTGCCCTCGGTCCGCAGGGCCAAACCGATGCGACCGCCTTTGGGCGTGTATTTTGCGGCATTGTTCAGGAGATTACCGACGACCTGCGCCAGGCGCGTCAGGTCCGCATCGATCCAAATCGTCTGAGGCGGCATATCGATGGCGAGCGAATGGCCGGCGGAAGCAATCAGCGGCTGGCTCGTTTCCAGCGCCGAGCGGATCACGTCGGCGGCCTGAATCCGCTCCTTGCGCAGCTCGATCTTGCCCTGGCTGACGCGCGAGACGTCGAGAAGGTCGTCGATCAGGCGCACCAGATGAACAAGCTGCCGGTCCATCATCTCGCGGATTTCCGGCGCGGATTCGCTATCGGGGTTCTTGCGAAGAATGTCCAGGCCGTGGCGCAGGGGCGCGAGCGGATTGCGCAGTTCGTGCGCCAGGGTAGCGAGAAACTCGTCCTTGCGCCGATCCCCCTCCTCCAGCGCGTCGGAATGAGCCTTGAGTTCGTCGCGCTGGAGCGCGATCTGCTGACGCTGACGATAAAGCTCGAAAAACACGTCGGCCTTGCTGCGCAGAATGTCGGCTTCGATCGGCTTGTAGATGAAGTCGACAGCGCCGGCCTCGTAGCCGCGAAAGCGCCGCGGGCTGTCGGCGTTGCCTGCGGTCACGAAGATGATCGGAACCCGCCGGGTACGCTCGTTTCCCCGCATCAGTTCTGCCAGTTCAAAACCGTTCAGTCCTGGCATCTGCACGTCTATCAGCGCCAGCGCGACATCGTTCTTGAGCAGCAGTTCGAGAGCCTCGTCACCGGAGCGCGCTTTCAGCAGCACCAGTCCGTCACGGCGCAACAGCGCCTCCAGCGACAGGAGGTTTTCCTCCAGGTCGTCAACGAGCAGAAAATAAACGGACTTCATGGTCACCGTCATGCCTTTTCGATTTCTTGCAGGAATATTGCGATCTCTTGGAGCGACAAAACCTGGGCGCCGGGACATTTCACAATTGCCGCCTCCGGCATCTGGGACGCATAGGCGGCGCGCGGGTTCTGCACGATTGCCAGACCGCCCGCCTCCGCCACGGCCATCAGGCCCTTGGCCCCGTCTTCATTGGCGCCCGTCAGGACGATGGCGACCAGGCCGGGACCATAGGCGTCGGCTGCGCTTTCGAACAGGACATCGACGGACGGGCGCGAATACAGCACCGGCTCAT
>Ga0182744_1004151_pt1 | contig 10992 bp, 9 predicted proteins | sample eDN3rd30CKraftMG_FD_128525 | JGI IMG/M metagenome (GOLD analysis project Ga0182744, IMG submission 128525) | Enriched Miracle-Growth compost microbial communities from Emeryville, California, USA - eDNA 3rd pass 30_C Kraft MG (version 2) (version 2) ... | reverse complement strand
TCGCCGATGGGGCGGCTGACCAGGTCGCCGCGCATGGCGGGGATGATACAGAAGCTGCAGCGGTGATTGCAGCCTTCGGATATCTTCAGGTAGGCATAGTGGCGCGGCGTCAGCTTGATGCCTTGCGGCGGCACCAGGTCCACATAAGGATCGTGGCTGAGATTGGGCGGCGCGGCCTCGTGCACGGCGCGCACGACCTGCTCGTATTGCTGGGGGCCGGTCACCGCCAGCACCGCGGGGTGGACATCGCGGATCATCGATTCTTCCACGCCCAGGCATCCCGTGACGATGACCTTGCCGTTCTCGGCGATGGCTTCGCCAATCGCGTCCAGCGATTCGGCCTTGGCGCTGTCGATGAAGCCGCAGGTATTGACGACGACGACATCGGCGTTGTCATAGTCCGGCGTGATGGCATAGCCTTCGGTGCGCAGCTGGGTCAGTATGCGCTCGGAATCGACCAGCGCCTTCGGACATCCCAGGCTGACGAAGCCGACTTTTGGGGAACTCATGGTTAACCTTTGAGCCGCAGGCTCGTTAAAAAAAGAATTTCGGGGCGGCGGGAGCCGGCGCGCGGTTGAAGTGCGAATTGATGATAAAGTCCGATCAAAGAGAACACGCCCTGGTTTTTCAATAACGTGCCCGATACCTCCAAGCCCACTCGCAACATCGCCTTGTCCGATACCATGCTGGCCAGCGCACACAATGTGCAGGCGGTATCGGCGGGCAAGTCCCTGTCGGACAGCCTGGCGGCGACACCACCCGCCTTGCGGGCGTCGGCGCAGGCGGTTTCGTTCCACGTCATGCGCCGCCTTGGCCTGGTGCGCGCGATCAAGGGGATCATGGTCCGGCGTACGCCGCCCAACCCTTTGTTCGACGCCCTGCTGCTGGTTTCCCTGGCCTTGCTGGACGCCGCCATCGAACATGCCGACGCCGATGCCGGCGGACCGGAACTGCGCCACACCCCGGTCTATGCCGTGCATACCGTCGTGGACCAGGCCGTGCGAGCCGCAAGCGGCGTACCGCGAATGCGCAGCTATAAAGCGCTGCTGAATGCGACGCTAAGGGGGTACATACGTGAAAGAAGCGCTATTTTAGCGCAGCTCCGGGAAGACCCGGTAGCGCTCCACAACCACCCGCAATGGTGGATAGAGCGCCTGCGCCAGGCCTATCCCGGGCAATGGCGGGCGATACTGGCCGCCGCCGATGTGCCGGGCCCCATGACGCTGCGGGTCAATATCCGCCGCTCGTCCGTCGATGGCATGTTGCGCGAACTCGAAGCGGCCGGCATGCCGGCCGCGCATGTGGGCGGCGAGGCGATAACGCTGCTCCATCCCCGTCCCGTCCAGGAAATCCCCGGGTTCGAACAGGGCTGGTGGTCGGTGCAGGACGCCGCCGCCCAGCAGGCGGCCATGTTGCTGCCTCTGGCGCCGGGCATGCGCGTGCTGGATGCCTGCGCGGCGCCGGGCGGGAAGACGGCGCATATCCTGGAGCGCGCCGATGTCGAGCTGGTGGCGCTGGACAACGACGCCGCCAGGCTGGAGCGTGTCGGACAGAATCTGCGGCGGCTGGGCCTGGACGGCCCATCGGTCACACTGGCTTGCGCCGACGCGGCCGATCCTGAGGCGTGGTGGGATGGGCGCGGCTTCGATGCGGTGCTGGCCGATGTGCCCTGCACAGGCTCGGGCGTGGTACGGCGGCATCCGGACATACGCTGGCTGCGGCGCGATGCCGATCTTGGCAAGACGGCGGCTTTGCAGCGGCGCATCGTCGATGCGCTTTGGAGCGTGCTCAAGCCGGGCGGCCATCTGCTTTATGCGACGTGCTCCATTTTCCCGCAGGAAGGCGAGCAGCAGGCGCAGGGGTTTTGCAGCCGCCTTGCCGATGCGCTGCGCCTGCCCGCTCCGGGCCAGATGTTGCCTTTGCCGGACGGCATCGGCAGCCATGACGGTTTTTTCTACGCCTTGTTTGCCAAGAAAGGGTGAGTGATACAAAAATGGAGCCTTGCCCGATGTCGACCACGGCCTCAAGCGCCGGCCCCGCTCTCCAGGACCGGAGCCGGACCGGGACGTCGCAGGCTCCGGCCGGTGACGGGGGCCGGTTCCAAAGGGCGCAGCCTGGCGGCCCTGGCCGTGTGTATTGGTGATTAATGATGTTGCGACTGCTGCTTACGCTTCTGTTGTGCGTTTTCATGACGGCCCAAGCCACCGACGCCGATGTGCCGAATGAAGGCGCGCGCGTGCTGCAGGTCGATCCCGTGGTCCATGACGGCCGCCTGTACGTGGATGCCGACGTCGATATCGTGGTGTCGGGCGACCTGCGCAATGCCGCCGAAAAAGGCGTTCCCATCTACTTCACGGCGGACGTGGAAATCGTCTCCAAGCGCTGGTGGTGGTTCGACAAAACGGTCGTGAAGGATCAAATGACCTGGCGCATCGTCTACAACGCTTTGACGCGCCAATGGCGCGTCGGCACGGGCGAGCTCTCGCTGCCGGAATCCTCGCTGGACGACGCCTTGTCGGTCCTGCGCAATATACGCGGCTGGGCCGTGGCGGACGTCAAGGATCTCGAGCACGACGTCACGTATCATGGCCGCATCCGCGTCAGGCTGGATACGTCGCTATTGGCTCGTCCTTTCCAGGTGGATGCCTATAACAGCAGTGCGTGGTCTCTTGCTACTCCATGGAAAAATTTCACTTTTTCGATCTCAATCGCCGAGCCCCGGCCCTGATCAAATGGGGCTTGCGCGGGGCGCTGGCCGTCGCCGCCTGCAGCGCCCTGGCCTTGCTGGCCCTGCTGGTCTGGTCCACGGGCAATGCGTCGCGCTACGCCCAGCAGTACGACACCTTGCTGGTGCTCAACGGCGTATTGGCGGTCGCGCTGGTTTCCTGGGTGGTGGTGCTGTCGGCGCGCTTGCTGCGGCAGATTCGCCGCCGGCAGTTCGGCGCGCGCCTGACCGCGCGCTTCGCGCTGTATTTCACGCTGATAGGCGTGCTGCCGGGCGCGCTGATCTACCTGCTGTCGGTGCAGTTCATGTCGCGCTCCATCGAGTCCTGGTTCAATGTGCGCGTGGACAGCGCGCTGGAGGCCGGCCTGAATCTGGGGCGCGCGGCGCTGGACTCGCAGCTGGGCGATCTGGGCGCCCGCGCGCGCGAGATGGCGGCCAAGCTCAGCGGCGCCAGCGATGCCGATATGGCGCTGACCATCACTCGCTTGCGCGAGACCAGCGGCGTCTCGGAAGCCCTGGTGTTCACCGGAAATAACCGCCTGGTGGCTTTTTCTTCGTCGGCCTATGGGAAGCTGCTGCCCGATCCGCCGCCCTCCAGCGTCATCAACCAGCTTCGCGTGTCTCGCGGCTATTCGGCGGCCGAGGCGGACGAACCGGCCGCGGCGCAAGGCGAAGAGCAGGCCGGCCACGGCCTGCATCTGCGGGTGGTGGTGCCCATCAATAGCAGCATGGACCGCCTCAGTTCGGCGCTGGGCATGGCGCCCGACACGCGCTGGCTGCAAGTGATCGAGCCCGTGCCGGAGCAGATCGCGCGCAACGCCAACCAGGTGCAGCAAGGCTTCCGCGACTACCAGGAACTGGCCTTGTCGCGGCTGGGGCTGCGCAAGCTGTACGGCATCACGCTGACACTGGCCTTGATCCTGGCGGTGTTCGCCGCCGTGGTGGCGGCGCTGGCGGTGTCCAGGCGCCTGGTCAGGCCCTTGCTGACCCTGGCCGCCGGCACGCAGGCGGTGGGGGTGGGGGACTATCGGCCGCTGCCCGAACCGCCCGAAAAAGACGAGGTGGGCCAATTGACGCGTTCGTTCAACGCCATGACCCGGCAATTGGATGAAGCCCGCCACATGGTGGAAAACAACCGCCTGCAGCTGGAACGTTCGAATGTCTATCTGGAATCCGTGCTCAGCCATTTGTCGTCGGGGGTGTTGGTATTCGACGAGATGTTCCGGGTGACGATGTTCAACCAGGGGGCGCAAAGCATACTGCGCGTGGACCTGCGTTCGGTCAAGGGCCGGCCGCTGGAAACGGCGGACGGCGCCTTCGCCTTTTCGCAATTGATACGCCAGGCTTTTTCGGCCCATGCCGCCGTGGGTTCGGAGCGCCTCTATTGGCAGCAGCAATTCGAGCTCGAACTGGAAGCGGCCAGCGACAACGAAAAGAAAAAGCATGTCATCACGGTGCTGGCGCGCGGCACGCATCTGAGCGTGGACGGCCGCGGCAATGGCTATCTGGTGGTGTTCGACGACATCAGCGAAGTCATATCGGCCAACCGCACCGTGGCCTGGGGCGAAGTGGCGCGCAGGCTGGCGCATGAAATCAAGAACCCCCTTACGCCCATCCAGCTCTCCGCCGAACGACTGGCCATGAAGCTGGCCGATCGCCTTGACGAGGCGGACGCGGCCATGCTGATGCGCTCCACGAACACCATCGTGAACCAGGTGGCATCATTGAAGAAGATGGTCGACGACTTCCGCGAATACGCCCGCACGCCGCCGGCGCAGATGCAGGACGTCGACCTCAATGCCCTGATCGCCGATGTACTGGCGCTGTATGGCTGGGATCCCGCCGTGGGGGCGGTGCGTGACGACGGCGGCAGCATCCGCATCGACGTGAATCTGGAAGCCGGCCTGCCCGTCATACAGGGCGATCCCACACAATTGCGGCAAGTGATCCATAATCTGCTCGCCAATGCGCGCGATGCGGCCACTCAAGACCAGCCGCTGTCCGCGGCCTGCATTTATGTGCAGACGAAAACCATGCATTCCAGCGCCGACGAAGAAGGGCGTTTGGCGGTCAGGCTCACGGTGTCGGATAATGGTCCGGGCTTCGCCCCGCAAGTATTGACACGCGTGTTCGAGCCTTATGTCACGACCAAGGCGAGCGGGACGGGCTTGGGACTTGCTATAGTAAAAAAGATTATCGAAGAACACGGCGGTCGTATCGACATTTCCAACCGCCGCGAGGGGGGGGCACGCATTTCCATCCTCTGGACGCGCCTTGCCGACGCCCAGCCCGCGCTGGACGTAGCTACGCAAGGGAACGATAATGCGGGAAAAAGATAGGTGACGCTTTATGGCCAGAATCCTGGTTGTTGACGACGAAATTGGTATCCGTGAGCTTTTGTCCGAAATCCTTTACGACGAAGGGCACACGGTGGAACTCGCGGAAAATGCGGCGCAGGCGCGCGCATCACGGCTGCGGGCGCGCCCTGATCTCGTTTTGCTCGATATCTGGATGCCCGATACCGACGGCGTAAGCCTGCTGAAGGAATGGAGCTCGCAGGGCCTGCTGGACATGCCCGTCATCATGATGAGCGGGCACGCCACCGTCGATACCGCGGTGGAAGCCACGCGCATCGGGGCGGTGGATTTTCTCGAAAAGCCGATCACGCTGCAGAAGCTGTTGAAAACCATTGCGGCGGGGCTGGCCAGGCCGGTGGTCACGCCGGCGCTGGTAGCCGCGGCCAGGCTGCCCGAACGCCGTTCCGACCCCGCCGAGCCCGCGCCCCTGACCACCACCCCCATGCCCGCCATGGCCGAGCCGCCCGGCGAATTGAATCATTCACTGCTGGGCGGCATTTCGCTGGATCAGCCGCTGCGCGATGCGCGCGACGAATTCGAGCGCATCTATTTCGAATACCATCTGGGCCGCGAAAATCACAGCATGACGCGGGTGTCTGAAAAAACCGGCCTGGAACGCACCCACTTATATCGCAAACTGAAGCAGCTGGGCATCGATTCGTCCCGCAAGAAGAACACCAGTTGAACGGAGCAAGCATGTCCCGGCTTTTCGAACCCATCACCCTGGGCGGTCTGACGCTGCCCAATCGCATCATCGTATCCCCCATGTGCCAGTATTCCGCCGTCGATGGCAGCGCCACCGCTTGGCATGTGGTACACCTTGGCAGCCTGGCGCTGGGCGGCATGGGCCTGCTTTGCGTGGAAGCCACGGCTGTCAGCCCAGAGGGCCGCATCACCCACGGCTGCCTGGGCTTGTGGAATGACGACAACGAAGAAGCGTTGCGCAAAGTGCTGAGCGCCATCCGCGCCACCTCGCCCGTGAAACTGGCCATACAGCTGGGCCATGCGGGGCGCAAAGCGTCCAGCGCGGTGCCCTGGCAGGGCGGCCAGTTGATTACGGTCGATCAAGGCGGCTGGCAGCCCCTGGCGCCGTCGGCCGTTGCGCAAAAAGAAGGCGAGCCCGCGCCCCGCGCCATGACCGCGGCCGATATCGAACGCATCAAGGCTGATTTCGTCGCCTCGGCGCGGCGCGCCGTGCGCCTGGGTTTCGACGCGATCGAGTTGCATGGCGCGCATGGCTATCTCTTGCATCAATTCCTGTCGCCCATCGCCAACCGGCGCAGCGACGAGTACGGCGGCAGCCTGGAAAACCGCATGCGCTTTCCCATGGAAGTCTTCCAGGCCGTGCGCGCGGCGGTGCCGGCGTCCGTGCCGGTGGGGGTGCGCGTGTCGGCCACCGACTGGATGGACGGCGAGCCCAGCTGGACGCTGGATCAAACGATAAGCCTGGGCAAGGCCTTGCAGGCGGCGGGAGCGGCCTGGCTGGACGTGTCCAGCGGCGGGATATCGCCCAAGCAGCAGATCCCGCTGGGGCCGGGCTATCAAGTGCCTTTGGCTGAAGCGGCGAAGCGGGAAATCGGCATGCCCGTCATGGCGGTGGGCTTGATCACTGAAGCCCGCCAGGCCGAGGCCATCGTGGCCGAAGGCCGGGCCGATATGGTCGCGCTGGCGCGCGCCTTCCTGTACAACCCACGCTGGGCCTGGCACGCGGCCGCCGAACTGGGCGGGCAGGTGGACGGCCCGCCGCAATATTGGCGATCACTGCCGTCCGGCAAAAACGCCGTCTTCGGCCGGACCAGCTTCGGCACGCGCTGATCGGTTCATCGCCGATCGATTCATTACCGATCGATTCATCATCGATCGATTCCTCGCCGATTGGGCGCTCATCGATCGGTCCCTGGTCGATTGATTCTTCATCGATCGATCCTTTCGATCGGACCGGCGCCGATCGCCCATCACCGATCGGCCTGTTTCAGCGTGAAGTCATTCATCCGGTTTGCGCGGCCTGACGGTGGGCCTGCCGATGGCGCTGGCCGATATGCGGGTTTCGCCCGCCATGCCGCGATGCGCCGCTGTGCGCCAGGCATGACCGTAGGCCACTTCCAGGCTCAGGTGTATGGTGCCGTCGATATGGCGGCGCGCTTCCAGCGCATCGGCCAGGCGCTGGCGCCATTGCCTGCCCGACAGCCCGGGCTTGCGGTCCAGGCTGGGGTTGCCGCCCAGGATGCGCATGTCGTCCAGCAGCTTGTCCGCGCTGCGATAAGTCAGCGTCAGGATTTCCTGATCCATCACGGGGTCGGCGAACCCGCGCTGGATCAGCAGGTCGCCGAAGTCATGCATATCGACGAATTCGGGGGTGGCCGTTTGCAGGCCCGCCTCGGCGACCGCGCTGCGCAATTCCGCCAGCGAACCGGGGCCCAGGCAAGAGAACATCACCAATGCTCCCGGCTTGAGGATGCGGCGCCACTCGCTCAAGGCGCGATGGGGTTCCGGATGCCAGTGCAGCGCCATATTCGACCAGACCAGATCCTGGCTTTCGGGCGGCAAGCCTGAGTCGGCCAGGTCCGCCTGGATGAACTGCGCGGGCGGAGTGGGCCGGTTGCGCAGCTTCTGCCAGAAACCCGGCTTGGAGACATAACGTTCGCGGGCGACATCCAGCAGGCGCGCGCAGGCATCCAGCCCGGTGTAATGCAGGTCGGGGTAGCGCGAACGCAGCGGCTCCAGCGCGTGCCCCGCGCCGCAGCCGGCATCCAGCGCGGCGACGGGCGCGATGCGTATATAGCTGAGGCGCTGCAGCATGCGCTGGGCGATTTCCCCATACAGGAATCGGGCGGCATCCAGGGGGCTGCGGCGCGAAAACTGCTTGTTGACGTGGGCCGCGCTGATGCGCAGGCTGGGCGGCTGAGACATTGCTATCCAGGAATGTATGGCGCGCGCCGGATGGTTTGCCTAAGATGAAGCTAAGGCATGAGCTGCGAGCCCGGCGATTCCGAAACCCCTATTATGGCCCATCTATATGCAACGCGCGAACCCAGACCCATCCACGGCCAAGAGTCGTCCCGCCTTGTACGAGGCGTACGGCAAGCGCCAGCACGCCTGGCGGGGCCGTCATCGCGATAGGAAACATGCATGACTTCGGTCCGGGACACAGCCTTGAAAAGAGGCGTATATAAGATGGGCGGCATATACGAGACGTGTGCCAGCCTGCTCCGCCATATCTCTTCCGATTGCGGCCTGTGCGGCGGGCGTGCGCGGGGCGGCGCGCTATGCCCGCCCTGCCAGGGCAGCGTCACCCATAGCATGCGGCATGGCGGGGCGCGTTGCGGGCGATGCGGCCTGGCCCTGGGCGGGCTGGCCGTATGCCCGGATTGCAGCCTGCGTCCGCCCGCGTTCGAACGCGTCATTGCCGCCTTCGATTACGCCTACCCGGGCGATGTGTTGATCCACCACTTGAAAGCGGGGCGACGCTACGCCAGCGCGGGGATGCTGGCCGGTTTGCTGCATGCCGCAGTGCGCGCCGCCGAGCCGCCCTTGCCGGACGATACGCTGCTGCTGCCCGTGCCTTCCAGCCGCGCCGCCGTGCTGCAGCGCGGCTTCAACCCCGCGGCCGAAGTCGCCCGCGCGCTAGCCCGACGGCTGCAACTGGAATACCGGCCCGGCCTGGTGTTGCGGCGCCGCGAAGGCCGCCGCCAGGCGCATTTGTCCCGCGCCGACCGCCTGCGCAGCGTGCATGCCCTATACCATTGCCCGCAGCCGCTGCAGGGCGCAAAGGTAGCGGTGGTGGACGACGTATTGACCACCGGCAGCACCCTGCACGGCATGGCCGCCGCCCTGAAAGAAGCCGGCGCGGCGACAGTAACAGGCCTGGTCCTCGCCCGCACGCCTTACGGCGCCCACTGGTGAAGCGCTATAGCGATGGTGGATTCACAATACGGCTTCCAGCCCTTTACGTTCCAGCAGATCGAGCAGCTTGAGCGAAGGGCCGCTAGGGTGTTTTTCGCCGATTTCCCATTTACGGACGGTGGATGGGCTGGTATTGAGCAGCGACGCAAGCACGGTCTGGCTCAGCTTGAGGTGTTCGCGCAGCGCGCGGATGCGGGCGCTGTCATAAGGTGGAATAGGCTCAAGGCACAGAATGTCCAGCTTCTGCTGTTTGCGCCTGTCGATGAACCCCAGGCGATGCAGGTCCGTGGCGGTCTCGTGCACCGCATCCAGGATCCGGCTTTTGGCTTTGGTAGTCATGGGTCTATCTCCTGTAAGGCGCCGTCTTCCACAGCGCGCCGTCCAATTGCTGGCTTGTCAAAGCCAGCAATTCATTCGCCAATGTCTGCAACGCTTCCAGCTCGGCGGATGAAGGCGGATGAATATTGGGTTTTTCATTCTTCTCGAAACCGAATACGAAAAACCAGCGATCCGTTTTTCGGGTGGCGACCAAAGTGCGGGCTCGTGTCCCTCCGTGCACGTGCCGGCATTCAACGCCAGTGGCTACAATGGCTATTTTGGCCATGTTCCACATCGTCCTCGTTTCCCCCGAAATTCCTCCCAATACCGGCAACGTCATACGTTTGGCGGCGAATACGGGGGCTGGTCTGCATCTGGTGCGGCCCCTGGGGTTCGAACTGGAGGACAAGAAGCTGAAGCGCGCGGGGCTGGACTATCACGAATGGGCCAACTTGCGTGTGCATGACACGCTGCAGGGGGCGCTGGACAGTATCGGAGGCGATCCGTCGCGGCGCTTCGCCTTGACGACGAAAGGGGCCAGGCTGATAGGCGATGTGCCTTTGCTACCCGGCGATGTCTTTGTGTTCGGCCGCGAAACGGCCGGCTTGACGGAGGAGCAAATGACCTTGTTCCCCGCCGGCCAGCGCGTGCGCCTGCCGATGCGACCGCAGCAGCGCAGCCTGAACCTGTCGAACGCCGTGGCCGTTACGGTCTACGAGGCCTGGCGCCAGGCGGGCTACGCGGGCAGTGTTTAGTTCGCGTGTTTAAGGGTTGGCGCGTCGGCGTCATAGCGTAACAACGGTATAGCATTGCAGCATACGGCCGGCTGTGGCTGCTTCACCGTCATATGCTTTGCTTTTGGCATTTAGTCCAGGGGTCAGGCCCAAATGATTGATCACCGCGTCCCAGCGCTGCCTTATTTATTCTGACTCGCACAAGTGTTCGTGGCGCTGTCATTCTTTTCGCGCGTGCCGGGCGATGTGTGGTGTTACTTTGTTCTTCTGACTGGTGTCGGTGTTCGTGGCACTGACCTAATTTTTCTGACGCGTGTTGAGTGATGTGTGACGTTGCTTTATTCCTTTGACGCGTGCCGGGTGGTTTGTGGCGTTGCTTTGTTCTTCTGGCGCGGGACGGGAGGCGGGGGCCGGACTTGCTCCTCGTGGCTGGTTCGGCGCCCTGCGCGCCGAACCCGCATCGCCTTGTTCGTCCGGCCGTTCGGCCTCCCTTCACAATCGGCTCGCTTCCGCCACGCACGTCGCCGCGTCCGGCCCCCGCCACCCGTCCCGCTGCATCGGTTTGTGTTTGGGGCGCCGCCGGGACGGTTTGGGTGCTTGGCCTTTTTCTGAGTTTGTTGGTGCGGCTGGAAGAGCTCTTGCGCCGTCCCCGCCTCGCGCGCCTGCCGCGCGGGCCGGGACATTCGAGGTAGGCAAATGTAGGCCGCTGGTAAGGCGGTTGAACATGTTTCACAAGCTCGCGCAGTCCTAGTCCCGGTTCTACGTTCCGGTTCTACGTTCCAGTTCTACATTCTAGTTCCAGCTCGAGTTCCGAGTCCTAGCTCCAGCTTCCAATGCCAGTGCCTTTCGCATTCCACGGATGATCAAGCACTAACTCTGCTGTCAAGGCGTAGCCGGTGGGCAGGGGTTGGGCGACGTTTGAGCAAGCCGCGGCAGGTGCTTTGCGCCGGGGGCG
>Ga0182744_1004150_pt1 | contig 10993 bp, 10 predicted proteins | sample eDN3rd30CKraftMG_FD_128525 | JGI IMG/M metagenome (GOLD analysis project Ga0182744, IMG submission 128525) | Enriched Miracle-Growth compost microbial communities from Emeryville, California, USA - eDNA 3rd pass 30_C Kraft MG (version 2) (version 2) ... | reverse complement strand
TTCACGCTCCACACCCTGTACGCGCTGCGCTACGCGCGCCTCTACTACGGCGGGACGCCCGGCGGCATCGACTTCCACCAGGACGAGCCCCCGCGGTACACCGACTTCGCCTACGTCGCGATCACCGTGGGGATGAGCTTCGCCATCTCCGACACGGACGTCGGTTCGACCGCCGTGCGTCGCACCGCGCTCGGCCACGCGCTGCTGTCGTACCTGTTCGGTTCGGTGATCCTCGCGGTGCTCATCAACCTGGTCGCGGGGTTGTGACGCCGGCTGCACGATCCACCGCGCACGCGCGTCCGCCCGAGCGCACGATGAAGAGGTCCCCCACCACAGGAGGTAAGACGATGGCCACCCGGCTCAACCCCTACCTGTCCTTCCGCGACACGGCCCGTGACGCGATGGAGCTCTATCGATCGGTGCTCGGCGGCGAGCTCACCGTCACGACCTTCGGCGAGGCGCACGCGAGCGACGACCCAGCGGAGGCCGGCAAGGTCATGCACGCCCAGCTCGAGACCCCCAGCGGATTCACGCTCATGGCCTCGGACACGCCGAACGTGCTGGAGCTGCACGAGGGCTCCAGCATCTCGGTCTCGCTCAGCGGCGACGACGACGCCGAGCTGCGTCGCTGCTGGGACGGCCTGTCCGACGGCGGCACCGTCACCATGCCGCTCGAGGTCGCGCCGTGGGGTGACGCCTTCGGGATGCTCACCGACCGCTACGGCATCACCTGGTTCGTGAACATCGCGGGCACCCCGTCCTGACGCACAGCCCGCGGCGGCACGGACGAACGACGGAGGGTGGGTCCACCGGCGGACGGAGCCGCGGGTGGATCCACCCTCCGGTGAGCCCGTGGAACCTCAGACGCCGACGAGACCGCCGAGCACCGAGGTGAAGAACTTCAGCCCGTCGAGGCCGGTGCGGGGGCCTGCGACGCCGGCTGGGCCGAAGCCGACCTCGACCGCGTGCTCGGGGTGCGGCATCAGGCCGACCACGTTGCCCGCGGCGTTCGTGATGCCCGCGATGTCGTTGCGCGAGCCGTTCGGGTTGCCGCCCGTGTAGCGGAAGACGACACGCCCCTCGGCCTCGAGCTCGTCGAGGGTGCGCTGGTCGGCGACGTACTGGCCGTCCTGGTTCTTCAGCGGCACGGTGATGACCTCGCCGGCCGCGTAGTCGCGCGTCCAGGCGGTGGCGTTGTTCTCGACCGTGAGCTGCTGCTCGAGGCACGCGAAGTGCAGGTGGTCGTTCTTGATCATCGAGCCGGGCAGCAGGTGCGCCTCGGTGAGGATCTGGAAGCCGTTGCAGATGCCGAGCACCGGCAGCCCGCCGTTCGCGGCGTCGACGACAGCGCCCATGGCGGGGGCGAATCGGCTGATCGCACCGGCCCGCAGGTAGTCCCCGTAGGAGAACCCGCCCGGGACGACGACGGCGTCGACGCCCTTGAGGTCGGCGTCGGCGTGCCACAGAGCCACGGCTTCCCCGCCGGCCAGGCGCACGGCGCGTGCGGCGTCCCGGTCGTCGAGCGTGCCGGGAAAGGTGATGACGCCGATCCGGGCGCCGGCGACGTCGCCCATCAGTCGACCGTCTCGGTGGTGTCCTCCGCCACGCGGACGACGTCCTCGATGACGGGGTTCGACAGGACGGTCTCGGCGGCCTTGCGAGCGGCGGCGAGCACCTCCTCGGTCACCTCGCCCTCGACCTCGAGCTCGAACCGCTTGCCCTGGCGCACCCCGGTGAACCCGGTGATGCCGAGGCGCGGAAGAGCGCCGTTGACGGCCTTCCCCTGCGGGTCCAGGATCTCCGGCTTCGGCATGACATCGACGACGACGCGTCCCACAAGGACTCCTTCAAGGGATGACAGTGGTTTCGGACCCAATCCTACCCGCCGCCCGCCCCTGGAAGTTTTTCGACGTCTGGTGCGCGGATCACGCACCAGACGTCGGAAAAGCTGGTGCGGGTCGCGCCTTCAGCTGCGGTGCGCGTGGTCGACGCTCGGGTCAGCGGCCCCGGCGACGGGGGCGGCGCGCGATCTGGGCGGGGATCGGAGCGTCGGGGAACGCGGCGTGCCAGGCACGACGAGCGTGGACGCGGCGAGGAATCGCGTTCGCCAGCGTCCCGAGCGCCAGCGCCGCAAAGATACCGAGGGGGAACGAGGTGTCTCGCCCCGGCGCCCAGAGGCACACGAGCGCTAGGACGACGTAGAACACGAAGCCGGTCCCTACCCGCACGAGCCCGTACCACGGGCTCAGGATGTCGTCGGCGACCCAGTCGGCCTCGCGCTGCGTGCGCGGACGGCCCGAGAACCTGCGGTACGACGTCCGGAACCACCAGCTCGGGCGCTCCCGCCGGCGCAACCTGAGGCCGGACCAGGCGACGCTCAGCCCTTCACGCAGCGGGAACCTCCGCTCCCCCGGGACCGCGAGGTCGGCCGCTGTCGCGACGAACTCGGCCCCGAAGGTCATCCGCCACCGCCGCGGGTAGGCCCGCAGCCACCGTCGCACGGAGCGCTCGAAGGCCTCCTCGACGTCGTCTCTCATCGCAGCCCTCCGACGACGGTCGGTGGCGCGAGCGCAGCCGCACCCCAGCGCGCTGCACGGGAGAGAGTCGCAGCGCTCCGCGATACCGGTGCTGGCCGGACAGCGCCCCCGGCACCGGTGTTGCCGGCCTCCGCGCCCCGGGAGGTGCCGAGTGCCGCGGCCGCACGCTGGGCGAGCGCGGCGAGCCGGTCCGTCTCCTCGCTCGCAGCAGCCCGGCCGCTGTCGGTGAGGCGGTAGTAGCGCCGCGCGCGTCCGTCCACGATCTCTTCACCGTCGGCATCGACGAGCGCCGCCGCGCGGAGCCGATCGAGCGTCCCGTACAGCGTGGCGGCACCGAGCGCGATCTCGCCGCCGGAGAGCTCACCCACCGCACCGACGAGCGCATAGCCGTGCTTCCGCCCGACGGCGAGCGCGAGCAGGATCAGGTACGCGGGCTTGGTCATGCGGAACCGCGCAGCAGAGGTCATACGCCCATATATACCGGAACATGACCTATCGAACCAGGCAAGGTTTTCCGACGTCTGGTGCGCGGATCACGCACCAGACGTCGGAAAAGCTGGCTAGAGGGCGGAGCCCGTCAGTCGCTCGAAGGCTTCGAGGTAGCGGGCGCGGGTGCGCTCGACGACGTCGGCGGGCAGCGCGGGCGGCGCCTGGTCCGACGACGCGTCCCAGCCCGAGGCCGGCGAGCGCAGCCAGTCGCGCACGTACTGCTTGTCGAAGCTCGGCTGGGCGCGGCCCGGCTCCCACTCGTCGGCGGGCCAGAACCGCGAGGAGTCGGGGGTGAGCACCTCGTCGCCGAGCACGGTGGCGCCCGTGATGGGGTCGACGCCGAACTCGAGCTTCGTGTCGGCCAGGATCACGCCGCGCTCGCGTGCGATCTCCTCGGCGCGCGAGTACACGGCGAGGGTGAGGTCGCGCAGCCGCGTGGCGTCCTCGAGCCCGATCTGCTCGGCGACGACGTCGAGGCTGACGTTCTCGTCGTGCTCGCCCACCGCGGCCTTGGTGGCCGGCGTGAAGATCGCCTCGGGAAGCCGAGACCCGTCCACCAGGCCGTCGGGGAGCTCGACGCCGCACACCGTGCCCACGCGCCCCTCAGCATGGGCGGCACGGTACTCCACCAGCCCCGAACCCGTCAGATACCCGCGGGCCACGCACTCGACCGGGAACATCTCGAGGCGACGGCAGATCATCGCCCGGCCCGCGACCTCCCCGGGCACCAGCCCGTCGCCGGGCTCGGCGGACACCTCGGTGCTCACCACGTGGTTGTCGACGATCTCCGCGAGCTGCTCGAACCACCACAGGCTCAGCTGCGTGAGCACCACACCCTTGTCCGGGATGCCCGGGGAGAGCATGTGGTCGTAGGCGCTGACCCGGTCGCTCGCCACGACGAGGACGACATCGCCGAGCGGGTGCACGCCACCCATCGCCGCGAGGTCGGGGACGTAGAGGTCCCGGACCTTGCCGGAGTACGAGTGCCGCCAGCCGGGCAGCGCCAGCGCGGCGCCGGAGGAGCCGGGTGCGTCATCGAGAGCGCCGGGGCCGTCGGAGGGGCTGGGTCCAAGGTCTGCAGAGGTCACTCCCCTAGTGTGGTGCACAGCAGCCGTCGGGACCGAACCGGCCTGCGCAGGCACGGCGGTTATAGCAGGCACGGCGGGTACGGCACGGAAGGCACCATGCAGATCGACGACGGACAGATCGACGACGGGCAGATCGACGACGGGCACGACGCCGTCACGCAGGACGGCGGCGCTCCTGACGACGACGCACGTGCCATCGACGCGCGCGACGATCGCCCGCACGAGGGTCAGCGGAGCCCCACGCGCGACGACGACCTCGCCGACGCGCTCGAGGCCGAGTCGCTGCAAGAGCTGGCCCAGGACCCGGACGACCGCAGCCGTGCGGGCCGCCGCTGGTGGCCGCTCTACGCCGTCGGGATCCTGGTGATGGTGGTCGCCGTCGTGCTCGTGCTCGCCTGGCCGCGTGACGACGCTCCGTCGGGGACGGCGAGCCCGACGACGAGCACCAGCGCCGACCTCGCCGGCGCCGACCTGCTCACTGCGCCCTGGCCCAGCAACGCCGTGACCGCCCTCGGACGCGACGTCGGTCTCACGAAGGTCTCCCGGCTGCTGCTGACCCGTGAGCAGGTGCAGGCCACGGGGCCCGCGAGCGAGAAGAGCACCGGCTCGACGGCGTGGTCGGACTACGTGTACGTCGAGGACACGGCGGTCGACCTCGGCGACGCACTCGTCCCGCCCAGCGACGACGAGCTGTTCGCCCTCGACTCCTTCGACGCGAGCGCGATCCCCACCCTGGTCGCCGACGCCCCGGGCCTGACCGGCACCACGGACGCGACGAGCGTGTACGTCATCGTCGAGCGCGACACGGTGACCGAGGGTGCTCCCGTGCGCATCTCGGTGTATCTCGCTGGCGGCAAGGAGTCTCACGTGGTCACCGCCGACGCGCACGGAAGTGTTCTCTCCACGGACTGACCCGAGCCGCGAGGGATCTGCCCCCAGTTTCCCCGGATACTGCACAAACCGGTTTTAAACCTGTGTCATCTTGCGCGTTCTCGCATTTCAGCGTGCGTTTTTCTATATGTAGAGAGAATTGAGATTCCGCGCTATCGTGACGCCTGGAACGGCCTCAACGACGAGGCCCGCCCGGTCTCTACCCAGCACGACCCGCAGCACCTCAAGGACGAGGCGCTGTTCATCTCCAGGTCCCCACGGCGAGCAGCCCGCGTTCACCGACCGTCGCGAGCATCGATGCGACCCCTTGGTCGACCGTCAATGAGAGGAAATTCAGCAATGCGCAGAAGGACACTCAACCCACTGCTCGCGACCGCCGCCGCGGCGGCGCTGCTCACGGGTCTCGGTCTGACGCTCACGTCAGGTCCCGCCGTCGCCACCACGACGGACGACGTGCTCCCGGCCGACGTCGGCTCGCTGCCCGACGGCGCGGTCGACGCACTGAAGCGCGACCTCGACCTCAGCTCCGACAAGGCCGTGCAGGCGCGCCTCGACATCGACGCCCTCGCCACGAACGTCACCCGGCGCGCAGACCGCATCGGCACTCACTACGCGGGCACCTGGGTGTCCGACGACGGTTCGAAGGTCGTCGTCGCCGTCGACGACAAGTCGGCGGTCGGTGCGGCGAAGAACACCGGTGCCACCACGGTCCAGGTGGTCGACCAGAGCCTCGCCGACCTCGACGCCGTCAAGGCCGACCTGGACGACCAGTCCGACGAGGCGAGCAAGAACGTCACGAGCTGGTACGTCGACCCGGCCACGAACTCCGTGGTGGTCGCGGCGACGACCCAGGCGGCGGCCGACGCGTTCGTCGCCGCGAGCGGCGTGGACCCTGCCTCGGTGACGACCACGATCGACGTGGCGCGCCCGCAGACCGCGTCCGACATCCGCGGCGGCGACGAGTACCGCAAGCCGTCCGGCGGCGGGTACGTCCTGTGCTCGATCGGCTTCGCGGTGCAGGGCGGCGGCTTCGTCTCCGCCGGCCACTGCGGCAACGCGGGCGAGGCCGTCAACGACATCAACAACAACGCGCTGGGCACCTACCAGGCGTCGACCTTCCCCGGCCACGACTACTCCTGGGTGAAGACGAACAGCAACTGGGCGCCGACCGGCCAGGTCAACAACTACTCCGGCGGCAACTGGATCCCGGTGTTCGGGTCGACCGAGGCCGCCGTCGGCGCCTCCGTGTGCCGTTCCGGGCGCACCACCCAGTGGCAGTGCGGCGTCATCGAGGCCACGAACGTCACCATCCACTACAGCGCCGGGGACGTGACCGGCGCCGTGCGCATGACGGCGTGCGCGGCCGGCGGCGACTCCGGCGGTTCGGTGATCTCCGGCAACGACGCCCAGGGCGTGATGTCCGGCGTCTCGGGCGACTGCGGGACCGCGGGCGCGCGCAGCTTCTACCAGCCGGTCAACCCGATCCTGAGCCAGTACAACCTCAAGCTCGCGCTCGGCACGGCCATCCAGGGCTACAACGACAAGTGCATCGATGTGCCCAGCTCGGACTTCAGCGACTCGCGCCAGCTGCAGATCTACACCTGCAACGGCACCAACGCCCAGGCCTTCCGGTTCCGTGCGAACGGCACGATCGAGGTCGGCGGCAAGTGCATGGACCTGCGCCAGTCGAACACGAACGACGGGAACGCCGTGCAGATCTACACCTGCAACGGGACCCAGGCCCAGCAGTTCACCCTCAACGGTGCTGGTGACCTGGTCTCGGTCCTCGCGAACAAGTGCGTCGACGTGAAGGACTGGAACGGCAACAACGGCGGCCTGCTCCAGATCTGGACCTGCGGCGGCACCGCCAACCAGAAGTGGCACAAGCACTGACCGGTTGAGACGGCTGGGCGGGGCTCGTCCTCCAGACGGGCCCCGCCCAGCCCCCGCGGCTCAGGCGACCGTGAGCGTCCCGTCCGCGGCAGCCGCGGCGATGTCGCCGCGGTGGTGCGAGCCCGCCAACGAGATCTGCGCGACACCGGCGTAGGCCCGCTCGCGCGCGGCCGAGAGGTCGGCGCCCCGCCCGACGACGGACAGCACCCGCCCCCCGCTGCTGACCAGCGCGTCACCGTCGAGCCGGGTCCCGGCGTGCAGCACGTGGACGCCGTCGAGCGCCTCGGCCGCATCGACGCCGGCGATCGGGTCCCCGGACCGCACCGACTCCGGGTACCCGTGCGCGGCGACCACCACGGTCACCGCGGCGTCGTCCGACCAGACCAGCGGGGCGAGCTCGGCGAGCGTGCGCGTGGCCGAGGCGAGCAGCAGCACCGACAGAGGGGTCACCAGCCGCGACAGCACCACCTGGGTCTCCGGGTCGCCGAAGCGCGCGTTGAACTCCACCACCCGTGTGCCCCGGCTCGTCAGCGCCAGGCCCACGTACAGCACGCCGGCGAACGGATCGCCGCGGCGCGCCATCTCGTCGATCGTCGGCTGCGCGACCCGCTCGACCACCTCGGCCACGAGCCCCTCGGGCGCCCAGGGCAGCGGGCTGTAGGCTCCCATGCCCCCGGTGTTGGGGCCGGCGTCGTCGTCGTGCGCACGCTTGAAGTCCTGGGCGGGCGCGAGCGGGACGACCGTCGCGCCGTCCGAGATGCAGAACAGCGAGACCTCGGGGCCGTCGAGGTACTCCTCGACGACGACCCGCCCCTCGTCGCCTCGCGCCGCGAGCGCGGCCTCGGCGTGCGCGAGCGCCGCGTCCCGGTCGTCGGTGACGACGACGCCCTTGCCGGCCGCCAGCCCGTCGTCCTTGACCACGTAGGGCGCTCCGAAGGCGTCGAGCGCCTCGGCGACCTCGGCGAGGGTGGTGCACACGTGCGCGAGCGCGGTCGGCACACCGGCGGCAGCCATGACCTCCTTGGCGAAGGCCTTCGACCCCTCGAGCCGGGCGGCCTGGGCGGTCGGTCCGAACACCGGGACGCCCGCGGCGGCCAGAGCGTCGGCGACACCGGCGACGAGCGGCGCCTCGGGACCGACGACGACGAGCTCGGCACCCAGCCGCTGGGCGAGGGCTGTCACGGCGGCGCCGTCGGTGGCCTCGACCGCGTGCAGCGTCGCCTCCTGACCGAGGCCCGGGTTGCCGGGCGCGGCGTGCAGCTCGTGGGCGGTGGGCTCCTGGGCGAGCGCGTGGACGATGGCGTGCTCGCGCGCGCCGCTGCCGATGACGAGGATCTTCACAACGCCAGAGTCTAGTGGAGCGGCAGGGCGCCCCTGCGGACCGCGACGCGTCCTCGGGGGCGTGCGCATCCCGGCCTCGGAACCCCATTGGCACCCGCTGTGCGCCATGAGACACTGACCTCACAGGCGCGAAGAACGTCTGTGGCGCACACGTTCTTGCCGTCCTGTCAGCACCTGCGAGACCTCGTCGTGGACGACGTCGTCTCCACGACCCCGACGTCACTCCCGCGGCTCAACCCGCGACCGGTCGACCCCTCTCGAGCCATCTGCGACATCTCACCCTCCCACCGCCCGGTGCCACCGTCACCGGCGCACGACCCGAAGGATCCCTCCATGGCACCCACCTCAGCGCTCCGACGGCGCGCAGCCGTCGCCGTCGCGGCGGCGATCGCGATCGTCGTCCCGCTCGCCGCCACGAGCCCGGCCCAGGCCTCGCCCGGCACCGGACAGACGACCACCATCAGCGGCTTCGTCAAGAACGCGGACGGCACTCCCGCCAGCGGCGTCAGCGTGAGCTACAACAACTACTTCTGCAACCTCTCCGACGACATCGACGGGTCGGCCGACGACTCCGACTCCGTGGTGACCTCGACGTCGGGCGCGTTCTCCTTCCCCGCGTACGCGACCCAGTGCTACACGATCAGCCTCGGCGGCCCGTCGCTCTACAAGGGCCAGCTCGACCTGATGCCGATCCTGGCGGCCGGCACCAGCGGCGCCGTGTTCACGCTCGCCACGCTGACCGACCTCAACCTCACCGTCCCCGGCGCGCCCACGGGCACCGGGGTCCAGGCGTACGTCCCGGTCAACGTCTACGGCGGCAAGCGCTGGTACCCCGTCGGCTCGGGCACCACCGACGCCGCAGGCAAGGTCACCCTGACCGTCGTCGCGGGCTACCGCTACGCGGTGCGCCTCCAGCGCTCGGGCGACTACTACTCGCAGTACCTCGGCGCCGGGGTCTCCGCGCCTTCCCTGAACGGCGGCGCCGGTTCCTTCGTCGCCCCGGCGACGGGCACGTCCTTCGACCAGTCCCTCACCGCGAAGAAGTCCAGCCCGGTCAACGTGAACCTGGCGAACGTCGACGTCGGCGCGACCGTCAGCTCCATCTCCTGGGCGTCGCTGGACCTCTACGGCTCCGCCTCGGACACGAGCACCAGCGCCACCTCGATCACGCTGCGCGGCCTGGTCCCCGGGCGCAACTACCTCCGCCTGTCCGGCTCCCACGGCGCTGACGACGTGTTCGGCGAGAAGCACGACGTCGTCGTCAAGGACGGCACGAGCACCCCGGTGACCACCAGCATCACGGCGAGCGTCGCAGGCACCGCGCTCTCCTCGAGCACGGCCGACCTCGTCGTGAGCACCTCGGGGACCTTCCAGGTCGGCAAGAAGCTCACGGCCAGCACCACCTTCACCGGGTCCGCCGCGCCGTTCGCGGGAGCCCCGGGGACGGCGATCCGGTACTTCTGGTTCGGCGGGACGTTCTCTGGCTCTGGGGCCGACCTGCGCCTCGTCGGCGAGGGCACGTCGTACACCATCCCCGCGAACCAGTCCGACGACGACCTGCTCCTCGTCTACGCGTTCGTCTCCGCGCCCGGTCAGGAGACCGGGACCGGCGCCGGGATCGCCTGGGTCGCGCCGACCCTGCTGCCGCTGATCGGCTCCTCGACGCCGGCCTATCCCTCGGGTGCGATCGTGCCCGGCGACAGCCCCTTCCCCAGCGTTCTCCCCACGGTCTCGGGCAAGGCCGCGATCGGCCAGACGCTCACCGCCTCTCCCGGCACGTGGAGCCCCCAGCCCACCGCCTTCCGGTACCAGTGGACCCGTTCGGGCAAGGCGATCGCCGGCGCGACCGCACGGACCTACAAGGCCACGGCGGCCGACGCCGGCAAGAAGCTGAGCGTCACCGTCACCCCGGTGAAGGCCGGGTACACCATCAGGTCGGTGACGAGCGCCCCGACCGCGGCCGTCGCGAAGGCGACCGCGACGATCTCCGCGAAGGTGGCCAAGAAGTCGGTGAAGCACGGCAAGAAGGCCAAGGTCACGGTCAAGGTCACCGCGGCGGGCGTCACGCCGAGCGGCAAGGTCACCGTCACCTTCGGCAAGAAGAAGGTCACCAAGTCCCTCAAGAAGGGCAAGGTCACCATCACCTCGCCGAAGCTCAAGAAGGGCAAGGTCACCGTCAAGGTCACCTACAAGGGCTCCGCCACGGTGAGCAAGGCGAGCCTCGCGGCGAAGAAGGCCAAGAAGCTCACCCTCAAGGTGCGCTGACCCGAGCCTGCTGACCCGGCCCCGCACGGCAGTCGGCACGAGGGCCCCGCACCGACGACGGAGACGTCGTCGGTGCGGGGCCCTCGTCATGAGCGGGGCGGGCGCCGCGCACCCGTCGGGCCGGACCTCGGTCGAGGCCGAGCTCAGTCGATCAGGTCGTGGCGCTGGATCGTGGCCTCGCGACCGGGGCCGACGCCGATCGAGGAGATCCGGCAGCCGGACATCTCCTCGAGGGCCAGCACGTAGCGCTGGGCGTTCTCGGGCAGGTCCTCGAAGCGGCGAGCCGCCGAGATGTCCTCGGTCCAACCGTCGAGCAGCTCGTAGATCGGCTTGGCGTGGTGGTAGGCGCTCTGGTCGACCGGCATCTCGTCGTGCCGCACGCCGTCGACGTCGTAGGCGACGCAGACCGGGATCTTCTCGATGCCCGTGAGCACGTCGAGCTTGGTGAGCACCAGGTCGGTCAGACCGTTGACACGGCTGGAGTAGCGG
>Ga0182744_1004147_pt1 | contig 10998 bp, 10 predicted proteins | sample eDN3rd30CKraftMG_FD_128525 | JGI IMG/M metagenome (GOLD analysis project Ga0182744, IMG submission 128525) | Enriched Miracle-Growth compost microbial communities from Emeryville, California, USA - eDNA 3rd pass 30_C Kraft MG (version 2) (version 2) ... | reverse complement strand
TTGTCGGTGCGCGCATAGGGACGATGCACGACCGAGGGCCGCGTGCGGTAAGTCCAGGTGCGGCGGTTCTCCGCGCGCGGGGCGGTGAAGGCCGTGCCGGAAATCTGCTCCGCATAAAGCCCCAGCGGCGGACGCTGCGGGGAGTTACGCCCCTGCGGCAGCGCGCCCGCCCTCGCCTCGCTGGCAAAATGATTGTTGAAGCCGGTTTGATAGCCGAGCCCGGACGTGACGGTAGCCGCCTTGCCGGCCTCCTTGGTCTTCAGATCCTGAGCCATGACTTCCTCTCTCGGGTTCGTGCCGCCAGCCCGTTCGGAAGGCGAGAATCCCGCCAATCCGGCCGGGTGTAAAGTCACCCGACCGTGTCATGATGCGGCCCCGGGACAGACCGCTTTCAGAGCTTTTCGGCGAGGAAACGCAGCAGGCGCGGCGCGAGGAAGCCGGAAAAGCTCTCCGGCTCGTCGATCGGATCGCCGCTCCAGTAATGCGGTGCGCTCTGCACCACCGCGGAGCGTACGAAGAAGCCTGCCTGCTTGAGCGCCAGCATGAAGGCTTCCGACTGTTCGCGCACGTTCACGAGGTCGTCCTCCGTGCCCCAGGTGAGGAACACGGACACCTTGTTGTTGGCGCGCACCGCGTAGCTCACCGGGGAAGCGTCGAAATAGACCTTGCGGTCGTCCATCGGCGTCGCGCCGAGGAAGATGTCGGTGGCATTGTCGCCCGGCGTCTGGCGGTTGAAGTCGTTCCAGTTGGCAACCATGTCGTAGACGCCGTAGATGCCGATCACGGCTTTCACCCGGGGATCGACCTTGGCGTGCTTGTCGCCCGGGTATCCGCCCATGAAATGACCGGACTGCGTGCCGAGACCGGCGAGCGCCGAAAGGTTCGCGCCGGCCGACGCGCCATAGAGCGCGATACGGTTCGGATCGATGCGCAGGGACGCCGCCTCGCCGCGGATGTACTGGACGGCGGCAATCACATCGTGCACCGCCTGCGGGAACGTCTTCTTGTCCTTTTTCGCCAGCCGGTAGCTGATCGTGAACACGGCATAGCCGCGCGCCGCGAGATACCGGCCCCAGTGATGGAACGAGTTGCGCGCACCGAGCCGCCAGCCGCCGCCGTGGACGGCGACGATCGCCGGGTGCGGCCCCGCTCCTTCCGGCAGATAGAGATCGCCGGCGAGCTCCACGCCGTCGTGGTTGCAGTAAACGACGCCGTCGCGCGTCTCGAAGGGGTGCAGTCCGGTCATGACTATCTTTTCTCCAACTCGATCCGCATCGCATCCACCGCCGGAGCCGTGCCGCGCCGAGCGAGGATTACCCGAGTTCTAGGCCCGCGCGTACCTGCCGCGGCCGAACAGCCGGTCCTTGTCATCGGCCGATGCCGTCTCGCGCTTGGATGTGATCTTGCCGACTTCCGCCAGCGCCTTCACTACCGCCGGACGCTCGGAGATGGCCTTGAACCAGCGCGCGAGATTGGGATGGTCGGCATCCTTGGCGCCCATGTTCTCGCGGTTCCTGGTCCAGGGAAACGTCGCGATATCGGCGATGGAATATTCCTGGCCGCCGAGATAGGGCACCTCTCCCAGGCGCTTGTCGAGCAGTTCGTAGAGCCGCAGCACCTCGGTCTTGTAGCGGCTCACCGCATAGTCGTTGCCCGGAGGCGCCATCATGGTGAAATGCACGGCCTGCCCGAACATCGGACCAACGCCGGTGAGCTGGATCATCAGCCATTGCAGCGTGTCGAAATAGGCGCGCTTGTCCTTCGGCAGGAACTTGCCGGTCTTGTCCGCGAGGTACATCAGGATCGCACCCGACTCGAACACCGTATAGGGATTCCCGCCCGGTCCTTCGTGATCGACGATCGCCGGGATCTTGCCGTTCGGATTGATCTTGAGGAATTCCGGCTTGTAGTTGTCGCCGGCCCATACATCGACATTGATCTGATTGTACGGGAGGCCGCACTCGTGCAGCATGATGAAAATCTTCTGCACGTTAGGACTGGTCAAGGCATAGAAATCGATCACGGCGGCTTCCCTTCTGCGATCGTATTGTCCGGCTCACGCCGCGGGCGCGGCAGCGAAATCCCGGCGAAGCCTATTTCCCGCCATCGGACCGGGCAAGACGATGGTACGGCATTCGCGCCATGCGGTCCGGGCGATTGCATGGGACGGCTAACGGTCGCGATGGGAAATCTCGATGACGCGGGCGCGCCGGGCGAGCATTTCCATCAGCGCGTCGGCGGTCGCCCGGTTCTCGGCGTCGAGATTGGCGTCCCATTCGTCGAACAGATAAATGTCGGCGTCGGTATAGCGCACGATTTCCCGCAGCGATCGGAGCTGGCGCTCGCCCGATGAGAAGCCGGTCTTGCGCGGGCGCGGCGGCGGGGCCTCCCCGGCCTGCTGCAACAGCCCCGCGTCGATTTCCTCATCCTCGGCATCTTCGGGGGGCTCACCTTCGGCAAACTGGAACGCAAGCCGGTCGGTCGTCGGCCAGTAGTAGGCGCGGTTCTTGATCTGCGCCTTGAGGGCGGCCAGCAGGGTGGACTTGCCGGAGCCGTTGCCGCCGCGCACGTTGATGCGGCCCGTCCGGCGGGCATAGACCTTGGCGAGCGCATCGGCGAGCGAGCCGACGGTCACCACCTCGTCGTTCTCGCGCAGCACGATCCGGTCGAACTTCATGCGGGCGTCGTAATGGGGGTCCGGGTCCGGCCGCATCGAGGCGATGACCCCTCCCATGCGCGCCCAGATGGCCACCATGTCGTTCCAGCCCGAGGCGAGCGAGTACATGTCCTTGGTCATCTCGATCTGCCGCGGCAGGGTGGCGGCAAGGATGACCAGCATCTCGGTATCGCCCGAGTTGCGGATCGCCACAGCGACAATGGCGGCGAAGATGATGGCAAGACCGACGATGCCGCTCGCCGAGGACAGCCCTTCCCGCGTCATGATCGCCCAGATCTGCGCCTTGAGCGCATCGCGCAGGCGCGACTTGAACCCCGCGAGCCAGAGCCGGAGATTGTAGCGGTTGCCGGCGAATACATTGTCCCAGGCCGTATAGCCCTGCGCCGTCATGCGGTTGGTCTGGCGCTGGTTCTCCAGGAAGGCGCGCGCGACCGGCTTGCGGGCCGCGATCTGCATCAGGATCAGGACGGCGAACGCGGCCCCGTAAGCGACCGGAAAGCTGTTGTCGATCTCGCTGCCGAGCACGGCGGTGTTCAGCAGCAGGTGGAACGCCAGCTTGAGATCGGCCTCGAGTTCATAGACGAACTGGAAGAAGATGTGGAACGTCTCACCGGTGAGGAACGGCTCGACCACCTCGCGCGTGCTCTTTTCGTGTAGCAGCCGGGTCTGATGCCGGTTGTCGCGCGCAAAGCGCTGCATGTACTTGCCGAAGCCGCCGAAGCCGGCACGCTCCGCATAGATCCAGCTGATCGCACCAACGATATAAGCCGCGGACTGTGCCCCGAGAATCCAAAGCAGATCGCCGGTGAGAAAATCGTCGTTGGCGACGTCGCGTCCCGCCTTGATGATGAGCCAGGTCGTCGCCGCCGTAAGCATCGCCTCGAGCAGCAGCAGCGCGACCATCGCATAGAACGACCGGCCGAGCACGAGCTTGGCGAGGTCCAGTCGCTTGAACGCGGTGCGCGGAATCGAGAGTTCGGGCATTGCCTGAAAATACGGGGTGAACGGAGGCGGCGCCGTTCTACCAACTTTCCGGACCCTTCGACAGGCGACGAATGGCGCGCCCGCGAAGATGAACGGATTGACAGGCGCCCGTCAGGCGGCGCTCCGGCGCTGCGCCGCCGCATATTCCGCCGGTGTTCCGCGCGGAATGATGCCGGTCGGATTGACGTTCGCGATGGAGTAGTAGCCGATCACGTAGTAGCGCGGATTCACGGTTTCCGCGACGCCGGGCACCTCCAGCAGCATATGCAGATAGCGCGTCAGCGCAGGATAGTCGGCGATGCGCTGGCGGTTGCACTTGAACAAGGAAAAATATGCGACGTCGAAGCGCAGCAGCGTCGGCAGCAGCCGCCAGTCGGCTTCGGTGATGCGGCCGCCGACCAGCGTGCGCTCGCGCGTCAGCCGCGCTTCGATCTCGTCGAGCGCGGCGAACAGCTTGTCATAGGCTTCGTCATAGGCGGCCTGCGATTTGGCGAACCCGCAGCGATAGACGCCGTTGTTGATATTGGCGTAGACGAAGTCGTTGACGCGATCGATCTCCGCACGCAACTCGGCCGGATAGTAGTCCGTCTCGTTGCCGACGATGTCTTTGAACTCGCTGTTGAGCATGCGGATGATCTCGGACGACTCGTTATTCACGATCCGTCTCGTCTTCTTGTCCCACAGGGTCGGAACGGTCACCTTGCCGGTGTAGTTCGGCTCGCTCGCCACATAGGCTTCGTAGAGATAATGGAAGCCGTTGACCGTATCGGGAATGCAGTCCGGATATTTCGCATTCGCCTCGTAGGTCCAGCCGCGCGTACGCTCACCGGGAATGCAGTGCGAGATCGAGATCGCGTGGTCCAGCTTCTTGACCGCACGATAGATCATCGTGCGATGCGCCCATGGGCAGGAGTGCGCGACATAAAGGTGATAGCGTCCCGCCTCCGCCTTGAACCCGGACGAGCCGTCCGCGGTGATGCGGTCGCGGAACACGCTTGCGATGCGGTCGAAGGTGCCGCCCTTGCCGGTCTGGGACGCCGGATCGCCGTCGGTCCATTGACCGTTGAGAAGATAACCCATCGCGCGCTCCTATTCTTTCTTGCCGAACACGGCCTCGCCGGCCTCGCCGAGCTTCGGCGCGCTGCGGCGCAGCGGAGGCCGCTTGCCGTCGAAGGAAACCGGCAGGCCCATCAGCGGCAATCCGCCATCGGGCGCCTCCTGCAGCATGCCGAGCGCCCTGCTCTGCGGGTCCTCGATCGCTTCATCGATCGAAAGCACCGGCGCACAGGGCACGCCGGCCTCGTCGAGTTCCGCCTGCCAATGCGCGCGCGAATGAATCTTGAGCGCATCCGCCACCAGCGCGTTGACCGCTTCCCGATTGACGACACGGTCCTTGTTGGTGAGGAAGCGCGGATCGTTCGCCCATTCGGAATGCTTGAGCGCCGCCGCGAGCCTGCGAAAATGGCCGTCGTTGCCGACGGCGATCATCAGCCAGCCGTCGGACGCCTCAAAGGCGCGATAGGGCGCGATCGCGAGATTCTCCGATCCCATCCGCTTCGGCGCCCGCTTCGACGCCAGATACTGCGCGGTCGGCACCGCCATCCAGTGCAACGCCGTTTCGTAGAGAGAGCCGTCAACCACGCAGCCCTCGCCCGTCAGTTCGCGTCGGCGCAGCGCCGCCAGCGCGCCGATGATAAGCCACATCCCGGATCCTTTGTCGACGATCGCCGGGCCGACGCGCACCGGCTCGTCCCCGTCGTGACCGGTGATGCTCATGATCCCGCCGAACGCCTGCATCAGGGGATCGTAGCCCGGCTTGTCGGCGCGCGGACCCTTGCGGCCGAACGCCGCGAGGTTGCAATAGATCAGCGAAGGTTTCGCTTTCCGCAGCATCGCCCCGTCGAGACCAAATTTCTCCACCACGCCGGCGCGGAGATTTTGAATCACAATATCCGCGTGTTCGAGGATAAATTTTCGTACGGCGTTACGCTGCGCTTCATCCTTCAGATCGGCGGCGACCGAGCGCTTGTTGCGGTTGAGAGCGACGAAATTCATCCCGTCGCCGTCATGAAACGGGGGTCCCCAATGGCGCGCGTCGTCTCCCTGGGGCGGTTCGATCTTGAAAACCTCGGCGCCAAGCTCGGCCAGGATCATCGCCGCGGCCGGCGCGGCGACGCTGGTGCCTAATTCCACGGCAATCAGGCCGTTGAGCGGCTGAGCCGCGGTTATGTCCGGCACCGTACACAAACCCCTTGAATTCACATCCCAGCCTGCGACCGGCGCAGAGCACCCGCGCTCGCCGCCCGGGAATTCGATGGTATAGATGATACAGCAGTATCGCACCGGATGGGGAGATAGGGGATGGGGCTGACGGCGGACATCGGCAAGTTCATCGCCGGGTTGCGCTATGAACACATTCCCGCCGATGTGATTCCAACCGTATGCACCGGGTTCACCGATTGCATCGGGGTCACGATCGCGGGCCTGTCCGAACCGGTGACGGACATCGTCGCGCGCTCGGTCGGCTTCCCCTCGCCGCCCTCCCGGGTGGTCGATTTTTCGCCGCCGCCGATTCCGGCGCCGGACATGGCGCTGATCTACGGCACGGCCGCGCATGCGCTCGACTACGACGACACCGGGCTCAACGGCCATCCGAGCGCCGCGCTCGTGCCCGCCATCCTGGCGGAGGCGCAGGAAGTCGGAGCCGATGGCAAGGCGATGATCGCGGCCTATGTGGCCGGCTACGAAATCTGGGCCGAATTCGCGGCGCGCGAGCAGGACTCCCTGCATCGGAAAGGATGGCACCCTTCCGCGATTCATGGCGCGGTGGCGGCGGCGGGAGCGTCCGCCGTGCTGCGCGGGCTTAACGCCGCGACCGCCGCGCAGGCCATCGGCATCGCCGGCTCGCTTGCCTCCGGCGTGGTGTCGAACTTCGGTTCCATGACCAAGCCGTTCCATCTCGGCCATGGCGCGCAATCAGCGTTGCGGGCGACACGGCTCGCGCAATCGGGCCTCACCGCTTCGTCCGACGCCATCGAGCACGACCTCGGGTTCCTGCGCGCGATCTCGCCGCACGGCAATGTGGACACCGCCTCCCCTTCGCAGCTCGGAGCGCGATGGCGGATCCAGAAATCCGGCATCAACGTCAAGCTCTATCCGATGTGCTTCGGGGCGCATCGCATCCTCGATGCGATGATCGACGTATGCGAGGCCAACGGCGTCCGCGCGATCGATATCGAGACGGTCGATGTCGAGCTGGGCGAGGAATCCGCGCGGATTCTGCGCAATGCGCTGCCACAGAACGGATTGGAGGCGAAATTCTCCGCCCAATTCGCCATCGCCGCTGCAGCGATCGCGGGCCGCTGCACCAGCGAGGAAGTCTCGACCTCGTTCGTCCAGCGCAAGGATGTGCGGGGCTTCTTCTCCAAGGTGCGGATTCACCCGATCGCGGAGAGAGACCCCGAGGATCTAATGCGCTCGCCGTTCGACCGCGTGCGCCTCACCCTCACCGACGGGCGCAGCGTGATCTCCCAGCCGGTGAAATATCCGCGCGGCCATTTCGAGCAGGGCGTGGAGCGCAAGGTGCTGTGGGAAAAGTTCGCCGATTGCACGGCGGGCCTGATCGACGAACGTCGCGCCGCCCAGGTATTCGACGCCTTGCAGGACCTGCCCGCCCTGACGGGTCTCGCGGCGCTGCGGCCGCTGCTCTCGCCCGCAGCCGAGTGACCGCGCTTCACCGTCCCGCCGCGAGCGCCGCCAGGCCTGCGCCGTCCCAGGCATGATGCCCGAGCCAGTGATCGAGCATCCACAGGCGGTCGGCTCCCCATAGGGGCTCGCCGTCCGCGATGACGTAGGGCACGCCGAAGACGCCGCGGCCGATGGCGGCCTCGACGGCCGCATTCAGCGCCAGCTTCCCCGGCTCCGAGGCGATGCCCGCCCTGAGTTCCGCGGCGTCGACGCCGAGCGCCCCGGCGATCTCCGCCACGGTGTCCGCCGGCGTGATGTCGCGGCCATCGACCCACAGCGCACGGAACACCGCATGGGCGAAACGCACGGCTAGCGCCGCGTCCGTTCTGCCGATCCACAGGAAGGCGCGGCAGGCCGCGAGGGAGTTGATACCCTTGAGCCCGTGATAGCGGAACGGCACGCCGTAGACTTTCGCCATCCGCGGCCCGTCGTGCCGCAGGTAATCCGATTTCAGCGGGGTTTCCATCAGCGGCTTGAGGCCCATGACCTTCATGACCGTGATTCCCAGAAGCACCGGCCGGAACGTCACGCTCCGTCCGTGTCTCGCCGCCACGGCCTCGATCTGGGTCGAGGCGATATAGGCGTAGGGCGAGATGAAATCGAAATAGAAGTCGATCGGCTCTCTCATGGACCGGATCCCTCGCAGCCTGCCAACCTTGTCCCGAATTGAAACGGGCAGCAATGCTGACCCTCTCTTTAAGCGTTTCTTTACACCGGAGGCGGAGGCTCGGGTTCCCAATCCGGCGAGGAACCCATGACGGTGCTCATCCTGCTCTCGGCAATGTGCGGCGCGGTGCTGGCGTTCCGCTTCAAGGTCCTGGTGCTGGTGCCGGTGATTGTCGGAGCCGCGGGACTCGCCGTGGCGATCGGCGCGGCGCATGGCGACGGCGCGCTGGTCATCCTGATGAACGCGGCCGGGATCGCGGTTGCGGTCCAGTGCGGCTACCTGGGCGGGCTCTGCACCCGCGGCCTTATCGCGGCGAACCGCGCGGCCGCCCGGCGACGCCCATCGGAAGAGCGGCCGCAGACGGCCTGACCGCACCACAACTCTCTTCCCTGAAGACAGTCGCCAGGAGGCGCCCGCCTGCGCATGGGTCGGCGGGGCGCCGCTTGCGCGGCGTCGCGCTGGTGCGCGACACTCCCGCGGGGCATCGCCGTCGGCAGGGAGGAAAACATGGAGCTGCTCGACAACAAGGTCTGCGTCGTCACCGGCGGCAGCGGCAGCGTCGGTCTCGCCAGCGCCAGGGTATTCCTGCGCGAGGGCGGCAAGGTGTGGCTCGTCGACCTGCGCGAAGCCGACGTGAAGCGCGCGCTGGGTGAGCTGGACAGCAGGAACGCCGACGGCATGGCCGCCGACGTGGCGGACGCCGCGCAGACCAGGGCCTACATCGACGGCGCGGTGAGGAAGTTCGGCAAGATCGACGTGCTGTTCTCGAACGCCGGCAACCCCGGCCAGGCGGCGCCGATCACCGACTACCCGGAAGACGTATTCGACCGTACGCTCGCCATCCACGCGAAGGGTGCGTTTCTCGCCTGCAAATACGGCCTGCCGCAGATGAACGACGGCGGGTCCATCATCATTACCTCGAGCCTCGCGGGCACGCGCGGCGGCAACGGCAGCAACATCAGCTACATCACCGCCAAGCACGCGCAGATCGGGGTGATGCGCTCGGCCGCCCGCTTTGCCGCGCCGCGCAACATCCGCGTCAACTCGATCAACCCCGGCCCGATCGACAACGAATTCCAGACCAATATCGAGAACGCCATCAGCAGGATGACGGGTACGAACGCGACCGAGATGTTCAACCAGCAAATCCCCCTCAAGCGGCACGGCAAGCCGGAAGAGATCGCCAACACGGTCCTGTTCCTGGCCTCGCATCTGTCCAGTTTCGTGACCGGCGCCGTCCTGATGGCGGACGGTGGCATGACAAGCTAGCCGCTGCGGCATTTCGTAACTGCCAAGCCGCGGGTTTCAGCGGCTCAAGCGAACGGCACATGGCCCGCGCGATTGTCGGAAGCATCGGCTTCTGCTATGCCTCGCGCAACAATACCGCATGAGGAGGACGGCCCGGCCGTTGCGTACCATGGCAGAACTTTCGGCGATCGATCTGCATTCGCACTGGTTTCCGGCCAAGCTCGCGGACGCCTTCCGCCAGCGCAAATCCAAGCCGATGATCCATACCAAGGACGGCATCGAATACATGGAATCCATGTTCTCCGCGCCGCTGCGGACGGAGAAGCTGGAAAAGCGGATCGAGGAAATGGATCGTGCCGGCGTCGAGCGGGGCGTCATCTCGCTCACCACCGTCTTCGGCGTCGAGGGCCTGCCGGCGGAAGAAGCAATCCCGCTGTGCCGGATCAACAACGACGGCCTCTCGGAAGTCTGCGCCCAGCATCCGACGCGGTTCTCCGCCCTCGCGACCCTGCCGGTCGGCGATATCGATGCCGCGATCGCCGAATTCGAGCGCGCGATGAAGCTGCCGGGCATGGTCGGCGCGCTGCTGCCGGGCGACGGCTTCCTGTCGCTCAAGCGTGCCGAGCGCTTCCGGCCGCTGCTCGAGGTGATCGATCGCTACAACGGGCTCGTGCTGGTCCACTACGGCAAGACGGCGAACGACAACGATCCGATCAAGGTCGACTCCTCGGACAACGGCCACCCGCGCATGGGCACGCTCGACATGCAGGCACGGCTGTCGCAGAACATGATCACGTTCTGCCTGACCGATTACCTGAAATCGTTCCCAAACCTGACCCTGCTGAGCCACAACCTCGGCGGCAACATCCCGTTCGAGATCGAGCGCATGGACCATCGCACCATGATCGACCTGCCACCGGGCACGGAACTTCCCTCGAAGAAGTTCCGCGCGGCCCCCGTGCTGGTCGATTGCAACTCGCTGGGCGCGCGCGCGATCGAAATGGCGGCGGAAGTCTATGGCGCCGACAAGATCGTGTTCGGCTCCGACGGCACCGCCTTCGGCATGGAATGGACGCAGAAGGCGATCGACGACGCGCGCATCAGCACGCAGGACCGGGACGCCATCCGCTTCGCCAACGCGCGGCGGGCCATCGACCGCGTCAAGCGCCCGATGTCGACCGCGGCCGAATAGCGGTCTTTCACGCGCCGCCGCGCCCTTTATCCGCGATCTCTGCTGACGCGGCCGGCCGATGCTGCCGGCCGGCGGACGTATTCGCGCAAAATCCGACACTTCCTCTTGTCCCGCCGGACGATCGTGGGCGACAATCGGCATGCCGATGCCGCGAAGACGGCTCGCACCGTACAAATTGCGGAAAAGGGGAGGACTTATGTCGCTACGCGGAAAAGACGTGACTCTCGATCGCCGCGATCTGCTCAAGGCGGGCGCGGCGGCGGCCGGCGCACTCGCATTGCCGCGAAGCCTCGCGGCACAGGGCGCGCCGCGCAAGGGCGGCACGCTGCGCATCTCGATGCCCTACAACCCGGCGTCCGTGGACCCGATGACCGGGCGCAACCTGCCGGATTTCAACGTGCTCTATGCCGTGTTCGATACGCTCATCGAATACGAGCCGATGACGCTGGCGCTCAAGCCGGGTCTCGGGAAGTCCTGGAAGTT
>Ga0182744_1004145_pt1 | contig 10998 bp, 16 predicted proteins | sample eDN3rd30CKraftMG_FD_128525 | JGI IMG/M metagenome (GOLD analysis project Ga0182744, IMG submission 128525) | Enriched Miracle-Growth compost microbial communities from Emeryville, California, USA - eDNA 3rd pass 30_C Kraft MG (version 2) (version 2) ... | reverse complement strand
GGTACAGAGCCAGACCGTCTTGACGGATCAGTCCTACGGATATCAGTTCGCCTTTATATCCATTAAACTCTGTGTCTAGAAAATATTTCATTCGTCATTCCTTTTAAACCTCCAGCAGCACGGGACGCCAGCCAAGATTGTTTGCTGGACTGGAATGCTGGATTTGACTAATCGTGGTCAAATTAGCCGATTGAAACATTAGCCGATTTTGCTGATTGCTGGAGTAAGTAGTACTGGTAAAGTTATACCCTGCGTTTTCAGTATAAGCAGGTTGGCCTAATTCCAATGCCGTGTAGGTCTGTACACCCCAGTTCCCTGAGTAATCCGTACGAGTTTTGCGAAAAAGATCGTAAAGAGAGCCCACAGCAATCGGAGTAGTAGAAGGGTCAGCGTCTTTAATGCGCGGTAGCATTACACGGTAGGCTTTACCCGCAATAGTCACTCGTGCGTTTTGGGTGCGATTGCCAGTGGCAGGCGGAAATGTCCCATTGTCATCGGTACCGTACACAGCACCAGCGCGATAGACATCGGCCCAGGAAAGGTTGTAACGAAACGGCTTTTTAGCGATATAGCAGACCTTACCCTGATACGAGTACTTTAACCAGCCTTCATTGGAATTAATCGCAGTGCCTGCGGTCAATCCAATAGTAGAAGCTAAACTCGTACCGGAGATGATGTCACGATTAAATCCATAATAGCCAATGGTGCTTGTTCCAGCAATTAAGGTATCACCTGCTTCTGGTATATCGCTTCCGTTTGACGCTTTCATACTGTTGAGAAGTTCGAGCATGATTTCTTGGTCAAATGATGGGAACATACCATAAACGGCAACATCATTTGGTACGAGGGAATGCTCTCGTACCAGAACCATCCATTAAATCATATCGCAAATTATTCCTTACGGTATATACAGGAGGGATTATCCCTCCTGTATATGTTGCAACGATTACGCTATTTGCAAGATAGGCAAACCATCGAGCGGGTTACGGGGCTTTATAGCCCAGTCTTCGTCGGTGGTCAGTTCCTTAGTCGCGATCACGTAGCTCGAACCCGAACCTGAGAAGAAGTCATGGTTCTCATCTGATCCCGGAAAGAGCGAGGCCATAATCGTCGGATTGACGTTAAGCATCTCTTTAGGGAACATCGGCTCAAAACCCAGATTAAAGAGCGCTTTATTCGCATTCAGATGCAAGAATGCCTTTACGTCTTCAACCAGTCCCATCTCCGAATACAGATCATCGGTATACTTCAGTTCGTTTTCATAGAGCTTATAAAGCATCTCGTAGGCAAACTGACGCAGTTCTTCTTGACGCTCTGCACCCAGGGTCTTCCACTTGCGTTGGAACTTATAGCCCGTGTACATACCGTGGATTGATTCGTCCCGAATGATTAGACGAATAAGATCGGCAGAGTTGGTGTTCTTACCGCGCGAACTCCAGTACAGGGGCAGGAAAAACCCCGAGTAAAAGAGGAAAGACTCCAAGAACACCCCAGCGATCTTGCGCTTCATATCGTCAGCGCCATCGTAAAGCGATACGATGAGTTTGGCCTTCATCTGAAGATTGGGATTTTCTTCCGACCACCGATATGCATCATCCACCTCGGGAGTCAGGCATAGGGTAGAGAAGATCGAAGAGTACGAGCGCGCGTGCACAGACTCCATGGCTGCAAACTGATTAAAGACATGCGCTTCATGCGGAGTCTGTGCGTCTTCAGCGAGACTTGGCGCACCGATCGTGGCGTGAATCGTATCCAGTAGCGTCAGACCGGTGAAGACCCGAATCGTCGTGCGACGTTCGTGCTCTTTTAGCGTTGCCCACGATGGCTTGTCGTTTGAAAGCGGTACCTTTTCCGGCAACCAGAAGTTCTCCCAAGCACGGTTCCAAACATCCAGGTCTTTTTGGTCTTCCAAGATGTTCCAGTTAATGGCTTTGGTGCGGTCGAGCAACTTCCCCGGTTTAACGGGATTACTGATGGCAAGCGTAAGAATGTTAGTGTTATCAGACATGGTGAGGATTCCTTACACTGCGCAAGCTTCACATTCAGCCGGGGATTTACCAAAGGTTTCTACTTCGGTGCCTTCCAAGGCTTCTTGTTTGACACGCAGGTAATAGATCGTTTTGATACCGCGCTTCCACGCGTAAATCTGCATTTGGTTTACTTCACGCGTGGTGATAGGAGCTTCCAGGAAGATAGTCAGCGACATGCCTTGATCGACGTGTGGCGTGGCAGCCGCATATACGTCAATAATGGCGTAGGGGCCCGTCTCATAGGCGGTGGGAAAGAACTTCGCGTTCTCATTGGTCAAGCCAGGGGCCGGATAGTACTTACGACCCGTCTTACCTTCCTTACGCACTTCGATGCGCTCAGCAATGGGATGCGCCGAAGAGGTCGAGTGGTTCACGTAGCTGATCGAACCCGTAGGAGCGGTCGCCAGGCGATACTTGTTGTACAGGCCGTAGGTTTTGACTTCTTCAGCCAGCGCGATCCAGTCTTCACGCGAGGGGATCGTCCAGTTGTACTTCTTGACCAATTCCAACACTTTCTCAGTGCGCGGACCCCACTCACGACTCGTGTAGTAGTCAAAGTACTCACCCGAGGCGTACTTGGAGCGCGGGAAGTCCGCGTACGTCACACCACGTTCACGCGCGATCTTGCACGAGGCCTTTAGCGACCAGTAATTGATGGTCATGAAGTAAAGGTCAGTGAAATCGAGCGATTCCAAATCCCCGTAGACCATTTCTTCGATACCGAAGAAACCGGCCAAGTTCATGACACCCAGACCAATAGCGTGGTCAGCCTTATTGCCTTCACGAATCGATGGCACCGATTCGATCGAAGTCATATCCGATACCGAAGTCAGCGCACGGGTAGCGATTTCTACCGACTTGCCGATATTGGGCGCGTTTTTCATCATCGAGACGACGTTCTGGCTACCCAGGTTACAACTGATATCGTGACCGATCACTTTGTACGAGCCGTCTTCGTTAAAGACCGAAGGCGTCGAGGTTTGAAGGATTTCCGTGCACAGATTGGACATTCCGATCCAGCCCGGGTTCGGATTAGCCCGATTGACCGTGTCGATATTCATGATGTACGGATAGCCCGATTCCGGCTGAATCTCGCCCACTGTTTGCAAGAGCACCCGACCATTGATACGCTTTTTCTTGATGTTCGGATTGTTGATGAGTTCTTGGTAATGCTTGGTGATGTCCAGATCACCCATGGGGATACCGTATACGCGCTCGATATCGTAGGCCGAGAACTGATAGACGTCATCACCGGCTTCCATAGCGTGATAAGCCGCATCGGTAACAATGACGCCTAGTGAGAGTGTTTTGATGCGAATCTTCTCATCAGCGTTTTCACGTTTGGTATCGAGAAAAGTTTCGATGTCAAAGTGATGAATCGACAGATACGCAGCACCTGCACCTTGGCGTTGACCCAATTGATCGGCGTAAGAGAAGGCGTCTTCAAACATCTTCATGATGGGTTGCACGCCCGAGCACTGGTTTTCCACGTGCTTAATCGGTGCGCCTTCTTCGCGCAGGTTCGTGAGGTTAAATGCCACCCCACCGCCGCGCTTAGAGAGCTGGAGCGCGGAATTGATCGAACGACCAATCGACTCCATGTTGTCTTCCATGCGCAGCAAAAAGCACGACACCATTTCGCCGCGTTGTGCCTTACCTGCCGACAGGAAGGTAGGCGTCGCAGGCTGATAACGGGTTGACATCATTTCGTCGACGATATCGGTGGCCAGTTGAAGATCGCCTTGTGCCAGATATAGCGCAGTGATGCACACCCGGTCTTCAAAACGCTCTAGATAGCGCTCGCCATCAAAAGTCTTTAGCGTATAGCTCGTATAGTACTTAAAGGCACCCATAAACGAGCTGAACCGGAATTTCACACCGTATGCACGTTTAAAGAGCTCCTTGATGTCTTCAAACGCATACATCTCAAAGGTCTTTGGATCCCAGTACTTGTTTTCGATCAGATAATCGATCTTCTCTCGCAGGTTATGGAAGAAGACGGTGTTTTTATTCACGTCTTGCAGGAAGTATTGCTTAGCGGCCTCATGGTCTTTTTCGAATCGAATCCGACCATCAGGACCGGGCAGATTCAATTCCGCATTCAAATCCAGATAATGCGGAGTCTTTTTATCGAGCTGCATGGTCATCCTTGGGGGTATGGATCTTACAAATGTTTACTGCGGGCGAGTAGCGTCCAAACTATAGTCGCGGACAGTAAAATTTGAATGTCGGGGCATAGAGGCAGGCAACTGAGGCCTGCCCCAGGTATCGACTTTCTTGATGCTATTGTGATTAGGCGTGTGCCAGTTCGGGCGTGTTAATCGTGTCTTTGAGTTTGTTGATCAGGTCCGGGCGAAACCCGGCCCAAAAGTCACTACCAGCCAAGACTACCGGCATCTGTCGAAGCCCCCACTTCTGATTATCCCGCTCAAATTCGGCCGCATGGACCGGATTGGAGATATCCTTGGGTTCGAAATCAATACCAGCAGCAGCCAACGCCTTCTTGGTCATATCGCATTGCATGCAAGCAGGCTTGGTGTACAGAGTGACGGTCATAGCGGACATGAAAGTAGTATCCTGTATAGAAAATGAAGATGGAGTCGGCCTGAGCCAGACTCGGTTCGAATAATCATCGAGAGACTCGATGAGTAGAAAATCGATAGCTCTAAAGGGCAGGATCATAACTCTCTCCCCCTCTTGAGTCATAATAATAGTGATGATAAATATGAAAAAATCATGTTACAGATAGACCGTTTTAAACGTCTTCTATGGCGTTTGTTTTGATCCTAATGGGTAGATATAGGGATGAAAAATAACGCCTTAGAACGCTTCTTTTGACTTCACTAAGAAACCAAAAAGAAAGGTCCGGCATAAACCCCCTAGACATCTGTCTAGGGGGAGAGGACTATTTAATACCGTACCACACCGCGCGCCGGTAATGGTTGACGAGTTTGTCCGACACGCTGTAGGTAGCGTGTTGTATCGAGAGCGAATTGCTCTTCGGTTTTACGGACGTAGGAGACGTGAGTGAGGTTATTCCAGAGTTTCAGGAGGATTTGTCCTAATCGTATCATGCTGACTCTCTAGGTAATTGATAGGGGTATAATAAAGTAATATATACTCTATTATTATATTTACAGCAAAACCCCCCATTGCTTAGGCACTAGCCGACCACCCTCCCCTGACATCGGCACAATGCTTCGGGGCGGTTTGGGTAACCTAACGTGGTAGGCTACATATAATAGTACCTCAACCGTTTTTACTACGTAGTCGCTCCAAGGTACTGTGAACATCACTGGCACACAGTTGCTCAGTTGCGTGCCAGTTCTCATAGGCCCATACCCAGAGTCGCTTAGCCTCTTGTTTGGCTTTAGCAGGTAAGTGATGCATCGTTTGCGCGTATTGCATGCATAAGCCGTGGAATTCCCACTCTCGTTGGATAAAACGACGCTGGCGCTGCTCTAGACGAGACTTTAAGTAACTGCGATCTTTAGAGCTCTCAACCTCGAGAATCTCTTTATACCAGCAGTCAAACTGGTCGTGGATTTTCTTATAGAGGTCAAGAGCGATCTGAAAGTGATCCGGTGATGGCATTAGGGGACTGTCCTATCTTTAAAGACTATCGCGGCACGACTCCGAACTACCCTTATTTTCCGGGTTAAGCTTACCCATTCGTTCAAGCGCTAATGCATTGTCAGCGATAATTGCTGACAGCAAACGGTGGCTATCTCGTTTAAGTAGCGCCTTGACTTCTTCATACGTACCTATATAGCGTAAGGGTTGGGTGTATTCGGTATTTGAACCATGAAGCGGTATGAAGAAATAGGTACCGGCCGGTACGGTACGGCTGGGTGAGAGTGTGAGGGTTTGTTTGGTTTTAAGAATCATACCTAGGTCTGACCCCATATAGGTCCGGGATTCCCGAACGACTACCGTGCCAGGACGACTCTTGGAATCAAAGATGAGTTCGCTTTCTTCTAACTCAGGCTTTACCAGCAATGCAGTGGTGGAGATATCGTGCATCACCATGAGTTGCTGTTGAGGAAGAAAACGCATAAAGTGCCCCAGAAATCCATAAAAGACCCGATCGGTCTTCTCCGTAGCCTGGGGATTCATGCGCACGAGCATTTCGTACTCCGAAATTTCGGACTCTACCTTTTTGGCCCGATATTCCAAGCGTCGCATCACGGCACGGAATGTGGCTGAGGTACTGGGGACGTGTTTGGCCACATAGCCGCGGTACGACTCGAAGGACTCTCGAGCCTGTGCGACCAATTCAGCTGCGCGCTGGCGATAGGTTTTATTCTTCGGCAATTCGTTTGGCAGCATCATTCATTCCTTTTTGAATAATCTTTGAGTAAGAATTAAAGTCACGATACCCTTCGTTACTGGTGATGGCAGCAAGAAGTATCTGGGTAGCGTTTGCGATGACTTCGGCTTTTACTTCGATTAAGTCTCCATGATAGTAAAAGGGCTTTTCAAACTCCGAATGGCTAAAGTTAGCCGGCAGGAAAAAGCTCTCGCCACACTTAGCGATATTGCGAGGACTAATCTTAATATCTTTTTTCGCCCGGTAAATCTGACCTATTAGATTACGTCCCTGCTTTGGAAGAGTGCGTGTTTCATAAACAGCGCAGTAGCCTTGTTTTGTAGGGCGGGTAAATTCGAGTTCGTCTTCGCGCACGCCAGGAAGACTCTCTAGCAAGACACGATCAACGTACTGATATAGATAACCGCGCTGCATGAGGTAGAGTTGCTCAAGACTCAGAAGCCAGGAGGCTACAAATCGGTCAACTTGTATAGCAACCAGATCCGTTTGGGATCGTTTGCTCGACGCTTTATTCTGGACAGGGTTGGTTTGAACGAGACGTTCCCATTCGCTTTTCATGCGACTCATATGTCCGATCACGGTATCGTAGTGATCGCGACATATCTGATAACAGCGATCGATAAAAGCGATCGCGTCCTCTTTGCCGACAAGCTCTCTTTCGGCGATGGTATGCTGAGTAAATGCCTTGACAACGTGCGCTTTGTAGCGATTGAGTTCTTTTTCCACCTTGTCAAGGAACTTTGTGAGATCTGCGATGGTTTTCATGACGGCTCTATAAGGAATATACGAGGAGGGGATTATCCCCTCCTCGTATGGTTTAATCCCACCAAATACCGGGGGAGAATTTCGTGAACGTGTTAAACAGCACATCGACTTCCTCATTGAGGAGTTGGTCGTGCAAACGTTGTTTGCATTGTGCCCGGTATCGGTTCTTCAGGATAAACTTCCAGTTCCGGAATCGCTTAGTCGTTCCAGAATCCGAGAAGTGTCGAGCGATGCTACGCTTGACCCAGGGACTCTCCGCATCCTCCTGAGAATTCAGGTGAATATACAGCGAGTTCTGTTTATCGTATCCGTATCCGGCACTGACTCGAATCCCAGGGATTTCTCCATAGTAGAATTCAGACAGCTTCTGGATATGGACGTGTTGGTTCTTACGGCGATAAGTACGCGACATTGAGGTAGCTCCGATAGGTATCTATTCGGCCTCGAATGCCCTTGTAATGAAATTTCATCAGTTGAACCACCAAGTGTACGCCTGACGTTTACGATGTGGCATCACGACATCCAGTTCGTTTCGTTTGAGGAAGTTACGTAGGATCGCGTTACTGCGGCTGCGTAGTTGTCGGTTCAATAACCGTTTACCGAGAGTGCGGCCAGGCCAACGTGCTCGGATGTTATCGGTGTAATAACGCCGTAGTTGCCAATCATTATCTTCACTGTCATGATAAACAGCGTAATCGCCGTAATTATCACGCAGTAAGAGGTAGACGCCATAATCGCTACGACGGTAAATACGGTTGGTTTTACGACGAATAGTCTTGCTCATGATTAGGTCCAGTAGTGGGTCACTAATACATGGCGTTCTCCTTAAGGTAGGCAGAGAATCTCTAATGAATATGACGATTCTCTAAGGCATTATCATGTTAGAACTTAATCTACTGTCGTCTAAGCGCGGCGGCCATGTGAGCGAAGGCAATCCGGTTCTGCTTTCCGACATGCAGCCCAATTCCCGTTGGTCGCCCTCGGGAACGACAGTTTCTAGCGAGTTGGCTCCCAATGGAGATACCTGTGAGCTTTGGCGCAATGACGGAGCAAGTTGTAAACAGATTGATTTAACAGCGGTGCTTTCTGGAAAACCCTTTATTCTGGGCTGCTACATCAAACCCTCAAGTTACCAGGCACAGTATGGTAATTCCCCGCCTTCGGCATGGGTTTTACAGGTAGGCTCATTCAATGCAGCATTCATGGTATTTAATGCCAAGCCCGGAACCGGCACGGCTGCTTATCCAAAGACGAATTCCGTCACAGGCACCACCAATTTACAAGTTTTTAGCGAGACAGTCAGTCCGGTAGACGTCTGGACCCATATTGCATTGTCGTTTGATCCGAGTACAGGAAAACTGGCAGGATTTGTAAACGGCGCTTTCTTTGGTGAGACAAATTCCGGTGCACCGAGTACCTACACGTTGTTTATGGGCGGTATTGGTGATCGGACCAATATCGGCGGAGGCAGTCTAGCCCGTTATGGTTATCGAGGACTTATTTCTAACATACGGTATTTAAACCAGTATGTGAATTACGACTTCGATCCATTGACTTTTTAGGTAGTAGCATGGAAATTCTTCTCGCAGGAGTTGCCAAATACACCGAAAATTTCATACCACCGACCGTTCCGTTTATCTAACATATAGAGCGGCATTGCGCCGCTCTATATGCCGTCATAGGACATTATCCAAACTGACTTCCTGCTCCGCCCGAGCATGCTTCTTTATCGGAAGCATGTCGGTATGTGACTCAGGTATCCAGACCTTTTGCTCGCCGACCGGTTGCTTAAGATGGAAGTATAGCGTCAGGACGAATTGATCGTCAACGATTACGCCATGCCGTATATACGTTTGGCGTACCATCTGACCTCCATGCGCGCGATGGATATAAGACTGACGCTCTTCTTCGGTGGGTTCACGCATCCGACCTTTACTGGTCAGCACGTCAAAGACCTCCATGTCCCAGTCAGGATGCGCGAGGATATCTTTTAGCTGAATCCATGCGAGACTATTAAGAGTGAGGTTACTAGGGACTTTCAGAAGGTCTTTGATACGTGCGCTTTTTGCGACTGCCGCATGGATGGGATTACCACGTTCAAGATCTACCGGGTACCCTAAGATCATCGTGCTATTTTTCATAATGAACTGGGTCCGATATAGGTTACTTCGTTAAGCCAACGGTGCCAGCACTGGCTATCTGGAATCTCTTTTTCGTCGTCTGCACGACTATCCCAGCGAATAACAATTTCAGCATCTTCTAGCCGCCGAGTCTTTTCGCGGGGAATGATTTCCTGTATTTTACCGTAGCGTTTTGTATTATCAGACTGAACCCGGTCATTCACTTGGAGCTCATTAAGCGCTACTTCCGAGAGTTTTTTCATAGCGGTTTAAGACTATCGCGGTAAGCGGCTTCGAGAGACTCGCGCGTCCAATTGGCATCGGGGTCGCCGAGCGCCAGTTTAAAAGCCCGCCGCTTAGTTTCAGGCATGTTAACGAACCGCTTTTCCTTAAGGACGTAAAAGGATCCGTCTTTTAAACGGATAAGCCAATCGCCAGGATAGAGATGGTTCGGAACATCATGAGGCTCGAGATCATCTCCCCAAGGATTGTCGATACCTGCGACTTGTAGCACTACGTAATCCACGTCACAATTGACGGGGATGAGTTTATTGTTTTCCGCAGCTTGAATAAGCCAAGGTGGCAATTCCGAGAAGACCAAGGGCTCATATGCACCACCGGCTAACCATTCGCTGGTTTTAAACTCCACCGCATTTGTGGTAGAGACCTGAGCTTCCATTGCGATACTCAACTTCGCCTCCTTTTTGCTTTGCCCCCATTCTCGGGACTTATTCGAGGTCTCAGGCAATTGTTTTATGCCCTTCTCCCGATCTGCTTCGTGCCACTCTTTGGCGACTTCGGGCTTGATTCCGTGCTGTTTAGCAAACTCAGGATCCTTTGCCGCGATGGCAAATAGCCTGGCTTGGGCTTTCGATTTACTTGGCATACGCTACTCCTAAAAAGAACATTTCACAGAATAGCGTATAACAAGCTACTCGAAGCGATTAAATCGACTGATCAACTTCAAGCCGGAAGGTCTTCTCGTTCGAAGTGGCTTGACCCTCGGATGCGGCGTCTTCCTTGGAAAAGGTACCACGCAGCCTCACGACAGCGATATCGCGCCCATGGTTTTGGATACGCAGGGTCCAAGTAGCCATGTTCTTTTTGTGATGAAGCTCTTCTTCAGTGTAGTGAAAGTGCAATTTATCAGATGGCACGACAAACTTGGCCATCGCCCGAATAAGATCCGGAACCGTAGAGTCCATTACCTTGTTGAAATGGGCCAGAGATTGCTTGGATATCTCTGAGCTATCGATTTGATCGTGAAAGATCGTATCACGGGCACTTTTACGGATACGTTCAATGATGGTTTCGATACCGGCTGCTTCAGAATGCGTGAAGCGAATTTCATCAGAATACTTGTACATCAGTGATTTTCCTATTAAGAGATGAGGCGATAGGAAAGGCAGGGGACCTTTCGCAAGCCTAGAGGGTATTGCATAGACTGAGCTAGTGCTGTGAAGAATGCACTGGCTACAGAAAGAGAAGTGGCACGATAGCGGTGAGTAATCCAGCCATCAAACTTACCACGCCCAGGATGATGAGAAGTTTGCCTTGTTTGCGGTGAATTTCCAGCAGTTTCTGACGCGTCTCATCAGGAGAGGCCAAAGCGTATTCGATGACTGGACCCATCACTGCCACGCCAGGGATGCCGGGAGGACCTTTAATGCCTTTAATATTCATGTCGGAGTCGCAATGGGGGTGAAGAACCGGAAACCTACTGTCGTCTTAGGCCGGTAGCGTTTTCCGTTTG
>Ga0182744_1004144_pt1 | contig 11001 bp, 12 predicted proteins | sample eDN3rd30CKraftMG_FD_128525 | JGI IMG/M metagenome (GOLD analysis project Ga0182744, IMG submission 128525) | Enriched Miracle-Growth compost microbial communities from Emeryville, California, USA - eDNA 3rd pass 30_C Kraft MG (version 2) (version 2) ... | reverse complement strand
CCGTCGTCAAAAGCCGCTTTCCCGTCCTTCGCATGGTGCGGTCGCTCCCCATCGGCTCTCGTCTTTCCTTCTGCCCAGCGGATCAGCTTAGCCTGGCCTGCCGGCACCGCCTTTCCCGGCAAAGAAATATTCTGTTAACCCTAACGGATCGTTAAAGCGGCCATGAGTCGTGGCCATCGCGGAGGCGCCAGATGCCCGTCGAACTGCTTGCCAAGAAAACCAGGGCTTCCCTGCCGATCCACCTCGTCGAGGAAGGCGCGCTGGCAAAGGCCGGGCTGACCCCGGCGGATCGCGCCTGGGCGGAAGCCAACGGATTTTCCGGGGAAGCAGGCAGGACGCTGGTGCTGCCCGCGGTCGGCGGGGCGCTGGGCGGCGTTGCGTTCGGCGTCGGCAGTGGCGGTGGCGCGCTGGCTCTGGGTACTCTCGCCAAGGCGCTGCCGGAAGGCGACTGGCATTTCGCCACGCCACCGCAAAACCCCGACCTGGCGGCGCTGGCGTTGAAACTCGGCAGCTACGCCTTCACCCGCTACGGCAAGGCGGGCGGCCGCGCGCTGCGCATTGCCGTGCCCGCCGGCGCTGATGCAGGCCATGTGCAGCGTATGGCCGAAGGCGTCTTCCTGGCGCGCGACCTCGTCAACACGCCGACCAGCGACATGGGACCGGAGGCGCTGGAACAGGCGGCGCGCCGGCTGGCAAGCACCCACAAGGCGAGCGTGTCGGTCGTCAAGGGCGACGACCTGCTCAAGAAGAACTTTCCGATGATCCATGCCGTGGGCCGCGCAGCGGCCGAAGCGCCGCGCCTGATCGACCTCGCCTGGGGTCCGAAATCGGCGCCGAAGGTGACGCTGGTCGGCAAGGGCGTGTGCTTCGACACCGGCGGCCTCGACATCAAGCCGGCCAGTGGCATGCTGTTGATGAAGAAGGACATGGGCGGCGGCGCCAACGTACTCGGCCTTGCCTCGATGATCATGGCGGCCGGGCTGAAGGTCCGGCTGCGCGTCCTCATCCCGGCGGTGGAGAACTCGATCGCCGGCAACGCCTTCCGCCCCGGCGACGTGCTGACGAGCCGCAAGGGCATTACCGTCGAGATCGGCAATACCGACGCGGAGGGCCGGCTGGTGCTGGCGGACGCGCTGGCGCTGGCCGATGAGGAGAAGCCGCAGATGCTGGTCGACATGGCGACGCTGACGGGGGCCGCGCGCATCGCGCTCGGCCCGGACCTGCCGCCCTTCTACACCGACGACGAGGCGCTGGCCGCCGAGATCGCCGCCGCCTCGACGGCGGTGGAGGATCCGCTGTGGCGCATGCCGCTGTGGCAACCCTACCAGGCGCGGCTGGCCTCCCGGATCGCCGACACCAACAACGTCACCAACGACGGCTTCGCCGGCTCGATCACCGCCGCCCTCTTCCTCAAGCGGTTCGTCGAGAAGACGGCGTGCTGGGCGCATTTCGACATCTTCGCCTGGAACCCGTGGGAGCGCCCGCACGGGCAGATCGGCGGCGAGGCGCAAGGCATCCGCGCGCTGGAAAAGGTCATTTCCGGCCGATTCGGCTGAATAGCCGTCCCGCCGCGACTGAAACGGAAGCGAAACGAATTGCCGCCATAGTGGCGCGATGGCGATCGTGATGCGTCCCATCCAGGCTTTGCGGCTGTGGCAGCAGGTAACGCTGTCGCAGGTGCGCGGCGATGCGCCCGACCTCACCATGCGCCAAGTGACCATCCTGCTCACCATCTACCTCGATCCGCCGCCGCATACGGTGCGCGGGCTTGCCGAAAAACTCGGCGTGACCAAGCCCGTCATCACCCGCGCGCTCGACACGATGGGCGCGCTGAAGCTGGTTTCGCGCCACCGCGACGAACGCGACAAGCGCAACGTGCTGGTCAAGCGTACGGTGGAAGGCGCGCTTTACATCGAACGCATTGGCGACGATATCATTGCCAAGGCCCTCGACCTGCCCCTGTAAAACGCGACCGAGTGAAAGCGACCGAATTGACCGCCCAGGATACCCGCCTCAACGCCTTCCGCGCCGACCTTGCCGATGCCCGGCTGAAGGGCGCGGTCGAGGCCGAGCGCTTCGTTTCCGGCCGCCCTGCGCGCATCGCCGTCGCGGTCGCCGACGTGCGCAAGGCGTCAGCCGCGGATGCCGGCGTCAACACGCAATTCCTGTTCGGCGACGGCGTGCAGGTGTTCGAGGACAGGGACGGCTTCGCCTGGGTACAGGGCGCGCGCGACGGCTACGTCGGCTATGTCGCGTCCGCCGCGCTGGGACCGCGCGGCGCGGCGCCCACGCATGTCGTCTCGGTGCCGCGCACCTTCCTCTATCCGGGACCGGATTTGCGCTTTCCGCCGAGCGGCCGGCTTTCAATGGGCTCGACCGTGACCGTAACCGGCAACGCCGAGACGCGGGGGACGGCCTATGCGGTGCTGGAATCCGGCGAAGCGGTGATCGCGCGCCATCTGCGGCCCGTCACCGACCACGCCGCCGACTACGTCACGGTAGCGGAAGAATTCCTCGGCACGCCCTATCTGTGGGGCGGTGTCTCCGGCTTCGGCATCGACTGCTCGGGCCTCGTCCAGCTTGCGATGCGCATGGCGGGGCACGACGTGCTGCGCGATTCCGACATGCAGTCCGAAAATCTCGGAAAGCCCCTCGATCCCGGCACGGATTTTTCGGGGCTGCGGCGCGGCGACCTGGCGTTCTGGAAGGGCCACGTCGCCATCATGACCGACAACAGGGACATGATCCACGCCAACGGCCACACCATGCTGGTTTCGCGCGAAGGTTTTCGCGAAGCGGTGGAGCGCATCGGCTATCTGTATGGCGGACCGACCGGCTTTCGCCGCCCCTAGCCCGGTCTTTCAGGAACTCCCGGCGCCGCGCCGCAGATGCTCGTCGAGGCGCGGCATGATCTCCACGAAATTGCAGGGCATGTGGCGGTAATCCAGTTGCTGCCTGAGGATGCCGTCCCAGGCATCCTTGCAGGCGCCGGGAGAACCCGGCAACACGAACACGAAGGTCGCGTTGACGACGCCGCCGGTGGCGCGGCTCTGCACCGTCGAGGTGCCGATCTTGTCGTAGGAAATGCGGTGAAAAACTTCCGAAAAACCGTCCATGCGCTTTTCGAAGATCGCTTCCAGCGCTTCCGGCGTCACGTCGCGGCCGGTAAAGCCGGTGCCGCCGGTGGTGATGACCACGTCGATTGCCTTGTCCTGCGACCAGCCGAGCACGATGGCGCGGATCTTTTCCACGTCGTCGGTGACGATCTGCCGGTCGGCCAGAACATGGCCCGCCGCGACGATGCGGTCGGCGAGAGTCTGGCCTGACCGGTCTTCGGCAAGGCTGCGCGTATCCGACACGGTGAGAACCGCGATGCGCACCGGGACAAACGGGCGGCTTTCGTCAAGCGCCATGGACATCACCTCGCGCCGGCAGGGTTCGCGTCGCCGCCACGAACCAGTCGGGATGGCGGGCGCGGATCGCAGCGGCCGCCCGCTTGGCGACATTGCCGGTCTCGAACAGGCCGAAACAGGTCGCGCCCGAGCCCGACATGCGGACAAAGCCGGCATCCGCCCGCTTCAGGGCGGCTAGCGCCTGGCCGATCTCGGGCCGAAGCGTGCGCGCTACCGGCTCCAGGTCGTTGCGCGTGGCCTCCAGCCAGTTGCGCAGGCTGTGAAAGTCGATGACGCGCGGCAGCGGCGGCAATCCGCCGTTGTCGCGCTTCTGCAGGCCGGCAAATGCTTCCGCCGTCGACACGGCCACGCCCGGATTGACCAGGACGAGCCCGAGCGAAGGGAAATCCGCGACGGCTTCCAGGTCTTCGCCAATACCGCGCGCGACCAGCGGCTCTGCCGCAAGGCACATCGGAACGTCCGCGCCGAGCGCAAGCCCGATGCGCGCCAGGTCGGCCTCCTCCATGGAAAGCTTCCATACGCCAAGCAGCGCGCGCAACGCCGCCGCCGCATCGCTCGAGCCGCCGCCGATGCCGGAAGCCACCGGCAGGTTCTTTTCCAGCGAAATCCTCACTGGAGGCGTCGCGGCAGTGCCGAAACAGCCGCGCAGCGCCTCGCGCGCCCGCACGATCAGGTTGCCGTCGTCGGGCGGTACGGCTACGGTATATCTTCCGGTGACGACCAGTTCGTCGCCTTCTGCCGGCGCGGCCTCGATGCGGTCGCCGAAGCGGGTGAAGACGGCGAGGCTTTCCAGCTCATGGTAGCCGTCCGCCCTCTGGCCGACGATATGCAGAGCAAGGTTGATCTTGGCTGGGGCCAGACGCACGCCGACACCCGCATTCACCACGGCGAGGTCGATGATGGTCAATCCTTGGCCAGACGGTATTCGCCGGTGACCGGATCCTTGACCAGCGTTCCCATGGTTCCGTTGGCGCGCTGCCGTTCGGCGCGGCGCAGCTTGGCGGTAACCCGTTCCGCTTCCTTGACGAAAGCACGGTAGCCGACATAGGCGGCGACGCCGACGGCGGTGAAGAAAATGATCTGCGGCATGTCAAAACACTCCTTCGCGTTCCGGCGCCGGAGGCCTCTGGGGTCGATCACAGGCCATGCTAACGCATAAGCCTTAAAAATCGAAACCGTTTTCTGGGCGGCGTCCTGCGGCAAACCGGCCCTGTAAACCCGCGCTGCCAATTCGATGGCACCAGTTCCGCAAGGTTCCCGAACTTAAAGGCCGAAACGTGACCACAGCGCGCGTTCCTCGGCCGCATCGATCAGGCCGCCGGCCGCAGCCGCGGCCATCTCCTCGGGAAGTGCCGCGCGCGAGCCGAACAGGCCGAACCTGCCGAACAGGCCTTTCTGCGCGGCGATCAGCTTCAGTCGGGTCTTTTCGCCATAGCGGGCCTTCATCACCGTGCGCATGTCGCCCAACGCATCGACCAGGCCGAGTTCCAGCCCTTTCTTGCCGGTCCAGAACAGGCCGGTGAACAGGTCGGGGTCGTCCTTCAGCTTGTGTCCGCGCCGCTCCTTCACCATGTCGATGAACGTCTCGTGGACCTCCAGTTGCAGCGCCTTCAGCCGCTCGATGTCCTCCTCCTTCTCGGGCCGGAACGGGTCGAGCACCGCCTTGTTCCTGCCTGCGGTATGCACACGGCGCTCGATGCCGACCTTCTTCAGCAGTTCGGGAAAGCCGAACGAGGCCGAAACCACGCCGATGGAACCGACGATGGAGGAAGGGTCGGCGATGATCTCGTCGCCGGCGAGCGCGATCATGTAGCCGCCGGAGGCAGCCACGTCCTCCGCGAAGACAAACACGCGCTTGTTCTTTTCGGAAGCGAGATCGCGGATGCGCTTGTAGATCAGGCGCGACTGCACCGGCGAGCCGCCGGGCGAATTGACCGAGATGGCGACGGCCGGCGCATCGAAGGCGAACGCCTTTTCGATCAGGCCGGCGCTGGAGGCGAGGGACAGGCTCGGCCGCAGCCGGCCGCCATCGGCCATGATGGTGCCGTGCAGGCGCACCACCGGGATGGTGACGGCGTCGGAGCGCCAGGATTTCGGCAGCAGGCGTCTGAAAAGGCGTTTCACAGGGGCATTTCTCCTTGAAGGCCCGTTGCATGTAGGCATTTGCCGGGAAACGGCAATGCGGCCGGTTTCATCCGTCGCCAAAAAGCGGGGCAAGCCCGTTGCAGACCAGGTCGGCACGGGCGGAAAAACCGTTGCCGGCCGATTCGTGCATGACCAGAGGTGGCAGGATGGAAAGCTTTCCGCGCGCCCCACGCCATGCCCGGACGACGATGCGGATGGCGGCGGCCTGCGGGCGCGGGTGTACGGCGATCATTTCGGCGGAGCCGAAGCGGCCGTCCAGCGCATCGAGGATTTTGCGCACCTGCTCCGGGCGGGCGATGACGGCGACGCCGCCACCCGGCTTCAGCACGGCGGCGGCGCTGCGCAGCCAGTTTTCGAACAGCCCTTCCTCCATCACATGCGCCTGCCGGCGCAAGGCATCCGGGGTCGCGCGATCCTCCGCTGCGTTGAAAGGCGGGTTCATGACGACGAAATCGAAGGAACGGTCCGCCAGCCCGGCGCTCTGCCGGGCGGAGCCGGCGAGGGTGACGTCGGCACGCAGCACGCTGGCGCGGTCGCCCAGATGCGCATTGCCCGGATGGCCGAGCGTGGTGTCGGCGAACGCCGCCATCTCCTCGGCCAGTTCCACCAGCACCGCCTCGGCTCCGGCGCAGCGCGACAGCACGGCAAGGCCGGCGGCGCCCGCACCGGCGCCGAAATCGGCGAGCCGCCCCTTGAAGGCCGAAGGCACCGCCGCAGCCAGCATCATCGCATCCATGCCGGCGCGGTGCCCGCGCCCGACCGGCTGCACCAGGAAGAAGCGGCCCCGGTGGAAGGCATCGACCGTATAGGCGGCCGGCCCGGCGGAAACGGCCTGCGCCACCGTCTAGCCTTCCCGCATCTCTGCGCCGACGCCGGCATCGGTCAGGATGCGACGCGCCTCGTCGGCCCGCGCGGCATCGATCATGACGCGACGCGGCAGGATGCCGAGCGAACCGTCCATCACGCTCATATTCTGATCGGCGACGAAGCAGCCGATGCCCGCGTCGCGCATCAGCGCCTCGACGAAGGAGATGACGACGACATCGTTGGTGCGCAGAAGCTCGATCATGGCGCGAAACTCGCAATTTGTTGCGGCGATGTAAATGCGGGCGTTTCAGCGCACCTCGAAACGGGCTTTCAGCCGTTCGATATCCGAATCCGACCAGCCTTTTACGTCCGTCACCTCGACCCATGCGTCAATATAGTGTTCCGGCGCGTAGACATGGCCGTGCCCCATCGGCGCCGTGGTCGCTGTGGCGATATCGACAAGCTGCTGCAGGAAGCTGACCACCGGATACCAGCGCAGGGCCGGCGACACGTCCGGCCCGCGCGGCTCGGCCATCCATTGCGGTGCGCGATAGAACGACAGCGGATCGAAAAAGGTGATCGGGTCGCTCGCATATTGCAGGTAGACGACCCGCATCGGCCCCCAATGCGCGCCGGGAATGGCAAGCGCGTTCTGCTGGCTGGTGAAGCGGACATAGGAGCCGTCGCGGAAGCGCGGCAGCCAGAAGGGCGAGCCTTCGTCGCGCTGGTCGGTGATCGAGCGCCAGATGCCGCTGGGGAACGGCGGCCCGGCCAGCAGCACGCCCTGGTAGGGATCGCCCAGCACCTCGAACAGCTCGTTCGACCGCTCCGTGTTCATGGCCCCGAGGCTGAGGCCATAGAGGTAGAGCTTCGGCCGACGTTCCTTCGGCAGCGTCGTCCAATAGTCGTAGACCTCGTGGAAAAGCGCACGCGAGGCCTCGCCGCCATAGCCGGGTTCGACCAGCAGCGACAGCCAGCTTGCCAGGTAGGAATACTGGATGGCGACGCTGGCGACATCGCCGCCATGCAGATATTCCAGCGTATCGATGCCTTCCGGATCGACCCAGCCGGTTCCCGTCGGGGTGATGATGACGAGCGTCGAGCGGTCGAAGCCGCCGACCCGCTTCAGTTCCTGCAAGGCCAGCCGGGCGCGCGCCTGCGGCGTGTCGGCCGAATTGAGGCCGGCATAGACGCGGATCGGCTCCTGCGCCGGCCGGCCGAGGAAGGCGCCGATGTCGTTCGCCGAGGGGCCGGAGGCGATATAGCCGCGACCCATGCGCCCAAGCTCGTCCCACTTCATCAGCGAGGCGGAACTGCCGGTCTTGCCCGGCTCGGCAGGCTGGGCGGTATCGGCCTCGATCATTTCGTCCAGCGCCTTGTAGGAACCGTCCGCCACATAGAGCGCGTAGCGCAGCAGCACGCCGTTGGCGAGGCTGCCGAAGAGCACCAGCGCGACCGTCAGGCCGATGACGTTGGCGACGCGACGCGGCATGTAGCTGCGCAGCCGGCCGGCGACCAGGCCGAGGGTAAGCTGGAACAGGCGCGCGACGACGAGCAGCACCGCGAAGGCGGCGAGCGCGATCAGCGCCACGCTGAAGGGATAGACGCTGTCGACCGGCTCCAGGTCAAACAGGCGGCGGATGGAGTTCTGCCAGTCGGAAGCCCGCCACAGGAACAGCAAGGCGACGGCCGCGCAGAAAACGGCCGCGCCCGTCTTGATCCAGCGGGCGATGCCGTGCCTTGACTGCGGCAATTCCAGATAAGCCCACAGCCAGGCGCCGAACACGCCGATGCCGTAGCCTGCCGCGAGCGAGACGCCGGCCAGCACGCCCTGCACCACGTAGGCACGCGGGATGAGCGACGGCGTAAACGATGCGGCGAAGAACAGCGTGCCGACGAGCAGGCCGGTCGTGGAAAGCGACAGCCACAGCCGTGAAGCCAGTCCCTGCATCGTTCCGCAACCTTTGCGTTTGTCAAACCAGCCGCCAATACGCCAGACTCGCGCCGCCGCGGTCAACGCGAAACCGAGCATGCCGCGCCAATTCGCCACTTGCCGTCTCTATCCAGTCTCCCTAGAATCGCGCGCGTCAGGTCAGGGCCGCCGCGCCCGTGTTCCAGCGGGAGTTGTTTTGGTGGGTGTGGTTCTCAATCTCGACAATGGAAAGCGCGAAACCGCGACCATCAAGGAACTGATCGCCTTGACGGCCTCCGACATGGGGCGGGTCAACGAGCTGATCCTGTCTAAGGCCGGTTCCGACGTCGAAATGATCCCGGAAATCGCCAACCACCTGATCTCGTCCGGCGGCAAGCGGCTGCGCCCGATGGTGACGCTCGCCGCCGCGCAGATGTTCGGCTATTCCGGCGAAGGCCACGTCAAGCTCGCCACCAGCGTCGAATTCATGCACACGGCAACGCTGCTCCATGACGACGTGGTCGACGAAAGCGACCTGCGACGCGGCAAGAAGACGGCGCGCACCATCTGGGGCAACCAGGCGAGCGTGCTGGTCGGCGACTTCCTGCTCGGCCAGGCATTCCGCATGATGGTCGACGTCGGCTCGCTCGACGCGCTCGACATCCTGTCCTCCGCCGCCTCGATCATCGCCGAGGGCGAGGTGATGCAGCTTGCGGCGGCAAAGAACCTCGAAACCACCGAGGACGAGCATTTCGCCGTCATCAAGGCCAAGACCGCGGCGCTGTTTTCGGCCGCCGCCGAAGTCGGCCCGGTGATCGCCGACGCCTCGCGCAACGATCGCGCGGCGCTGCGCTCCTATGGCATGAATCTCGGCCTCGCCTTCCAGCTCATCGACGACGCGCTGGACTACGGCGGCTCCAGCCAGGACCTCGGCAAGAATGTCGGCGACGATTTCCGCGAAGGCAAGGTGACGCTGCCGGTCATCCTCGCCTATCGGCGCGGCACGGCGGCGGAACGCAGCTTCTGGCAGGGGGCGATCGAGAACAACGCCACCGACGATACCGAACTGGAAAAGGCGATCGGCCTGATGGCCCGCCACGGCGCGATCGCCGACACGATCGGCCGCGCCCGCCATTTCGGCGAGATCGCCCGCGACGCGCTGGCGCCGCTGGAGGCCACGCCGCAGAAGGCGGCGCTCATAGACGTCATCGATTTCTGCATCAGCCGGGTCAACTGACCCGGTCATCCCGGCGCCAGCGTGTCCAGCAGCGCCGGCAGTTCCTTCATCATCGCCTCGCGCGTGCGCAGGCCGGGGCTGACGGCTTCCTTCCTGTCGTTCTGGACCAGGCGCGCGAACACGATCGTCCTGCCGTTGCGGCTCGCCCAGCCGACGAACCAGCCATAGGCGCGGTTGTTGGCGAAACTGCCGTCGGCGTTGCGCGGCGCGCCGGCTCCGGTCTTGCCATGAACCTCCCAGCCGTTCGGCAGGGTGCCCAGCGTCGTGATCCGGTCGGTCATGTCATAGGCATGCGCACTCACCGGCAATTGCCGGTTCACCACCCGGCCGAGAAAGGTCAGTTGCTCCAGCGGCGAGATCGTCAGCGAGGAACTGAGCCAGGACCGGGACAGGCCGTTGTGCTTGCCGGGGTCGCCGGAGACGTCCTGGTTGCCGTACTGGAACTGCCGGACATAGCGCCGGAACCGCTCCTCGCCGAGATATTTCGTCACCTGCTGCGAATACCAGACGACGGAGTTCTTCATCCAGCTGGTCGGGTCGGTGGTGGTGCGCCAGGAAGCGACCCAGTCGGGATAACCCTTCCTGAACGGCAGCGCCGGCGCGTGCTCGCTGGTGAGGAAGCCGGAATCATAGCCCATCAGGCTGATCGGGATCTTGAAGGTGGAGGCTGCGAAGGCGCGCGTGCCGCAGGCGCCCTCCTGTTTCAGCACCTTGCCGGTGGCAGCGTCGGCGAATGCCGTGCACAGCGTTTTTGCCTGCGTGGCCATGGGCACCGCCGCCACCATCATGGCACTCAGGATCAGACTGCGCGCAAACATCGGGTCCCCTTTCCCGCTCGTCGATTCACCCGGACGCCCACTTGCGCGGCAAACATGGTTTAATCACGTCACGCTCCGCCTGCGTTCGCGCAAATGCCGCCGCCGAATCGTGAACTGCGCCGTTGATGCGCGAACGCAAAAAGGCCATGCTTTGCGGCGACAGATGGATTCTGCGACGAAGGGCACTCCGGCGGTGCTCGTCTTCGACCGAAAGGATTACAATGCGGCAAGCAAGCATGCGCTGGCTCTCGGGGCTGGCCGTTTTGACGGGTGTAGTGGTGTCGGGCCTGCCGGCCCATGCCAAGCAGACGAACGAGCCGGTGGAAATCACCTCGTTTTCCGGGGCCTATCTGGCCGCCCATGTGGCGCAGGCCGACAACGACCTCGACAACGCCATCGCCTACTACAAGCAGGCGCTCGCCTTCGCGCCCGAAGACGCTACCCTCCAGCAGAACCTGATGCTGTCGCTGATCGCGCAGGGCCGGTTCGATGAATCGCTGCCCTATGCCGACAAGCTCAAGGAAACCCCGGACGTGGAGCGGTTCTCCCGGCTGGCGCTGGCCGTGGATTCGTTTCGCAAGAAGGATTTCGACAAGGCCCAGTACTGGCTGAAACTTTCGCTCGAATCCGACCTCGACCGGCTGATCGTCGGCGTCATGACCGGGTGGG
>Ga0182744_1004138_pt1 | contig 11014 bp, 14 predicted proteins | sample eDN3rd30CKraftMG_FD_128525 | JGI IMG/M metagenome (GOLD analysis project Ga0182744, IMG submission 128525) | Enriched Miracle-Growth compost microbial communities from Emeryville, California, USA - eDNA 3rd pass 30_C Kraft MG (version 2) (version 2) ... | reverse complement strand
GCGGAACGGGTCATGTATCTTTCGTCTGGAAGCCGGGGCCGGCCGGGCGGATCTGCTCTGCCCGTCTGATCTGACGCATTGTCCGCGCGCAGCGGCCGCCGCGCCGGAAAATGCGATGCGGCCTGTTCTGCATCTGGAATTGTGTCGAAACCAGGGGAGGCGTCCCGTGGCGAAAATGCGAAACGGCGCCGCGCGGCGCCGTCTCTGTCCCCGGGGCAGTCTCGCGGCAAGTCGCCAGGGCTCAGGCGGCCGCGGCCTCCCAGGCGCATTCCTTCGGCAGGCAGGCGCCGGCCTTCAGGGCGGCGTTGAACCGGTAAAGGGTGGAGCAATAGCTGCACACCGCCTCGTTCTCGCTGCCCATGTCGATGAAGATGTGCGGGTGATCAAATGGCGGCCGCGCGCCAATGCACATGAATTCGCGCGAACCAACCTCGATAACCTGAACGCCGGCGTCGTTCTGGAAGTGTGGCGTTCCGTGGTCGGCCATTGCTGCATCCCCGTTTATCGAACCGGCGCGCACCATAAGCGCAACCGGGCGAATGCGCCATACCCGCGTCGCGTCTCAGCCGCGCCCTTGTGGCGGCGCATGGTCGCGGCGCGACCCGGCGGCCAGGGCGCCGCCCAGCATCCAGGCGAAACCGAGCGCCCAGGCGCCGCCAAGGCACCAGCCGGTCAGCACATCCGTTGGCCAGTGCACGGCCAGATAGAGGCGCGAGAATCCGATCACGAGCCCGAGCGCGACCGCGGCGGCGCAGGCCAGCCAGCGCGCCGCGCGGCTGGCGGTGAGGGCGATCGCCAGGATTCCGTAGACGGCGATGCTGAGCATGGCGTGGCTGCTGGGAAAGCTGGCGCCGTTAAAGCCGCCAAGGCGCGGAACCACATCGGGACGGGGCCGCGCCGCCAGCAGCTTCAGCGCCGTCACGGCCAGGATGGCGCTGGCGACGGCGCACACAACCCCAAGGGCAAGCCGCCGCCGGCCGGTCGCGGCCAGGAAAATGGCGACAGCGGCGGTCGCCGCCGCCAGCCAGAGGGATGATCCGAAAACAGACACCAGCCAGAACGCGCGCGCGGTTCCGGCCGGGCCAAGGCCAACGGCGTGATCACCCGGCTGGCGCAGCGCCAGCAGGATGTTCGCGTCCCAGGGCGCGCTGGCGCCGCTGAGCCCCAGCCAGCCGATAAAGCAGCTGGCGAGGAGCAGGGTGGCGATGGCAAGGGCGAGGGCGCCATGGCGCCGGGCGGCAGTGTGAGACGGGAGCAAGCGGCGACCTTTCGTGGGCGGGACGTCTGGAAGCGATGTCGCCAGGCGACAGACGCGTCAGCGGCGGCGGGCGCGCCAGCCGCGGGGCAAGGGCGCCGCCGTTTATGCAGGCGAAGACGGCGAAACGCCGGCGCTCCTCCTGTCCCATCTCGGCCAGAACCGTCGCTTTGCCAGGCCCCTTCTGGAGACAGTCAGCAGTGAAACCCGGTCAGTAGCTCACCGCCATGCCGGCGCGCACGTCCTGCTGGATGCCATACTGCGGGAAGGGATAGCGAAAACCGTTCCGGGCAAGGGCGTTCATGCCGCGCACGGCTGCTTCGAGCGGTTCTGGCGGCGAGGCCATCAGCATCTCGTTGTCCTCCACGCCGCCATAGCGCCGCTCGGCGAAGCAGGGGATCGACAGGCTGGGCTGGCGCGTGGTCAGGGCGCGTCCCCAGGAGTCGGCGCAGGCGCTTTCGCCAACCACGCTCCAGTCGAAACGCTTGTAGCCAGACCATTGCATGCCGTTGATCAGATACATCATGGCCCCGGGCGTGGCGTAGAACAGCACGATATCCGGGTTGGCCAGCCGTCCCGATGACAGGGGGCCGACGGCGAGGGCTTCATAGCGCCCGTCGGGCACGCAATGCATGGCGGCCTGATGGGCCGAACTGTCGGCCTCAGTCTCGAACCAGACGCCCCGCATGTGACGGCCAGAGCGCCATTCGTCGGTCTTGGCGCCGCCAAGGCCGACCACGGCGCGGCACTGGGCGCCCACCAGATCCTCGGCCGTTACCCCCACGGTCCAGCCAAGGCGCGCCGCCTGGCCCACCAGCTGGTCGAGCGCATGGACGGCTTTTGGGCGGCGGATGCGCGGGATCGCCTCCATGTCCGCGCGCCGCTCGAACATCTGCATGCCAAACACATGGCTGCGCAGCTTGAGCAATCGCTCCAGATCAGCCCCCAGCGTGATGATGTCGCCCATTGTCGCCTCCCGTTTTCGCCAAGCCTGGAACGATTTCAGACTGGTCGTCAACCGGGGCGCCGCGGGTCGCGCCGTTTCTCCCGGATTGACCGGGAGGCAGACGGGTGGGCAGGGAGGAGAGGCGAACGCAGGCGGGCGGCCGGCGGCGGCCGGAATGCCCTGGCTGCATGGCTCCGGCCGGGGGCTATTTTACCATTCGCCTCGGCCGCGCCCGTGTGGCAAGGTCGCCCGGCAAATCGATGGCGGAGGTTGCGCGGTGACGGGCTCCAGTGATGGCAAGGCATGTCAGGGGGGCTGCGAGCCGCCGCCCAATACCGCGGCGCCCATCGCCTCGGCGGCGTCCCCCGCTTTAACGGCGTCCCCCGCATTGACCGCGTCGCTGCCGGCGCTGTTCGCCGATATGGGCGACAGGCCCGATGCCCCCGACTTTCGCGACTGGCTTGCCGCCATCATCGAGGGCTCTGACGACGCCATCATCAGCAAGGACCTGAACGGCGTGATCCAGAGCTGGAACGGCGGGGCCGCGCGCCTGTTTGGCTATAGCGCCAGTGAGGCCATCGGCCGCCCGGTCACCATGCTGATTCCCGAGGACCGGCTGGATGAGGAGCCGCGGATTCTCGCCGGCATCAGGGCCGGGCGGCGTTTCGAGCATTTTGAAACGGTGCGCCGCCGCAAGGACGGAGCGCTTGTTGATATTTCCCTGACGATTTCGCCCATCCGCAACCGCCAGGGGAGAATCGTCGGCGCCTCCAAGATCGCCCGTGACATCACCGGACAGCGCCAGGCCCAGGAGCAACAGCAGTTGCTGCTCGGCGAGATGCACCACCGGGTGAAGAACCTGTTCGCCCTGGCCACCGCCATCGTCTCCTTCAGCATGCGCTCGGCGGCCACTCCGGCCGAAGCGCCGCAGATCATCCAGGCGCGGCTGGCCGCGCTGGCCCGCGCCCACGACATCACCATGACCGCCTGGCGCGATGATGGGCGGCAAACGGCGGCCACCGACCTGCGGGCCCTGCTTCAGATCATTCTGGAGCCCTATCAGGACGTCGGCCGGATCGTCGTTTCCGGCGAAAACGCGGCGATTGGTCCCCGGGCTCTCACCAGTCTGGCGCTGTTGCTGCACGAACTGGCGACCAACGCCGCCAAGCATGGCGCGCTGTCCACGCGCGATGGCCGTCTGGACCTGCGCATTTCAGTTGAAGACCAGATGGTGCGGCTCGTCTGGCGCGAGCATGACGGCCCGGCGGCCGTGACGCGTGGCGCCGCCGGCTTCGGCAGCCGTCTTGAGCAGGGGCTGGCCGTGGCGCTCGGCGCGGCTGTCGCCCGCGACTGGCGGCCGGAAGGCCTGGTGGTCACCATCGAAGCGCCGGCGGACAGGCTGGCCGCCTGACGCCGTTCACGCGGACGCCGCCGAGCTTCGTGAAGAAGCGTCAAATCAGTTCGCTCCGGCGCTTGCCGATTGGGTGAACGCCAGCGGCTCCGCTCTGTCAGGGCGCGGAGACGGCTCCATGGCCGGCAAGGCGCAAGGCGTGGGCGGCGATATCCGCCGGCCAGGCGCTGACGCGGGTTCGCAGCCCGGCGTCGTCGCCGGCGAACAGGGCGCGGATCGCTTCCTCATAGCCCGGCAAGTCGCCGGCCATGGCGTTCATGAACGCATAAGCCGCCTCGCGCCGCGCCCGCACGTCGTCCCCGGCTCCCGCCTGCCGGCGCGCGGCGTCGACCAGCCGGCGCAGGGCGGCGGAGGCGCCGCCGGGCTGACGCGCCAGCCAGTCCCAATGGCGCGGCAACAGCGTCACCTCGCGCGGCTCCACCCCGAGCTTCGGCCGGCCGCGCCCACGTTTCGGCGCGTCGCCGGCCATGTCGCTGTCACCGCGCGGGTCGATGTCCACCAGCTTTCCCGTGCTGTCGCTGAAGGTCAGCACGGTTTCCGCCGGGTTGGTCCGCCATGCCGCGCGAACCCGCGCCGCCACCTCGGGCAACGGGCCGGCGCAAAGCAGGCGGGAGCCGGCGAAGGCCGTGCATGCATTCTCGCTGTCATCGGTCATTAAATTTTACCCTGATAAAAATATTGCGCTATTTATATCCGTATAATAATAGAGCGCAAGGCTGCTTTCACCCGGAGCAGGCATGGTGCGGCGACAGGAGGCGGCGGCATGAGCGGGCAGGACAGGAAGCAGGCGATCGACGCCTGGAAAAAACGCGACGTCGACGCCGGAATTTTCGCGGTGCGTTGCCGGGTGACCGGCGCCGCATGGATCGGCGGCTGGCCAGACGTGGATCGGGTGCGGAACCGCATCTGGTTCACGCTCGGCCAGGGCTCCCATCCCAACCGCGCCCTGCAGGCGGCGTGGCGGGCGCATGGCGCCGACGCCTTTACATGCGAGGTGCTGGAGCGGCTGGAGCCATGCGACGGGAACTGGGCGCGCGACGCGCAGTTGAAGGAGCGCGCGGCGTTCTGGCGCGCGCAGATCGACGGCGCCCCGCTTTGAGGTGAAACGCATTCCAACGAAAAGTGGAACCCACTTCCGTGAAGGAAATGCATGAATATCAAAAAGAGATGGACCTCCCGGCCGGCCGCATTTCACCGGAAATACGCCAACGACAGGGCGGCGCGCTCCCCGGAAGGAACGCGCCGCCCTGTCGCGCCGGCGCTGGCCGTTTCCGGCCCGCTTATTTGACCTGCGAGACTTCCGCCACGGCGATGGCGGCGTCCGCGGGGCCTGGCGCGCGCTTCCTGGGCACGAAGGCCAGACCCACCAACACGGCGGTGATCACCGCGAAGGTGATGGTCAGCGGGCTGGAAACGAAGATGCCCAGATCGCCATCCGAGATCGCCAGCGCCTGGCGCACCGAGCGCTCGAAAATCACGCCCAGCACATAGGCGAGAATGACGATGCCCAGATCATAGCCATAGCGCCGCAGGATGTAGCCGATGACGCCGAACATCACGGCCAGCAGCACGTCCATGGCGGCGCTGTTGGTGGAGTAGACGCCGATCAGGCAAACGGTGAGGATGATCGGCGCCAGCCAGGCGCGGGGCACGTCGAGGATTTTCACGAACAGCCCCACCAGCGGCAGGTTAAGGATCAGCAGCATGACGTTGCCCACGTACATGCTGGCGATCACGCCCCAGAACAGCTCCGGCTGCCGCTCCATGATCGTCGGGCCAGGCGCGACGCCGTGGATCATGAAAGCGCCGAGCAGCAGCGCCGTGATGGCGTTGGCTGGCACGCCCATGCACAGCAGCGGCACGAATGCCCCCGCCGTTCCCGAATTGTTGGCGGACTCCGGTCCCGCCAGCCCCTCGACCGCGCCCTTGCCGAACTGCTCGGGATGCTTCGACAGCTTCTTTTCCACCGCATAGGACAGGAAGGTGGCCAGCACCGCGCCGCCGCCGGGAATGAGGCCGACGATGAAGCCCAGCACCGTGCCGCGCGCCACCGGCCCGACCGAGCGCCGCGCTTCCTCCCGGTTCGGCATGAAGCCAAGCAGCGACGAGGGCGGCGCCAGCACCTGCATCTTTTCCTTCTTGCGCAGCACCATCGACAGCACTTCGGAGATGCCGAACAGGCCGATGGCCAGCGGCGCCAGATCGATGCCGCCGGTGAGGTGGAATATGCCGAAGGTCAGGCGCGGGGCCGCCGCCAGCGGATCGGAGCCAACGGCGCCCAGCAGCAGGCCGAAGCCGGCCATCAGCAGCGCCTTGAGCCGCGAACCGCTGGAGAAGTAGGTGACCAGCGACAGGCCGGCCAGCATCACCATGGCGTATTCCGCCGGCCCGAAGGCCAGCACCCAGCGCGACAGGGGCGGCGACAGGTAGGAAACCGCGACGACGCCGATGGTGCCGGCCACGAACGAGCCGATGGCGGCGATGCCCAGCGCTGCGCCGGCGCGGCCCTTGCGCGCCATCTCATAGCCGTCAAGGCAGGTGACGACGGATGACGCCTCGCCCGGTATCCGCATCAGCACCGAAGTGATGGTGCCGCCATAGGCCACGCCGTAATAAATGCCCGAGAGCATGATGATCGCCGAGGTGACGTCCATCTTGTAGGTGATGGGCAGCAGCAGGGCGATGGTGGTCAGCGGACCAAGGCCGGGCAGAATACCGACGATGGTGCCGAGGAATACGCCGATGAAGCAGTACATCAGCGTCGCCGGCTGGAAGACGGTGGCGAAACCGCCAAGCAGACCCTCCATTACAGCAGCCCTCCCTGACGCAGCAGGGCGCGGAAGGCCAGATCGGCCGGCCCTTCCGGCAGGCTGACCTGCAACAGCCAGCTGAACACGATGACGCCGGCCAGCGCGATGATGGCGGCGGTGATCAGCGTCGCTCGCCAGCTCACTCCTTCCGCGAACCGCATGGTGATGATGGTCACCGCCAGCGAGGTGACGATGAAGCCGGCGAGCCAGCTGCCCGCCACCAGCACGACCAGCGCCAGCAGATAGATGTGGAAAGTGCGGCGCTCCTGGGGGCCTGCCAGATCGTAGCGGGCCACCGCCTCGTCGTCGTCCGTGGCCACCGGGGTCGGGTCGCCCCTGTCCAGCGCCAGCACCAGCAGCGCCAGCGCCATGCAGATCGCCGCAATGACCTGGGGATAAAGACCAGGGCCCGGACCGTCAAAACCCCAGCGTGACAGTTTCGTGGCCTGCCAGAACGCCGCAGCCGCGGCGCAGAACAGGCCGAGCGCGGTCCACCGCGCTCCGGAGAAGGTCATTGTCGCGCCTCACCGGGTTTTCATGCCGGCTTCAGTGAGGATCTGGATGAACAGCGGCTCCATTTTCTTCATGTGATCATAAAATTCGGCGCCAGTGCGATAGGAGGGCGCGACGCCGAGTTTCTTCAGCTGGTCGAGAACCTCCGGGTCTTTCAGGGCGATCTCGAAGGCTTTCTCCATCCTGTCACGGACCTTCGGATCGACGCCCTTGGGGAAGGCGTAACCCATCGGGCCGAAGCTGATGTAGTCAAAACCAAGCTCGCGCAGGGTCGGAACGTCGGGATAGTCGGGCCAGCGCTCGGGCGAGGTTGAAGCCAGCAGGCGCAGATTGCCGGCGTCGATCTGCGGCTTCATTTCCGTGGCGCTCTGCAAGGTCAGGTCCACATGGCCGCCCACGGCCTGGAGCACGGATTCGGCGCCGCCGGCGAAGGTCACCCAGCGCAGGTTGGCGCCGTTCAGCTTGGCCATCTGGAACAGCGGCAGCACGTTGTTGGGGCTGGTGGAGCTGTAGGTCAGGCGTTTTTTCTTCGACTGGTCGATGATGTCCTGCACGGATTTGATCGGCGAATCCTTGCGCACGCCGACGCCGTAGCGCAGCTCGGCGGCCTGGGCGATCAGATCGAAGGATTTCCAGGCGTCAAACGGCATGTCCATCATGTGCGGCGCCGTCAGATAGGATGACGATCCCACCAGGCCAATGGTGTAGCCGTCGGGCGCGCTGCGGGCGAGCTCCGCCGGCCCGAGCTGTCCGGCGCCGCCGGGCACCGCCTTGATGATGACCGGCTTGCCAATGGTTTTCTCGATGCTGCGGGCGATGGCGCGCGCCGTCAGCTCGGTGGCTGATCCGGGCGGATAGTTGTTGATGAGGGTAATTTCCTTGCGCGGCCAGTCATCTGCGGCATGGGCCGCCAGCGCGCCGAACAGGCAGGCGCCAGCGGCGGCCGCCAGCACTTTCAGAGCCGGTATCCGGATCATCGTTTCTCTCCCCGATATTTATTTGTTATTTAATATAATTTTTCGAGCGTATAGGCATGAATAAACCCCGTCAACACACAGGACTGTCAGGAATTTTCACACGCAGACAGCATGGCTGGCGAGAAGCTGCGCGCAATGCATGCGATGCTACTTCCGGCGGGCGCAGCTTGGTCATGCATGCTTCTTGCGCATACCTGAAGCCATGGGGCGCGGGAGCGCGGCTGGCCGGAAATATTCATGCCGGAAATAGTGGGGCGGGCGCTGTTCGCGCCCCAGGGGCTGCTGGCCATGCGGCCAGCCCCCTGGCCGCGATGCGGCGGCCTTGCGGCCGGCCCGCGCCGCCGTCCAGCCTGTCAGGGCGGCGGATCAGCGCTTCCTGACGAATTCAGCCCGCAGCACCAGGCCGCGAATACCCTCGTACCGGCAGTCGATTTCCTGGTCGTCATCGGTGAGGCGAATGCTCCTGATCACCGTGCCGCGGCGCAGGGTCTGGTTGGCCCCCTTGACCTTCAGATCCTTGATGAGGATGACGCTGTCGCCATCAGCCAGCTCATTGCCGGCGGAATCGCGCACCACACGATCGCCGGCGCCGGCGCCGGCGCGGGTCGCCGCCTCATCCGGGCTGATCCATTCGCCCGTCGCTTCATCATAAATGTATTCGTCGCCCGACATGGCGGCCTCCGGCTGGTTGCGCCTCTTCCTGCAGGTCGGAAGGAGGCTTCACCGGGGGCAAACCACGTTCGCGTCGTATTGTCCAATTTTCAGATGTAATATGCGCCCGCCTAGCCATCCGCCAGTTTCATCAGCGCCAGCCCCGAGAGCACCAGCGCCGCCGCGATCAGGCGCGTGGGCGTGACGCTTTCGCCGAGGAAGACGACGCCAGCGATGAAGGCGCCCGCCGCGCCAATGCCGGTCCACACCATATAGGCGGTTCCGAGCGGCAGCGTCCGCATGGCCCACGCCAGCAGGGCGAAGCTGGCGATCATGGCGACAATGGTGATGATGCTGGGGACGGGCCGGCTGAAGCCATCCGAGGCTTTCATCGAAAACGCCCACACAATCTCAAGCAGTCCGGCGACAAACAGATATGCCCAGGCCATTGGCCCCTCCTGTCAAAGGGCCGGGCCGTCCCGGACTTTTTCCCGTCTTCGCCATGAAACTGGCGGGCAGGGCCGGAGACGTGGCTCCGCTGGTTTCAGCACGTTTGTCCAATGAACGGACGCAGGTGGTCAAGCCGGCAAGTGGTCAAGCCGGCGGTCGAGCCGCCGCGGGGGTCTTTGCCGCGCGTGGGGTTGGCGTGATGGCGTCCGGTCGTGCTAGACATGCGACAGGCGCGTCTGTCCCCGAAACCGGACAAGGACCAGGCCCGTATGCCCGCGACGACCAGTTAAAGAGCCATTCCGTGATCGAGCAGACTACGTCACGCATTGTCATTGCCGACGATCATCCCCTGTTCCGGGGGGCGTTGCGGCAGGCGATCGCACGGATATTGCCCCAGGCGGAGATTGTCGAGGCTGGTGATTTCGCCGCCACCACGGCGGCGATGACCGCTGGCGAGGACCCGGACGTGGTGCTGCTGGACCTGTCCATGCCAGGCGCCCAGGGCTTTTCCGGCCTGCTGTATCTGCGCGCCCAGCACCCCGGCGTGCCGGTGGTGGTGGTGTCCGGCGCCGGCGACCCCGGCGTCATCCGCAAATGCATGGAGTTCGGCGCCTCCGGCTTCGTGCCGAAATCGCTGTCGGTGGACGCCATGGGCGAAGCGCTGGCGGCGGTGCTGGCTGGCGGCACATGGACGCCGCCGGACGTCGACATGTCGTCCGCGCCGGATCGCGAGGCGGCGGATCTCGCCCGTCGCCTGACCAGCCTGACGCCGCAACAGGTGCGCGTGCTGATGATGCTGTCGGAAGGTTTGCTCAACAAGCAGATCGCCTACGAGCTCAACGTCTCCGAGGCCACAATCAAGGCGCATGTTTCGGCGATCCTGCAGAAGCTGGGCGTGGAGAGCCGCACCCAGGCGGTGATTGTCGCCGCCCGCATGGCCGCCGCCCCATGGACCGCCGGCACGCCGGCGTAATGGGCCGGGATTGCAGGCGTACGGGGTTGAAGGCGTAAAGGAAGAAATCGATGGCTGAAGGCCGTGGCGGCGTTTCGGGTTTTCTGGGCGGCTCGCCCGTATCGGTGCTGGCGCGCCTGGTGTTCCTGTCCGTGCTGGTGGGCGCGGCGATGGCGTTTCTGGATATCACGCCGGTCGGGCTCTATGAGAGCGTCGCGCGCTTCGTCCGCCGCCTGGTCGCCAACGGTTTCGCCGTGCTCGGCGACGTCGGCATGTGGTTCGTCTACGGCGCCATGGTGGTAGCGCCGGTCTGGCTGATCCTGCGCATCCTGAATTTCCGGAAGTAACGCGTCTTCGGGCGCAGGCGCCGCGTCGCTGTTTCCGGCCGCCGGCGCATTGGCGATGGAAACCCCGCTTCCGTGACGGATGCGGGGTTTGTTTTATCCCGTCAGGCTGCTTCCCGCGCCACGTCCGCCGCGTCGGCGCCCACCTGGGCGGCCAGGGTTTCGCCGCTGCGACCAAGGCGATCGGCGAGGCCGCGATTGATCGCCGTGGCGACATGCGGCCCCTTGTAGATCATCCCCGTATAGAGCTGCACGAGGGCGGCGCCGGCGCGGATTTTCGCAAGGGCGCTGTCGGCGCTGTCGACGCCGCCGACGCCGATCAGCGGGAAGGCGCGCTCCACCCTCAGCCAGGCGTTGGCCAGCATGCGCGTCGAGGGGCCGAGCAGCGGCATGCCGGAGAGGCCGCCCTGTTCGCGCGCCACATCGCGGTCACGCAGCGCCTCGGGGCGGGCGATGGTGGTGTTGGAAATGATCATGCCGTCGATCCCGCGCCGGCGGCAGACCGCGACAATGCCGTCCAGTTCGTCCAGCGACAGGTCCGGGGCGATTTTCAGCAGCACTGGCCGACGCGTCTTGCCCCTCGCGGCGATGGCGTCGCGCGTCTCCAACACCCGGCCAAGCAGGTCGTCCAGCGCCGCTTCGTGCTGCAGCTTGGGCAGGCCAGCCGTGTTGGGCGAGGAAATATTGACGGTGAAATAGCTGGCG
>Ga0182744_1004137_pt1 | contig 11014 bp, 11 predicted proteins | sample eDN3rd30CKraftMG_FD_128525 | JGI IMG/M metagenome (GOLD analysis project Ga0182744, IMG submission 128525) | Enriched Miracle-Growth compost microbial communities from Emeryville, California, USA - eDNA 3rd pass 30_C Kraft MG (version 2) (version 2) ... | reverse complement strand
TTTACGGTCGTGTACAAAAAGGTAAATCTGCACCCGCTCTTCCGCCAGTTGTACCGGGAGCTCCAGTTCCAGGTGCCCATCCATCCGCAAGCATTCCTCCTCATTGATGCCTGCCACCCCAATTTGCGGGTTATAGGCGCATAGCACCACCCTATCATCTCCAAAGGCATTGAAACTATTCACCACTGTATGGAAGGTAAGTAATAACTTGTCTTCCACACGCACTACGCCTGGATTCGGTGGGATCAACAACGTTCCTTTGGTAAGGCGTACACCTTTGGGATCAACCCCTAATGCGGGATATTCTCCTTGAAGTCCATAACGGAGTATATGCGCCACGGCCAAGTTAAAGGCACTCCTTTTGTCGGATGTTCCGTAGCCTTGGGCAACAATTTTGCGCAAAGGAGAAAGGTAGCGTACCACCGTGCTTAGACGCGTCTGGGCAACAATACGGCCATCAACCACTGCTTTTTTGTTGACTTTACGTTCTGATATGATTAACATGTCGTTGCTGTTTAAAGGTAGGCGACGCCGGTACCAGCGCCGCCATCACCCAATTAATCAAATGATACCGTTCCTAAGTAAATGCTTTTAGAAACTTCATTCGCCTTACGTTCAGCACAGAATATCCACACATGTCCTTCACCTGAAGAGAAGTGACTGGGGATGTCAATCGTAGCCACTCCATCGGCACGTTCGGGCAATTCGTCCGTGGTTAAGAATTGTTCGGTGCCGGGATGGTAGACCAGGATATATACCGCATCATCCGCATTACCACTAATGCGGTTTACCTTGGTGTTCCAAGAAACCGTCAGCACATCATCCGTAAGGCTTACTGTCTCACTGCCGGCCGAAAACAATCCACCTTCACTCAGCTTGATCTTACTATAGTCCAAACTGTAATCCGGATAAGTTCCCGTTACCGCCCGATTAATGTTCGCCTTCATTGCGATGTTCATGGCTGTATTGGTATCTGCTTTTTTCAGGCCAAAGCCAATGCGCAACAGCGCTTTGATTGGAAAAAGGAAAGCTGTAATCCGTGCAAATTTGGCCTGCTGCATCAATTGCTCTTCCGTAGCCGGTTTGGTACGCTTTTTATAGAGCCCTTTGATATAATTGATGCTTTTCCAGCTGCTACCAATGATACTTCCTGCTTTACCTTTGAAGCCACCGTTGGCTCCGTTTCTAATAGTTCCCATGTTTAAAAAAATTTAAAAATTTAACCATATAATCCGCAATATTATACCGGTATGTCTTGCTTCATGACACAAACATAGGCAGCTCATTTACTAAAAAATAGCCTTGAATACTGCTTGAAGCGGATATGAAGCGGATGTATCGGGAAGTTGAAGCATAAGTGAAGCAGATGGATTTACTGCCGATTAAATTCGTAGAGTGTTCATGCTTTCTTCGAACGTTCAGCAGGTTTTCATCAGGTTTCAACAGGTATTAAGCAGGTATACCTGATGAAAACCTGTTCCATACCTGTAAAATATCTGGTAAACCGCCGAAGAAAGTACGGAGTTAATAGAAATAAGATATAATTGATAAATGGTTACTGCACAATTCTGGGGTAATCACTACCCTTCCAGCCCCCAGTAATTACGCCGTAGCCGTTCCACATCCTGATTGCGGAACAGCTTTTTCTTATTAACAATTTTAGCCACGCAGATAGCCCCGTTGTTTTGGCAGCGCAATAAAGTACTTTTACTTATACCCACCCTATCCATCACGTATGCCGCATCGCGGTAAATGGTTTCTTCGGCCGCTTTGTTCAAGATAAAACGTTGTATTTCTTCGGTATGTTCTTTCAGGCCGCTTACTTCGTGGTAAAGCAAACGGAACAGATGCGCACAGCAATGGCAGGGCGCGGGGCCTTTGGAGCTGGCCATAGGTAATATATTTTTCAATGGTTTATGGGTTTATAACTGCTTCTTGCCTTAAATAGCAAATATTGCTATCTTTGAAGGAAGAAATTTAACATTGTATTCAATGAATTAAAAAGAAATTTAGATATATAAAATATTAGCGATAGCTATTTTTACTCGTTACCGAATATTGCGACATTAAAACTTTATACGAAGGAAAATAGACTGATCGCCCGCGTATGCGCGGGCATCGGTTTCTTTGTATAAAGCCGTGTCGCAACGGTCGGTAGCGGGAAATTTGATGTTCCGCGCTACTTTTTTTGACCATGCGAGAAATCTTAAATCCATCACCCCATCTTTCCCAAAACATCGAAACCCTCGGTTTCAGTAAATCATTTCAAGAAATCTGTAAAAAACAAAAGCTTTATCTATTACAAGACATTGTAGATCTGGGCATTTGGCACATTGCCCACAACAAACATTTTACCATTGCCTGGTTTGACGAATTGATGGACTTTCTAGAAAAGCGGCATTTGTTGCACCTTTTAAACCATACCGGCGCTAAAGATGCCGACTGTTAATGAGGTTTACCAGATCCAATAACAAACGCCGCACTTTTAAGACCGTATTTTTATCGGCAATATGAAATTTTTTACGCAGACTCTCATACGATAGTTCTTCGTGTTGTAATGTGCCGATATGCCTACTGATAAACCGGAACAAGTTACCCTTCTTTGGTGTTTCGATGATGTTTGCCTCGTGCATCAGATGGATCAGAAAGAGTAATTGCATCGCGGTAATCGATACACGAAAATACAAATCATCTGTATTTTGCCGCACGGCCAACAGTTCATCCAACTCTTCCCATAACTGCTTATAAAAACGATAATGGTCTTGTGCAAACAGCTCTTTCGTTAAAGGCAAGTATGGTTTATCTTCCTTCCAAAGATCAATCAGTTCAACGCGCGATACCAATTTACGTTCTGCATGCAATACATATTGCTGTATCTCCGTAACCAACGATGTAAAAGCGTCCTGTATTTCCAATAAATCCTTCTTTTCCCAATTGGCCGCTAACTTCTCGTCTCGAAAACGCGTTAAAAGTGCTCCTATTTGTTGCAAGATAGCCAACCAGTCTTTCTTCTCTTCCATTTACTTATTGGCTATATAGTGCCTGTACATTAGCTTTGAACTTCGCCCCGATGGCAAAAACCATTTTACTTCTACCCTTTAGCACGACACATTTTGCCTGTAAAGTAGCAATCCGATTGCGGGGTACAATGGTTGACTTGCTGATCTGGATAAAACGGGGCGACGGGAGGCGTTGCATCAGTTCGCTCAACGTATTATCCACGGTAATCACTCCATTGATGGTATGTATCTGTACACGTTTCAAATTTGTGGTGATGTAATCAATATCAACCAATTCAATAATATGCTGTTGCATTTTACCCGATTTAACTGCAATGACAGCATCGGGGTCATCGGCCTCGTTGCCGATGTGGTGGTCATTGCTCCGATTAATGACACGCGCTATGGCTTTGCCGAACCGCTCGAGCGTAAAGGGCTTTACAAGATAGTCCACTCCGTCCACATCAAATACCTCGCTTCCCAAACGGTTATCTGCCGAGCAGAATACCACATGAATTTCAGGATCAACCATGCGTTTAATGTCCCAACCATCTTTCCCTTTCATATGAATGTCGAGAAATAGCAGATCAATGTTGTATTTTTCCAACAAATACGGTACTTCCTCCGATTTGGTTGTAGCGCATGTAAAATTTAAATTGGGTATTTCCTTGATGTATCTGGCAATGATATGGATAGATGCCGGTTCGTCATCCACGACCATGCAATTAAAAACTTGCTTAATAAGATGTTTGTTCGTCATAATTTATTGGTAAATGATGATATGAAATGTAAAATATTGCCCATTTTCGTCGGTAGTTAGCTGAAAATCGTCTTTGAAAACGATTTCAGATCGCCGCCGCAAGTTGGCCAAGCCGGTGCCACTCGAAGTGCGCGCTCTGGCTTTCGGATCAATCCGATTGCGGCAAATAAATTCAACGTAATCGTCGGTCAGTACCAGCCTGACATCCAGTGCATCAGCCGGATTGCCAAAATCTCCATAATTAAATGCATTCTCCAAGGGTGTAATAAAGGTCATCGGTAATACACATTGCCCCGAGAAGTTACCTTCCATAGTGGGTTTAGGGAGCGATACATCTGGAAATCTGGCCTGCTGAAGCGCTAAGATACTCAATACCTGTTCCCACTCTTTTTCTACCACAATTTTGCGTGTGCTTTTAAGCGCATGCGTATAGGTGTATCGCGTCAATGCCGAAAACGATGCCATGAGCCCGGCCCAGTGTGGCGAGTACTCCAGCAATTGGGCAAAAAACAGGTTGAATATATTGTTTACAAAATGCGGGTCATTATATTTAGCCAGCAGATCATAATTCAGCTTTTCCAGCTCTTTTTCCATGCGGAGGGCATACATCTTCATTTTATATGCTGCCCCGGCCGCCTCAATCTGCTTATTTTTATACTCGCGGTATTTCAAAAAAGCAAAGAAACCCACTGCAAAAACGATCAGCAAGATATAGTGCCGAAGCATACGCCCCATAAAACTCCAATCTAGTGGAGGCACATCATTATTCACATGAAATCCCAAGCTATCCATTAATCGGTATAGAAAAACATAGGCTGTTGGTGCTGCAAGCAAATACAACATTAAAAGCAGCAATAACCCCTTATACCAATGGCGTTTATTAAAAACCAAATAAAGAATAGCCAGCAAGACATAGAAAACAATTATTTTTAATAAAAAAATCCCTAACAACGTACTGATCTTTTGCTGCGGAAAGTTAATTGCCGTACCGATACACACGATACTGAAATAGACTAGCCAACAGCCAACCTGAATGCCGATCAGCTTTTTTTGTTGGGCAGACAATTTTAATTTGATTTTCTGTGCCATTGCTGATGTAGGTTATTGAATTGCGCTTTCTGGATCTGATATGCCTGATAGGTTAACTTGTCAAGCAAGAAATGGTCGTTACGCAAGGCCAACAAGGCATGGCGCGCCTCATGGGGTTCTTTTATGGTTTGTTGCTGGATATTACCCGGCATGAAGAAATCATTCCGGTTGGCATACAGGTGCAAGCTCGACCAATTTTGCCATTGTGCCGGATCATGCTGCACATAAGACGCGAAGCCACTATAGATTTTATATAAGGTATATTCAATGAAATCGGATAAGGCCATATCGCGCTTTTCGAAGGGCCCTAACCATATATAACGCAGGCTATTATCAGCCTGGCGGAAGCAGCAAACCGTGTAAATGGGTACATTGAGTTTATAAGCCAAATAAGGCAGGCCTTTTCGCAGCAACTGGTGCTGCGCCAGAAACGGTACGCATACCGCATTATCTGACGTTAAAGCCTGCGCGCCCTGGTACCCGTCTAAATAAGTTAACACACTCGTTCCTTGCCCCAACATCCTTTTTATCTGGAAGACCACTTTCGGGTCAGTTGCATCCAGCACCGAAAAGGGCGTACTTTTTGAAGTGGTCTGAAGCCGTTGCTGCATTTGGTTAAAACTGTGCCGTTGCTCTCTAAAAGCATAATCGCCGATGAGTAGCGCCAGCGGAGCCCCGGCCCGGAAAAGTAAGTAATTAATGAGCCGGTAAGAGCCTGTATGAAAGGTGCAGATTAATCCAGGCCGCTTTTTCAGTTGTTCAGGCCACGCAGGGTTCCATCCATGAATGGTAAATGGATGTTCGGCACGGAAAAAAGATTCGTCCAGTGCGTTCCATTGCCTATTTAAAATGGCTTTCGAAAACCACTCTTTATGCCATGCCGCCGGTATGCGCGGCATAAAATGGGTTAGGTTGGCACTGAAGAATGCATAGGCATTGAGCATTTGCGGTTGGCTTTGCCATGTAGCGTGCTGTAAGCGTTCTTTCAGCGCCGTTAATTTGCTTTGGTAAATATTTAACATCATGGTTTATATAAGGGTTTATAAAACACTGCCCGAGGCCGGGCAGTGTTTAGAGAAAATTACAGATCCCAGTATTGGCAGAAGTCTACCAACGTGGTGACGCCATAGCGATAGCATAAGTCTGAAAACCCGAGGGGTTGTTGATTTACATTTAATTGTACTGACATTTTTCTATTGTTTAATTTAAGTACCGATTTTACTGAAGGCATCGGTATTAACCTACTCAATAGCCATGAGATTTAGTGATCACGGTTCAAACATGTCATTTTTTATTTTAAAATCTAAAAAAATCGGACGTAATGGCTTTTACTGAGGACGAAATTGCAATTTTCAATAAAATTCAGGTTCAATATACACCCAAAGTCACCCCATTACCAACCGTTCTCTACAAGATTGACCTTACCATTTCTCCTTCATTATAGGCGCTCTGTCACCAGTGTCACTTGACCAGCCGCCTATTGCTTCGGTTATTTGCAAGACCTGTAAACAATGAGCAGCCTTTTTTATGGATAAACCCATCCCACATACAACTTACATAGCCCAATCAGGCATGCGGATTCGTTTTCCCCAGGTGTCTGAGCACGTCCATCTATCCCGTACATTGCCCGCAGATGCTGCTTACCGCATGCGTTTTGCAAGTTGCAGGCATTGGCAGCACGAGCAATTTCGCGTGGTGGAGCAATATTATGCATCCATCAACATCTTTCTACATCTATTAGAAATTAAGTGCATGGACGACCTTTTTATTGATCTGACCGGCCAATACGGCGATTTGTATTTTCTTTACCAACTCGAGGGCAAACTGCGGTTAACTGTTGCCGCAAAAAAGAAAATCAGTGCCATCCAGATCAAAGCGCACCATTATCGGGCGGCCTATCTACCTGCTGGAGACCACGGAGCGTATTTCAAAAAAGGCACAAGAACCCTCCTCTTTTATTTCGTTGTGAGGCAGGACCTACTCTTGCAAATTGGCCCAACATCTTTATCCTTTATGAAAAAGCTGCTTCACCAAATGGTCTATAAGCCTCATCAACCCGGCACTTCCACCAGCCTGCCCCTGCTGTCTAAAACGAGGCTCCACATCCACCGCATCATTCACCTGCCCCGATATGAAACCCTCGCGCTGGAAGAGCATATCCCTGCCATGGTATTTCGGCTCATTGCTCTGGCACGGGAGGCCTGTGAAGAAGAAAACACGGCCATGGGTAAATCCATGCAGCAGCTAGAACAGATCAGGCAGCTGGTGCAAGAAAACATTGCAGAGAGCATTGCTTTTTCTATCACCGAGCTAGCCGAAGATTTTCAAATGAGTCCAGATTATTTACGCACGGTTCATAAAAAGTTTTACCATGAAAGCTTGCAGCGGTTCATTACCCACTCTCGCTTGATGGAAGGTAAACGGCAGTTGGAGGAAGGTAGGCATCCCACCGAAGTTGCATTAGACCTACTCTATTATGATGGTTCGGCATTTAACCGGGCCTTTAAAAAAGAATTTGGCCTGACACCCAGCGTGCTGTATGAACAAGCCCGCCCGAAACCAGCTGGAGGCCAAGGCCCCATCAAGCCTTAGCAACCATGAAACCTACGAAAATTTACAAGCGAATAGACATAGAAAGTTACAAGAGAAGACCAGCGATAGCAGCTAATTTTACTTCCAAGAACCAATTGACAAAAAATATGAAAAAAGAAATTGCCATTCAGATACTCAGCACCTTTATTGCTATGCTATTTTGCTATGCCATGGTGAGTAAAATAGCAGACTACCGTGAAAATTTAAGTGAAATGCGTAATCAGGTATTTCCCATCGCGGTAGCAGATATCCTAACTTGGTTCATTCCGCTGGTGGAGCTGGGTATTGTTTGCTGTCTTATTTACAAGCCCTTTAGACACATGGGCTTATGGTTAAGCTTTGGCCTTTTAAGCTTATTCTCCATTTACATTCTCTTGGGCGTAAACGAAATGTTTAATCGCGTGCCCTGCAATTGCGCAGGTATCCTTTGGAAAAACAGCACTTATTGGGACCAGTTTTGGTTCAACATGGTATTCATGGCCTTGGCAGTTATCGCTTTATGGTTTCACCATGCAACAGATCGGGGTGCAGGAAGTGCACTGCCTCATCAGCCGGTTAGAAAGGAGGATAGCGTCAAACTTGCCTGAGCAGCTGAAGCAGGGATGGCTTCCCCTGCCCTACCCATTTGCAGCGATACCCTGATGATAGAAGCCTTAGAAAATCAAAAGGGCAGGTAATGTGCTTGTACCTGATGAATTCAGCACGTGCTAACCCGTTTAAATTTAAATATGATGAAAAAAATATTTAGAAAATTAGACAAGTGGAGCTTAATTGCCTTGTTTGTTTCTGGTGGTGTAGGTTTTGCATTACATGCAAATGCCCATCGGGAAAATCAAAACTATCAGTACTTAGATACAGAGGTGATCAATGAGCAAACCTTTTACAAGGTAGATCCTACTCCATTGGAACCGGGATCGTATGACTGTAGTTCAGATACCAGTATGATTTGTACCGTGAACTCTTCAGAAACTCCAGATCCCAATGATCGCATTCCAGCAGATCAGGCAACGACCACACCAGGTGAATTCGAGCAATAGGTAGTTCATTAACAAAAAAGCGGTAACTTCATATATTCCACCTCGTGCATGCACGAGGTGGAATTATACTATTGTTTTAATGCTTTAATTAATTGGGTACTCAACCCCTCCACTTCTCTCAAACTGGCGTTATTATACGTAAAAACGTTTCCCTCTTTATCTATGATCATCGGTTTCGGATAAGACGTTACCTGATAATGCTGTATAACCTCATGCCGATTGCCTTTACCTTGCGTATACAGATTTACCACATCATTAGAAGTATAGATACCCTCATTTATACTCTTTTGCCACAGCGCTTTTTGCCTATCTACGCTAATGGAAATAAAAACCACGTCGGGCTCGTTTCTAAAACGCTGTTCTACGTTTGATAAAACATGGCTGTAAAAATATCGACAGGCGCCACAACCAGTAAACCAAAAATCAACAAATACTACCTTCCCCCTATAATCGCTCAGATGTACCAGTTCCCCTTTTTGATTGGGCAAAATAAAATCAAATGCTGGCTTAGCCGTCAAACTGCTATTTGCCATTTTTTGCAGTACACTTTTGTAATAGGGATGCTCGGTAATCTCCAAAGCATCTTTCAGTACCTGATCACCGTGATTGATCCGCTTGAGATAAAAACACAGTAAAGTGGTGATGGCCTTTTCCTGCAATAACCGATCATTTGTTTGCTTTAATAAATAATAAAAAGCATCTTCATTGTAAGTATAATCGTTCCCTCTGATGGCACAATACTTCATTCGAAGCCGGTTTACCCGATAAATGGTTTCATACTTCGACAATATGGATAAAAATGACTGATCAGAAACCCCTCCATTTGATTCCAAAGCCATCTCTACCTGATTGGCCAATGCCATACGCTCTTCTCTATCTTTCATTGCAGACAACATTCGAATAGTTGCAAGCACCAATTTATTTCTCCAGTTGCTTTTAATATCCAACTCCAAAAGCTCAAAAACCCCTGGTGAGATTTTCGGTTGATAAGTATGCAATACGCTTAAAGCTTGCATTTCCATATCCCCATACAAATTGGGTTTTATGAATTTTCCTTCCCGAGTAAACGGAAGCCGGGCAAGCTTAGGTGCATCCATTAATCTGCCATCCATGGCATAGCGGCATGCATATTTCGCTGCCCCTCTGCCTGTAAATTCGAAATCGTAGTTTCGATAATGCTTGTGGTTGCTAATTTCATTGTCCAATCCAAAAGCCAAGTGGGTAGTGTCATTTCTACTTTTAATCAAACGCAGCGAAATATCATCATCCGGTTCTACCACATAGAGTCTTAGCAACATACTGAGGTCGCCCGCTATTTCTTTTTGTTGCCTATTGACAACCACATTGATATAAGACATCTTTTCTACCGGTAAGGAAAAACGGAAAGCACCCCTATTTTCTGCAACCGTACAGACCATATAGGGCTTGTTAAAAAATTCGACGTGCTCGCCATTGAGTATTTGGTTGTATACTTGTACCGTCATCGAATCAGCTTCCAAGTGTTTATCGGCATAGATGGTTATCTTAGTAGCCATTACTTGTGTAAACATGAAGCAACATGCGACATAGCAAAAGCAGGTTATATATTTAATCATTGGTTTATATTTTAATTGAGCTATTTCGGTTTATTTATCTGGCATTCTGTTCCATGGGGTTGAGGTTCAATTCCTTTTCCGGTATCTGCAACACATAGCGCGGATCGCCTGCAGGCAATTCATAAACCTGTCCGTTCAGCAGGCGTTTTAATGTAAGCCCCGCATATTCATCATTTGCCAATCTTCTTAAATCTATCCAGCGTAAATTTCCCGTAAAGGGCAATTCTTTACGCCTTTCCTCCAGAATGGCATCAATCAACACCTGTTTATCCGTATAGGTTGCAGGCAGCCACCCATCATCATAACGGTGTGCTAAAAGGGTGTTCAGATAGAACGCCGCTTTCTCTATGTTACCCAATCGGGCATATGCTTCCGCGGCCATCAGGTAAACCTCGTTATTGGCCAAACCCGCAAAAATAGCAAATGAAGACCCTGCATAAGACCCTTTGAAATGGATACCGCTAACACCCTTATCGGCATAAAATAGACTTTTCCTCCAATCAGACTCAGCGTAACTCTTATACAAAAGCGTATCCGTTGTGACTTTGGAACCCGATAAAAAGGCGAAACTGGTTGACCGCGCATAAAATATCACTTCCTGATGATTGGGAAAAGCCGGGAAAGAAACCGAAGCACCGGGATTAAAATCATTGAAATCGTATAGAAAAGAATGGCTATCCAATACACGTTCCGCGTAGTCAGCCACTTTTTCATAATCTTTCATAGTCAAATAGACACGGGCTAACAAGGCATAAACGGCGGTTTTCGAAGGTCTTGTTTGGTAAAGCGGTGTATCAGAAAGATAAGTTAAAGCCTGCGCCAAATCATCGAGCACTTGCTGATACGTTTGTTTCAGCGAGGCACGCCCCACTTTGATATTGAAATCTGATGATAGCCGAAGGGGAATACCCAGTTGTGCATTGGCCGTTGCCTCATCAAAAG
>Ga0182744_1004136_pt1 | contig 11015 bp, 9 predicted proteins | sample eDN3rd30CKraftMG_FD_128525 | JGI IMG/M metagenome (GOLD analysis project Ga0182744, IMG submission 128525) | Enriched Miracle-Growth compost microbial communities from Emeryville, California, USA - eDNA 3rd pass 30_C Kraft MG (version 2) (version 2) ... | reverse complement strand
TTCAATCTCTAGATCTGCTGATCCAATCATAAAGTCAGTGTGTCCGTTGCTATGGTTGATTCCTTTTTCCTCATACTCATCCAAGCTGATATTCTTCGCGTCATGAAGTGCCATGGAAATCGCGTTTCCAATAGCCAGGTGGCACGATGCATTTTCATCAAACAAGGTATTATTAAAGATGATTCTAGAATTCGAAATCGGTGAATCATGTGGGACGAGCGCCACTTCACCGAGGTATAACATCCCTTCATCCATACTAATCAGCTGTTTTAAAGTCTCATATCCCTTTTCTGCAGAAAAGTCTACCACTTTTCCATCTTTAAACGTCAGTGAAAAGTTTTCGATTAAATTTCCTAAGGCAGATAATGGCTTTGTACTTGAAACGGTACCGTTCACTCCATATTTATGTGGAGTCGTAAATACTTCCTCTGTTGGAAGATTTGGAATGTAGGTGGTACCAAAAGTAGACGGATGTCCGCCGCCAACCCATTTATGATCTGGATGCAGGTCAATGGATAGATTTGTTCCTGCAGATTTATAATGGAGAGTTTTAAACTTTTGTTCATTCAGATAATCCACTTTTTTTGTAAGAGTTGCTGAATGTTCCTCCCACGCTGCTATTGGATCTGGCTGATCGACTCTGACCGTTTTAAAAATAGCTTCCCATAAAGCAGCGACTGCTTCCTCTTTATTCAAATCAGGGAATACACTCGCTGCCCAGCCTTCCGTTGGCACACCGATAATCGCCCAAGGCACATCACCTTTTAATCTCTTTTGAGACAGCGCTTGTAATTTTTCAGCCCCATTTTTTTGAACAAACATAATTCGTTCTGGTGGAATATTGGCATACGCACTTGGATCAGTACCTGCAATATATAGCATGCAGTCATTCTCATCTGCCAGGCTGTTGAACTTTTCAATCTCCCACGGCTGGATGAAATCCTTTAGCACTTCCTCCGATGCGTTTAAATAATGAATTCGATTTAACTCTGTATCAACCCAGTCGACAAACACTCGTTTACATCCATGTTCATACGCATATTTCGTAACTCTCCGTGTGAAATCAGCACTTTCAATAGAAGAATTAATCAGTAACCTCTGACCCTTTTGAATGTTCAGACCGATTTTGACCACAAGTTCTGCATATTGATCTAATTTTTCTTCAAAACTTTTCATGTTTAGCCTCCTAAAATAAAATAGACCTACAAGATTATTATAATTTTCATCTTAAGATATGTCGCTTACTATGAATTGATTATAGAAAATAAGCAAATAAATAAAACAACCTTACTATTACTATTTGTTACCAAGTTGGTTTCCATTTTCTAATAGAAATAAATCTTGGGGGTAGTTTCTGACATGCGAATGGAGCATTTAATCCTGCTTTTAATGTGGCTGTTTGGCTTTGTTGGCTTCATTCTGTTTGTTCCAAAGAAAGATAGGCGCAAGGGCATCTTGGCCTTTATGATGTTTCAAGCGATTATCTGGCTTTGTGATATGCCTGCCTTTAAATATGATTTATTAAGAGCACCTGTACGGGAGCTGCCAAAAGCCTCTGACCTTCCCCTTACCATTGATTATTTTTTTTACCCTGTTTTGTTTTCGATTTTTTACGTCCATAGGAGAGTAGAGGGCAGTCTAGGATCTAGAATAACCTATTTTCTTGTTTGGGTTTCTGCCGCTTCCTTGCTTGATATTGTTATCGAAAGGTATACAGATTTATTGGAATATAAGTTCTTGAAGTGGTATGGGATGTGGATGTACATTGGGTTTCTTTTTTACATAAGTCAAGTCTGCTGTAATTGGTTCTATAAGGACAAAGCCTTTTTTCAGGCGGAGCGGTGGGAAACGAATGAAAATTGAATGGTGGTTGTTAGTATCTGTTTACGTAGTGGCAACTGGAATTCTTTTTTTCTTACCTAAAAATAAGATTCGTCTGGGTGTTGTTGCTTTTTTGTTCCAACAAATGATTACCTTTCTTATAGGCTTAGTGGTTGTAGAGTTTGGACTGCTTGAATATCCTGTTCGATTATTCGCTTCTATCAACCGAACGAGCTTCACTTTCGAATATTACGCTTTTCCAGTCGTATGTGCTGCCTTTAATGTCTGGTATCCCAATCATCGAAGTATTCTGATTCAATCGGGTTATTACCTTGGTTTTAGTTCTGTACTAACGATCGTGGAAGTCTTGATTGAAAAATATACCGATCTTATCGTATACATCCATTGGGAATGGTATGTTTCTTTGATTTCGATATTTCTTGCTTTATTGATCGCACGGTTACTTTGTGTCTGGTTTTTCGCAAAAGAGGGAGGATTCTAGCAGCTAGAATCCTCCCCATTTTATTACCATGAAACAACAATCCACTCATCCTGCATTTCAATTGAGAAATCATTGCCATGAATACTTGCTCCCGTTTGCGCCACAGTGTTGATATTGTCTATTATTTTTTCAGAGGCTTTTTCTTTATGTACCATTACATCGCTAAGAATATCTAGATGGTTTGGAGTAGCACTCGCAACTCCAGTACTCATACCGACGAGTACCTCTCCATCTTTTACAATGGCAAAAACATCGGAATACGGAATGGCATAAAGCGCTGCCCCATAATTCTTTGCAATGGTAATCCAGTCTTGAAATTTATCTTCATGCATCAAATTAACAAATTCAGAATCTCCGATGACAATAGAATCCGAGGCAGCTGTTTCTTCCTTCTCCTCTGCTAGGAGTTCCGCAGGTTCCTGGGATAGAGTTTGAATTTCATCTTCCTCTGACATCTCAGTAGAAAGAAGATTTTGTGTTTCAACATTGCTATTATTTTCACTGTTTATCAGTTTAAAATCTTGATTGCTCTCTACTAATTCATTTTCAGTAATCAATTGAGTTGGTTCCAAGGTGATCGTTTGTGGAGATAATTCATTGGTTGTATCTGTCTTGCTCGGAGAAAGATCTTTAGAAGAACACGCAGCCATTAACATTATAAAAGTGATTACCATAAAACCATGCCTCAACATATTATTACCTCCCAATAATTATCTCTATCTATTAAACGTTTTAAAGTTGAAAATGTTTCCTATTTTTTTGAAAATAGTCCAATAGTTACAATAGAAATTTTATCTATTATGTAGATACCCCATTTACCAGAAATGAAACCACCATTATCCAAATTCCTGCTAGTCCTTTTTGACTGTTTCTTTACTAGATGAATCTACTTTTGAGAAATTCCGGCAGCAGTTTCCAATGGAAGTTCGTATTCCTTCTAAAAAACGGTGAAACGGTGCTGTTACTATTTTCTATATTTTCCCATGGTATTCACCTTACCTTAAATAACGGTGCCTTTTATTTATACATAACCTCCAAAAGAGAGGTTAAACTAAGGAAAAATTAGCATAGGTGGATTTGATGAACCAAAAGCTTATTCATGCTGTTCACATTTATATATTAATGATCATGTCAACAGGTTTCATGGTGCATGTTCTCAGTCTTTCCGTTTTATTATCTATTGCTAAGAGAGATTCTTGGTTAAGTGTTATCTCCAGTGCCGTTCCAGTCACGATTTGGATTTCTTTAGTTTTTTATATTTATAAAAAGCTAAACAAAGATGATTTGATTTCCTTTCTACAGAAGTCTTTTAGCAAATGGGTGGTTGGTATTATTTCCACCCTGTTTTGTAGTTACTTTTTACTGACCTCCTTCATGACTCTTAAATTTACGATTTATTGGGCAAATGATAACTACACACTTGATATCCCTAATTTTGTCGTGGTTTTACTGTTTTCGCTCGTATGCTACTATGCATCCGTTAAAGGACTGCGGACGATAGCAACAATGGCCTTTCTGGTGCTTCCCTTTGTGGTTTTATTTGGAATTTTAGTTGGAGTCGGTAATACTCCAAATAAGGATTACGAGCAATTATTCCCTTTATTTGAGCATGGTTATAAAGGCTTTTTTCATGGTATAGGCTATGCATGTGCAGGTTTATTTGAAGTGATCTTTATTCTGTTCTTAACCAAGAGTCTTACAGACAAACTAAAGTTGAAATGGCTCATTTTGGTTGGATTGTTTCTTGTTGGATTATTCTTTGGTCCTTTAGCAGCGAGTATAGCCGAATTTGGTTCAGTAGAAGCGGAAAAATTGAGGAATCCCGCGTACGAGGAATGGAAATTGCTAACACTTGGCCATCATATAACCCGCCTTGATTTTCTTTCTATTTTCCAGTGGCTTTCCGGGGCATATGTCCGGATCAGTTTATCACTATTTATAGCCGGAAAAGTTTTATCACATAAAAACGAAAAAAGGTGGGTACTTCCCATCCTTTACATCATTTTAGCCGTGGCAGCATCTATTCCTATGGATTCCACCTCGTTTATTTACTTTATGAAGAATATTTACTTTCCTATTAGCCTTATCTATCAAATTTCCATCATGCTGTTCCTATTACTATTTACAAAACTAAAAGGTGAGAAGCTATGAGAATGCACCAAGCAGCAAGTGAAATCCTCTACATTGACCAATTGAAAAGCTGGTTCGAAGGCTCTTCCGATATTGTCTTTAAGAAAAGAACATATAAAGAAGCAGAGGCAGTCTCTTTGGAATTTTTGTATTGTTCCAATTTAGTGGATTTGAAATATATAAACGAAGTCATTTTTCCCAGCATTCATAGTGTGGTGGAAGAGAAAAATGACTTTACGATTGATCCATTAAGAAATCTAATCGAGGTAAGCGCCCTTAAAGATCGAAACAATGTAAAAAGTGAAGTGGAACAGAAGCTGTTTTCAGGCGAATTAATCATTTTTAGTTATGAATTAAAAGAACTTTTTTTTATCCCAGCATCCGGCATTCCAAAAAGAAGCCCGGAAGAATCAAGCTTAGAGCCTTCTGTAAGGGGCCCAAGAGATGGATTTGTTGAGAACATATCGGATAATTTGGCCTTGATTCGCCAAAGGTTAAAGACCTCTTCCTTAAAAAGCATAGAATACAGTATTGGAGAAAGAAGCAGAACGAAGATACTATTGCTTTATATCGATGACATAATGAACCCCTCCATCCTCGAAACCGTAAAAAAACGATTAGAATCAATAAAAATTGATATTGTCGTAAGCAGTTACGAAATCGAAGAGCATCTATATGACAATGTATTTTCTATATTCCCCCTTACCGACTATATTGGGAGGCCAGACTTTGCGGTCCAATCTTTGAATCAAGGAAGATTTGTAGTTCTAGTCGATGGAAATCCAACTTGCTTGATCGGCCCGACAAATTTCAATCAGATTCTTTACTCGCCTGAAGACTCGAATGATAGCTTTTTATATATTAGTTTAGTTCGTATCCTAAGGCTGGTTGCAGTGTTTGTCACCATTTATTTACCGGGATTTTTCATTGCGTTAATTACGTATCAACTCGATCAAGTCCCTTATTCCCTTTTAGCAACAATATCCGTTTCTCGATTGGGGCTCCCGTTACCTGCAGCTGCAGAAATGTTTATTATGTTAATTTTATTTGAATTATTTAAAGAGGGAGGTTTGAGGCTCCCAAAAGCAGTTGGTATGACTGTGACCGTTTTGGGCGGTTTAATAATCGGAGACGCAGCGATTCGTGCAGGATTAACTTCACCAACCATGTTAGTTGTTGTGGCCATTACGGTGATCTCAGGATATACATTGATCAATCAAAATATGGCAGGCAATATCGTGATTCTCCGTTTTATTGTCGTATTCTTTTCAGCCTTCCTAGGATTGTTTGGCTTCTTTCTTTCATTCCTTCTCATCACAACATTGGTGGTTTCTTTGGAAAGCTTTGGTCAGCCCTATGTTGCCTATTTGTCCAAACCACATGGAATGGATATAGTAAAAAACTTTTTTAGACTGCCATACCGTTTTCGTAAGAAGAGAAATCAAGCTTATAGTCCAATTGACCCCGATAGTCAAAAGGAGTAATGTATGAGAAAAAAATTATTTTTAATGGTAGGTTTCTTGCTTTTAGCCCTTGCCGGTTGTAAGGGCACGAAGGATATTCAAAATCAAACGTATATCACGGCTTTGGGACTCGATTATTCCAAAGGTGAGTTTATTCTGTATACTCAAGCATTGAATTTTTCCAATATCGCAAAACAAGAGGGAAGCTCCGGGCTGCAGGAATCGGCACCCATTTTAATCGGGCAATCAAAGGGGAAGAGTATCCAGGCTGCAATGAGTAAATTAGAGCAAAATGCGTCTTTGCCGCTTTACTATGGCCATGTGAATACCATTCTCTTAAGTAAAAATGTGCTGGAGAAAAAGTTGCCATTGGTCATTGATTTTATCGGGCAAAATCCCTCACTCCGATACAACTGCTGGCTTTATGGGACAAATTCAGATATTAAGGAAGTATTTTTAGGAGAGGGTTTCTTCAATTATCCATCTTTCTATACCCTCATGCATCGTCCAGAACCATTAATTAGAAATAATTTTATTATGCCAGTTGAAAAATACAATGTGTTCATCTCCAAATACCATCAAGCGGTAGGTTCCTATATCATCCCCTCTATTGATATTAAGAAAGGGGAATTTCTAAATGATAAAAAACCGATAAATATTGTTACGCTTACCGGCGGATATGCGATCTCACAGCAAAAATACAAAGGTTGGGTGAACAAACAAAACCTTGATGGACTAAAGTGGTTTTCTAAAGATGCTACTGACATCCCACTCTCATTATTTAAGGAAAGAGTGAGTGTAATACTCAAGAAACCTAAAGGATCCATTAAAGTAATACGGGGGAAAAATCCATCCTATCAATTAAATGTAAAAGCCAATGCAGTAGTCGTATATAACGAAGAAAATATGAGTGTAAAGAAAATCGAAAAAGAATTATCACAACAAGTAAAAAATCAAATTGAAAAAACCTTAAATAAAAGTGATGAACTGAAAGCAGACCTGTTAAATATCAGTGAAAAACCATATCGATACCAAAACAAAACATGGGATAAAAAAACAATCAACGATTTCAAAAAAGACTTAATAAAAGACATAAAAGTAAACGTAGAAGTTGATGAAACGATCAATTATAAACGTTAAAGGCTGAGAGTGGCCGACTCTCAGCCTTTCTTTCTGAATTCACTACAGCATAAACTTGTAAACAAAAAGAGAGTTAGTGTCCGCCTGAGGTGGACAGTGTCCACGAGCGGTGACAGGCACCCATGGCATCATTCCCTATTATTAAGAAGCGTACCAATCCCAGCGTTGATTTTGTTTATACTCTTTAGTGGTGCAATCTCCACATGGATGTCTTTTTTAGCTAAGGCAGGGAGTTTTCCGCTGGCTTTTAGCTCCTTCCAATCGTGGTGCATAAATCGGTACAGATAGTCCTCGAATTGATAGATATCTCCGCCAATTTTTGTACTTTTTAAATAAGCAGTATATACGTCTTTCCTTACTTCTTCTTGAATCTGTCTTTCGATGGTAGGAGAGAGAATCTGTTTGCTAGATTCTCTGACAATGGCAGAAATTTTGATATCTAAACCTATTTGTATCCCATTTTGGTCTTTATTCACTTTTCTTTTAACCTTTGGGTTCAATAGTTCGATTTGAACAAATTCTTCCTTATTATCTCCTAATGTAACGGGAGACCTCACTGATTTGTTGTTCACACGAATATAGCCCGAGAGGTCCTTTTCTGTTAAATGACCTTTCAACTTTGTTCCTTTCAAAAGAAAAGCCCCGTTCATTACGGTCACAGGCAATTTATCTTGCTCCTCTTTCATAATCGTATCTTTCGTGGATACACTTGGCACTAGTATTGTTTTGGCTGGTTCATGTATTTGATAAATAAGCTCCTGCAGCGACAAAGTCGGAATCGAGGAATCTTGCTGCTGCATGTACTCTGGCTGAACAATTCTGGCGTTTGAGTAAGGGTAGTTAAACGGAACCTTCGTAGTAAAAATCTTATTAACGCTTTCCTCCGTACCGTAAACCCAGCCCGTTAGACGGATATTGAAATTCGTATCCAATGCCTCCACCGTTTTACTTAATCTATTTTCCAATACTGACTTTCCAAAAACAAATATACTTAACTGGTCATAATTGACTGGAATTTGAATGCCATGATAGATCTTATTAATCGCATCTTCCACCGTTTTTCCTTTTCCTTCGCCAAGCCAGACAGGGCTTGGTTGATCACTTTTTCCCTGCTCTGTTTTCGCAACATTTGAAAAATCTAAAAACTGAAGCACCACGTGGTATTCACCATTCTGATAGTCAATGCCAATCCCAACTGCATAGGCTTGAAATTGAATCTCATGAATTTTTGTACAACCGGTTATAACCGAAAGAATACAAAAAATGGTTAAAAATTTTCTCATCTATTCACCTGATCTTGTGTCATCTTTAATACGTAAAGCCGCATTCCGTTTTTTCATGAGCGAAAAGGGAAGGCGGAAAAAGGTAAGCAGAATCTCATTACCCTTGGGCGAAGAAATACCTGCTAATATAGGAACTCCAAAGGATTTCAACCTGGTTAAATAAAGAAATACGCACATGAGGCTGATAAAAAAACCATAAATCCCCATAAAGTAGCTAAAGAGTAGAACGAAAACTCTTAGGAAAAAAATATTACCTGATAGTGACTGATTAACAAGAGTAAAGCTAGAAATCGCTGTAATTCCAATAATAACTAGACATGTCGGTGAGGTAATCCCCCCTCGGATAGCTGCATCCCCGATGATTAACCCTCCAAGAACGGCAACGGTTTGTCCTATTCCCTTCGGCAAGCGTGCCCCTCCTTCTTTAAATAACTCAAACATCACGAGCATAAGCAGGACTTCAATTAAGGGCGAAAACGGCAAACCTAACCTCGAAATCGTAATCGTTGCAATAAGCGGAAGAGGTAATTGCCCTACATTATGGGTGATTAATGCCGTATAAAAACCAGGCAGAAATGTCGTCGTAAATAGACCGATAATACGCAGGGTTCTTTCCATTGAAGCATAATAAAAACTGGTATTTTCATCTTCAGGGGTCTTAAATAGAAAAGACAAATCAATGGGTGCAATCAATGCTGTCGGGGCTCCATCCACAATAATCGCAAACCTCCCTTGATTGACAGCTTCTGCGACAAGGTCAGCTCTGCCTGTATAGTCAATGAGAGGGATAAGCGTGAATTTATTGTCCAATATATGTTCCATCAGCATTGAAGAACTTGTTAGAATATCAATATCTAATGCCTTAAGACGGCCATGTATTTCTCTTAAAATCTCTTCGCTTATAATATCTTTTATATAGAGGAGAGAAATCTTGGTATTCGTTCTTTTACCGATCGTGTAATCTTCTACTACTAAAGACTTCGTCCGTAACCTTTTGCGGATTAACCCAAGGTTGATCGTGATATCCTCAACAAATCCATCCTTCGGCCCGCGTACCGAAACCTCTGCCACCGACTCATCCGGCTGTCTGGATGGAGATTTACTAATATCATAAAAAATAACAGTATCTCCGGGAGGGACGACCATTAACTTCCCTGAAAAGATCGCCTCCTCTATTTTTTCAGCATCGATTTCCTCTTTGTTCATAACCTCCATCTGTAACGATTGATAAATGGAGGTAGAAGTATCCATCGAAGACAAAACAAATGAGGGAATCAGACTCGTATCACATAACGGTTTACAATAGACAAAAATAGTAGATTTCCCTTTGGAATGTTCCTCTTTTATTTCGATATCAGAAGATTGGTTAAAAAGCTGCTGCAGGTTTTCAACCGAAATAAAGTGTTCGTTCATGGTTCAATCTTCCCTCCTAACCACTTCTGTTTATTCTTCACGATGTATAATGCCAAGATTAAGATTTGTATGGTTAAGAAAAAGAACGAAAGCGGTCTGTAATACCCATAGATAATGGTAGAAAATGTACTTTGATCCAATGGATACATACAGGCGGCAAAAAGAATGAGGTATAGAAACCTTACGACTTTTACCTTCGCCGCTCCTTTAGTAAGAATTCGAGATGCGATGTATACAAATAAGCTGATTCTGATCACTCCACCTGATAGCCACTGATAAATCGCAAAAAAATCGGCATGAGAAAAATATCTCCCAATTGAAATTAAGCGCCACTCTTCATAAGCAGGATATCGATAATCTGCAGCCTTCTCGGGTCCAAACTCAACAATCGCTGCCATAGTAGGTCCTAGCGTTAACCCGATGATAAACAAGCCAACAAAAAATAATTGCTTTCTTGAAACGTTCTTTTGTAATACCGGAGTTAAAAAAATGATGATAAATAACTCTAAGATGGGTAATGAAGTATAGAGCAGCCCCTTGGTCATTGGTAAATAGCCATCCGTAAACAATGGGAATAACAGTTCAAAATGCTTTTTCTTCATATTTGCAGTTGAAATAAAGACGCCCAAAAAAAGAACGATGGGACAAAGGATACTGCTTAAGAGCCCAATCGAAAATAACCCAGACTCCGTACATAACAAACAGAAAAGTAGAAGCACAAGTGCCAGTGTAAAACTACTAAATCCTTGCATATAGCTCAACTGTGACCAAAAAATGATATCTTGTGAGGTAACAAACGCATCAATCAGCAAATAAATGGCTAATGGTACTAGAAGGAGGTAATAACTAAGACGACTCCCTTGATCCTTTAAAAGCTGAATGATGGAAGTTTTGTTTATAACCGCGACAATTTTATATAAAACGTATATCCATAAAGGCAGAATGATGAGCATGGCGAGGATACTAATCCAAGAATCTCTTTTGGCCGTCGTTAACAAAAAGGGAATAATCTCCACATGCGCAAACAGCCCTACAGAAAGTAAAATCATGTACACAATCGAAATAAACCGTAACTTATTCTGCATCGAATAATTTCCTTTTTTCCCATATTATTCATCTCATGACCGAAACCTATGCAACGGATTTCCAGGGGGACGGTTCTCTTGGCTTTTTTATATGGTAGCGCTGACCACAAGAACTGTATAAGACTTTTTATTTCCGCATAGTACCAGGCAAACAAATAAGGCATTACTGTTTTCCAGT
>Ga0182744_1004133_pt1 | contig 11019 bp, 9 predicted proteins | sample eDN3rd30CKraftMG_FD_128525 | JGI IMG/M metagenome (GOLD analysis project Ga0182744, IMG submission 128525) | Enriched Miracle-Growth compost microbial communities from Emeryville, California, USA - eDNA 3rd pass 30_C Kraft MG (version 2) (version 2) ... | reverse complement strand
GGTGTGGGATGTCGAGGCGAGGTTTCGCAATACACTCCCTAGCCGGGCTTGACCCGGCCATCCAGAGCCCCGCGCTCGAACATCTTCGTATGTTGCCCTGGATGGCCGCCTCGGAGGGCGGCCATGGTGTGGTGGATGAGGACCGTCTTCACGAGGCTTCATCCTCCGTCATGGCCGCGAAGGCGGCCATCCACGACAAGCGGCAACCACCCCGGTGTGGGATGTCGAGGCGAGGTTTCGCAATACACTCCCTAGCCGGGCTTGACCCGGCCATCCAGAGCCCCGCGCTCGAACATCTTCGTATGTTGCCCTGGATAGCCGCCTCGGAGGGCGGCCATGGTGTGATGGATGAGGACTGTCTTCACGAGGCTTCATCCTCTGTCATGGCCGCGAAGGCGCCCATCCACGACGAGCGGCAACGGAAACATTGGTGCCGGTGTGGAACGGTCTCGGCACAGCTCGATTGTTTCTCGTGCTGCGGGTTGCCTGGTTCTTGGCCTTCGCCAGGGCCGCAACCCAAAGCGATCAACGTGCCCAGGATCGATGCATCCTTCGAACCGCCGGGTACAAAAAAGCGCCGCGAGAAACCCCTTCGCGGCGCTTTCGATATCAAAAAAAATGCTCGGATTTATTTGAGCGTCTTCAGGTACGCGATCAGGTTTTCGCGATCCGTCTGATCCTTGATGCCGGCGAAGATCATCTTCGTGCCCGGAACGTCCTTGCTCGGGCCCTGGAGCCACTTGTCGAGGGAGGCTTCATCCCAGGTGATGCCCGAGGCCTTCAGGGCTGACGAGTAGTTGTAGCCTTCAACCGAGCCAGCCTTGCGGCCGACGACGCCACTGAGGTGCGGACCGACGGCGTTTTTGTCGACCTGATGGCAGGCCTTGCATTTATTGAAGACGGTCTTGCCCGCATCCGCATCGGCGGCGTTAGCCGCAATCGGAGCCGCAGCAATCATGGCGATCGCCAAAATCCACTTGCGCATCTTGTTTCCTTCCCATTTCGCCTAAGCAACGTTTGTTCAACGCCGCAACTCATAGCTTAGGTCGCGTAAGTTGGCATTTTTTTTCTGAACGATGGACGAACAGAATGCCGCAGTGGGAGGAAAATTACAGATTAAATTTCCGACACCCCGACGGCACGCGTATCATTTGGCGGCCTTTTTCGCTGGCCCCATACGTCGATAGACGAACGCCGGAGGCGTTGCTTCGGCGCTTTCCTGCTCGGCAGCGGCCACGAAAGCGGCGTGGTGCGGCGAGAATTTGCAGGCCGGGTCGGTATTGGTTGCATCGCCGGTAAAGGCCATTGCCTGACACCGGCAGCCGCCGAAGTCGATTTCACGGCGCGGGCAGGTCTTGCACGGCTCTTTCATCCAGCTCGTGCCACGATACTTTTCGAAGGCCTGGCCGTGGAGCCAGATGTCCGCCAGGCGGCGGTCCTTGACGTTGTCGAACTCGAGGCCCGGGATGGACTCGGCCGCATGGCAGGGAAGCACCCGGCCCTGCGGGGTGACGTTCATGACGCCGCGGCCCCAGCCGCCCATGCAGGGTTTCGGAGTCTTGGCATAATAGTCGGGCACGACGAAATCGAAGACCATGACGCCCTTGAGACGTTCCTTGGCCTCCTCGACGATCTCGGCGCTCTTCAAGACCTGGGCGCGAGTCGGCATGAGGCTGGCGCGATTTTTCAAGGCCCAGGCGTAATACTGAATGTTCGCGACTTCGATGCGCCCAGCGCCCATCTCGACCGCGAATTCGATGATGTTCGGCAGGTTCTCGATGTTGTGGCGGTGGATCGGCGCGTTGATCGTCAACGGCATATCGAGTTCACGCACCCACTTGCCGAGTTCGCGCTTTTTCGAGAGGCCGTCTTTGTAATGGGAAATTCTTTCGGCGTTGGCATCGTCAACGTCCTGGATCGACAGCTGGACGTGATCGAGACCAAGCTCTTTCAGTCTCTTCAGGCGATCGCGTGTCAGCGTTACGCCAGCGGTGATGAGGTTGGTATAGAGGCCAGCCTTCGCCGCGACCTCCACGATGTCTTCGAGATCCTGGCGGAGCGTCGGTTCGCCGCCCGATAAATGAATCTGCAGAATCCCGAGTTCGGCGGCCTGACGCATGACGTCCTGCCATTCGGCGGTCGTCAGTTCCTGATTGACGCGCTCAAGCTCAAGCGGGTTCGAGCAGTAGGGACACTGCAATGGGCAGCGATGCGTCAGCTCGGCCAGCAATCCGACTGGCGCGCGCGCGCATGCATCCACGACGGGAGCTTCAGAGAACTGCTCCAACGGTGCAATTTCGTTCATCACGTCAGCTCCGTTTCATCCCAGTGTTTCTTACGCTTTCACAACGCCTTTATCCGAGAGTTCCTGCAACATAGATATAATGTCTGTAAGGATCTCTTGCAGTGGGGCGTTGTACTCTTTCGCGAGTTCGTTGGCGATTTGATCGACGGTCGTCGCGCCATCACATCGCTTCAAGATCTCGATAGCGATCGGATCGGGCTCGAACACGCGTTCGGGCGCGAGCACGTGCCAACGGCCGCGGCCGGCATCGTGGCGCAGCTTGATGTGCGGCGGCAGGCCCGGCTTCGATTCCGGCACGATCATAGTGCGTGTGCGTTGTGCTCCGGCTCCGGTCTCCATCTTCAAGCCTCCGGCCGGAATGCGCCGGGCGGCACGTGGCCATCGACATAGGCGTGATACAGCGCGTCGAGCTGCACCCAGAGCACGTTGCACTTGAAGCGCACGGCGTCGATGCAGGCTTCCTGCTCGTCGCGTGTGCGGGCGTTCTTCAGGATGTACTGAAGCGCGAAATCGGCGTCGCGCGGAGCCTGCGTCAGGCGGCGCTTGAAGTACGCCATCACCTTGTCGTCGATGAAATTGTAGTTCTCAAGCATGCCGGAGATGCGCTCTTTATGGATCTTCGGCGCAAACAGTTCGGTCAGCGACGAGGCGACGGCGACGGTCAGCGGCTGTTCGCGCACGAACGTGACGTAGGCTTCGACGGCAAAGATCGTGGCGGGGAGGGCGCCGCGCCGTGAAACGACATATTCGCGGTCGAGGCCGAGGCCGTCCGTCAGAACCAGCCAGCGTTCGATGCCGCCCGGCTCATCAGGGGGAAGGCCGTCGTGATCGAGGATGCGATGCGTCCACTCGCGGCGCAGATCGCGATCGTAGGCACGGCTGACGAGGGCCGCATCCTTGCGCGGCACGGCCGACTGATAGCAATAGCGGTTCAGCGCCCAAGCCTGCACTTGGCCCTTGTTCAGCTTGCCGCCGTGCAGCATGTGATGGAACGGATGCAGGTCATGGTACCGCTCCGGACCGACGGCGCGGACGGCCGCTTCGAATTCGGCCACCGACAGAAGCGGCTCGCCGCCGCGAAGCTCCGCTGTCTTTCTTTCGAGGCTGACGGGATTCATTGGCGGACCTCCATGCCGTCGAAACCGACTTCCCAGCCGGCGGCTTCGACAACCCTGCGAGCTTCTGCGTTCTCGTCCAGGATCGGGTTGGAATTATTAATGTGAACGTAAATCCGGCGCTTCACATTGAGTTTGCTAAAGGCGGCGATCGAGCCATCGGGACCGGAAAGGGAGATGTGCCCCATGCGCTTGCCGGTCTTGTTGAGAAGGCCCTGCTTGATCATTTCGTCGTCCTCGAACAGCGTCCCGTCGAAGAAAATTAGATCGGCGCCGCGAATGCGGTCGGCGAGGGGCGGATCAATCTCGGCGCAGCCCGGAATATAGAAAAATGCCTTCCCGGACTTGGAGTCGGTGATCTTCAAACCGATGGTGTCGCCATCGCGGCTGCCGAAGTTTGCATCGGCGCTGCCTTTTTCGAGAAAGAGCGCGATCTTGCCGGGCACCGGAAAGGCTTCAACAGTCACGCCGAGGTCGACGCCGGCACCTTTCAGTGCGATCGGCTTATCGAACGGAAGATCGAAACGCGGCACGATTTCGGGATTGCAGACGTTGAAAACCGAATTCGCCTTTAGCGTCTCCAGCACCAGGTCGGAGCCATAAATCGAAAACGGCTGCCCCTCGCGCAGGCCGACCAATCCAATGATGTGATCGACGTCGGCGTTGGTGACGACGACGGCCTTGATCGGCGAATTCCGCTTCGGTCCCGAGGCTTTCGGTTGAAGCTCGGGGGTTTCGTTGATTTGCTGCCGGATATCGGGAGAGGCGTTGAACAACGCCCAGTTCTCACCGTCCTGCGAGACGGCAAGAGAGGATTGCAGCCGTGCCTTGTAGCCCGCCACACCAGCCCGCACCTTGGCCGATTGCGGACCGTTGCAATTCCACTGCGGAAATCCACCCCCAGCGGCAGACCCGAGTATTTTTATAATCATCGATATCGAATGTGGTTGCGCCGACCGGATCGCCGAAGCCGGAGCGCTTTCAAATAACCGAGATAAGGCTGCGGCGGCCGATGAGGCTCACCGACCGCCGCGCCGCTATCTCACCGAGTTGTGAGACCGAAGAAAATCGACCGTTAGATGAGGTCGATCTCGGCCGGCAGGTAGCTCGTGACTTCGAGACCGACTTCCTGCTCGCGAACTGCGGGTTTCGTCCAAACCTTCATAGTGTTTCCTCCAAAGCGGTAAACTGCTTCCATTTCCGTAAGCCCCGCCGAGGGCCCACCGATTGGTGCAGACACTTTTTGTGCCATTCCAATCTGCGGATCAGCTGAACAAAGTCAAGTTGATCCGCACTTCGTTTCCTAAACATCATGATTGGGCGAGGTATTTCAAATCAATGCGTATCACGTCTGCGTGTGACGATGCAGCAGCGTGTCAGGCGCGCTGCTGCATTGCGGCACGAGAATTTTAGGTTATGGCAGGCGCGGTCCGTGCTGGAGACGAAGGGCCATCCTTCCAAAAGGCCGGACTGATCCCGGCTTACGCCGCGCAGCCCGATACAACCCAGATTTCGGCTTGGATATTAGAATATTATTCTTATGTTTGGGGTGGAATGCCGCATGACTGTAGAAAATTGTTCCAAATGAACCCGAATTGGGCTTAATAAGGATGCGCTGAGAGACTCGATGTTAATCAGCGCCGGGGCATAATGAGATCTTGCTGCCTATGGATCGTTCGAAAATGACTGCCGGTGTCGTCCGCAAGGCCGGCCGGTTCGGGTCTTTCCGGTCGCTAGGCAGCAGTCCACCTCCGCGCGCGATTAACGGCCACGACCCTGACGAGGAGAGTTTTAGGTGACCGCCACTCCATTGCTTCCGCTCAATGCACCCTTCTTGCCGGAAGACATTGATATGCTCAACAGAGTTGTTGCCAAGACAACTCCGCAGCAGCGCGCTTGGCTTGCTGGCTTCTTCGCCGGCTTCGAAGCGGCGCAGGGCGGCGGCGTGCAGCCTGCGGCCCTACCGGTCGCGAAGCCGCGAGAGCCGCTGACCATCCTTTATGCGAGCGAAAGCGGCAACTCCGAAGCACTGGCCAACAAGGCGAAAAAAGCGGCGCAGAAACACGGCCTGGACGCCAAAGTCTTCGACATGGCCGACGCCGACCTTTCGTTGCTCGCAAAATCGAAAAATATCGTCGTCTATGCTGCGACCTGGGGTGAGGGTGACCCTCCGAGCCGCGCGGTCGACTTTTATCAATCGTTGATGAGCGACGCGGCGCCTCGCATCGACGGCGTCCGTTTCGCTGTCCTGGCGCTTGGCGACACGGCCTACGCGCAATTCTGCGCCATCGGTAAAGCCATCGACGCGCGCCTTGAGGAACTGGGCGGCGTTCGGACAGCGGATCGCCTCGATCTCGACCTCGATTACGCCAAGCAGGCGGCAGAGTGGACGGAAAGCTCGCTCGCGAACTTTGCTCCTGTCGCCGAGCCCGCTGGCGGAACGGTCGTGCATGTCGATTTCGGCGGCGCGATGATGCCGGCCGACGATGCCGAACCGCAATTCACGGCCGAGAGCCCGCTCGAAGCCGAGATTTCGGCGCTCGTCAATTTGAACGGCACCGGATCGACGCGCGAAACCTGGCACGCCGAGTTTGCGTTCGACACGCCGGCCTTTGCGTATCAGCCGGGCGACGCGATCGGTCTTATTCCTGAGAACGATCCTGTTCTGGTCGATGATCTGCTCAAGGCCGTCGGGCTCGGATCGGATGCGGCGCTGCTGCTCAAGCTCCAGAAGTCCTACGACGTGACGACCCTGTCGCGCTCGGCGGTTGAGAATTATGCGAAGCTCACCGGCCGCGACGATGTCAAATCGCTGCTCGAAGGCGAGGCTTATCCAAAGTTCGCGGCAGATCGGCAGTTGATCGACCTGTTCGAAACGTATCCCGAAAAGCTGACGCCCGAGCAACTCGTCGGCCTTCTCCGGCCGCTGCCGGGACGGCTCTATTCGGTTGCATCCAGCCTCAAGGCGCATCCCGGCGAAGCCCATCTTCTCGTTGGCGCGGTCCGCTGGGAATCGCACGGCAGGATTCGCAAGGGTGTCTCTTCGACGTATCTCGGCGAGCGGCGGAAAGTCGGATCGCCGGCGAAGATCTACGTTAAGCCGAACCGGCACTTCCGCCTTCCGGCCGACGGCCATACGCCGATCATCATGATCGGCGCGGGCACCGGCGTCGCGCCGTATCGCGCCTTCGTGGAAGAGCGCGTGGCGAACGGCGCCAAAGGCAAAAGCTGGCTGTTCTTCGGCGAAAGGAACTTCACCAACGATTTCCTTTATCAGCTCGAATGGAAGGACTATTTGGAATCGGGTGATCTCACGAAGATCGACGTTGCGTTTTCGCGCGATCAGCCGGAGAAAATCTACGTCCAGCACCGTCTATGGGAACGGCGCGAGGAACTGCGAGGATGGCTCGGAGAGGGCGCACACCTCTACGTCTGCGGCGATGAAAAGGGCATGGCGAAGGACGTCGACGCGACGCTCGTCAAGATTCTTGCCGAAGCCGCAAAAGGCGATGAAGACGCCGGCCGCGCCAAGCTCAAGGAGCTGACGAAAGCCGGCCGCTATCAGCGCGACGTTTACTGAGTCAATTTCAGACCGAAAAACCGATAGACCGTGCGCGGCGAACGTTCCGCGAGGATCACAATGACAGACGGCAAGCCATCTAAAACCGAACACATCAAAGAGAATAGCCACTTTCTTCGCGGCACGATCGGCGAAGGATTGGTGCAGGTCGTCACCGGCGCTATCAGCGACGACGACTTCCAGCTTCTCAAATTCCACGGCTCCTACATGCAGGATGACCGTGACGTTCGCGGCGAGCGGGCGAAAAAAAAGCTCGACAAAGCCTACATGTTCATGGTGCGGCTGCGCATCCCCGGCGGCTTCGTAACCTCGTCGCAGTGGCGGCAGCTCGATGACATCGCCGTCAACTACGCGAACAAATCGCTGCGCATCACGACGCGGGCGACGTTCCAGTTTCACGGCATCATCAAGTCGAACCTGAAGCGCACGATGCAGGCGATCTACGCCAGCGGGCTCGACACCATCGCGGCCTGCGGAGACGTTACGCGCGGCGTGATGTCGGTCGCCAATCCCTATCTGTCGAAGGCGCATCGTGAGGCCTACGACCTCGCCAAGCGCACGAGCCTTTATTTCCTGCCGAAGACGGGCGCCTACAGCGAGATCTGGCTCAACGGCGCGCCGATTCCCGGCAAGGAATACACGAACCCGGAAAAGGAAACGATTTACGGGCACACGTATCTGCCGCGCAAATTCAAGTTCGTGTTCGCGGTGCCGCCCGATAACGACGTCGATGTCTTCGCGCACGATTGCGGTTTCATCGCCATCGTCGAAAACGGCGAGATCGTCGGCTGGAACGTCACCGCCGGCGGCGGCATGGGCATGACGCACGGCGTCCCCGAGACGTTTCCGCGTCTTGGCGATGTGCTGGGCTACTGCAGTCACGACAAGGCGATCGAGGTCGCGGAAGTCATTCTCAAGATTCAGCGCGACTGGGGCAACCGCTCGGACCGCGCGCGCGCCCGCCTCAAGTACACGATCGAAGATCACGGGCTTGAGAATTTCAAAGCCGAGATCAATAAGCGGCTCGGCTATGATCTGGCGCCGGCGCGGCCATACACGTTCACCCGCAACGGCGATCACATCGGCTGGCGTCAGGGCGACGACAAGAAATGGCATCTGACGCTTTATATCGACAGCGGCCGCATCAAGGACACTGCTGATCGCCGTCTGAGAAGTGCCATTCGCGCGATCGCCGATCTCGACATCTGCGATTTCGTGATGACGGCGAACCAGAACCTGATCTTCGCCAACGTCAGTGCGCGCTCCAAGGGCAAAATCGACAAAATTCTGGCCGAGCACGGCGCGGCGCCAAAAGCGCTTTCCGGCGCGCGGCGCAACAGCATCGCCTGCGTTGCCTTGCCGACGTGCGCGCTGGCGCTGGCCGAAAGCGAACGCTACATGCCGCATCTGCTGACCAAGATCGAGGGCATTCTCGAGAAGGCCGGATTGACGGACGAAGAGATCAACGTGCGCATGACCGGCTGCCCGAACGGATGCGGACGTCCTTATCTCGGCGAGATCGGTTTCGTCGGCCGATCGCCGGGGCTCTACAATTTGTATCTCGGTGCAGGCTTCGACGGCGCCCGCATGAACAAGCTCTACGCGCAGGACGTCGACGAGGAACGCGCGTTGGCGCTCCTGGAGCCGATCCTTCTGCGCTATGCGAAGGAGCGCCAGGAGGGCGAGCACTTCGGCGACTTCACGATCCGCGCCGGATACGTCAAGCCGACGTTGGTCAGCAACCAGTTCCACGCCGACGTGACGCTGGCGTAAGCCGCCTCGCTTTCGTTGTGGGTGTCATCCCAATCCTCCCCACACTCCATGGCCGGGCTTGACCCGGCCATCCAAAGTTACACGCTCGAACATCGCCGCATCTTGCCCTGGATGGCCGCCTCGGAGGGCGGCCATGGAGTGGCGGATGTGGCGGACCGTTTCGTGAATGCATCATCCACCCTCCGTCATGGCCGCGCAGGCGGCCATCCACGACGAGCCGCAATGGACGCATTGGTGCGGGATGCGGGAAGGCCCCGACGCCTCGATCGTTCCTCATGCTGATCGTTGCCTGGATCTCGGCCTTCGCCGGGATGACGTCAGAACGTCCGGAAGTATAATTTGGGAATCTCTCCCCACCGTCATCCCCGCGCAGGCGGGGATCCGTCCAGGTCGATCGAGGTCACTGCTCTCGGATCAATCCTCCTTCATCGACAGATCCGAATGCGATCTCTCCTGTCCGGGGATCGAACAAATTTTGCCATTCCGGGTTCATTTGCTCGATGAGCCGGTATTTCCATTCACGCCGCCAGCGCTTCAGTAATTTTTCGCGGGCAATGGCATGTTCCATTGACTCGTGCATCTCATAGTACACGAGCGTTCTAATCCCGTATTTCTTTGTAAATCCTTCGATCACGCCTTGCTCATGCTGTGCCATGCGCGTGTGGAGATCGCTGGTCACGCCCACATAGAGCGTGCCATAGGGTTTGCTTGCGAGGATGTAGACGCAGGGGCATTTCATGGCTCCATGAACCTAGCACAGCGGCGGCTTGGACGGGTCCCGGCCTTCGCCGGGATGACGTTAGAGTGGATGGTAGGTTCGGAGGCTCTATTTCGGAATCTCCTCACCTCGTCATCCCCGCGCAGGCGGGGATCCGTCCAGGTTTCAGTATTGGAGCGAACATCTGGTCGGCCTTCGCCGGGATGCGTGTCGTTGGTGCGGGAATTGCGCCGCGTGGCGGAGCCACCGGCGGGAATAAAACGGATGCGGAGCGCGCCGGCACCTGGTGCCGATCGTTCCGAAGAAGAAGCGGCGCCGTTGGCGCGCTCCGCGTGCAGGGATTCTGAATCGACCGGATCAGCATGGGAGGTGCCTTACTCCTCCGACGGTTGGTACCGTATGCGCACTGATCACTGACCGGTTCGCTACGCCGCGGCCTTGGGCCGTTACTCCCTTGTGCCGCCGGCGCTCACCTGCCGCTCACCCCCAATCTCTTCAACGGTCTCGAGACTGTCCGTCGGGCGACGAGGCGAGGTGCGCAGAGTATGGGGGAAGCCCAGACACCGAGGATAAGTTTTTTCGCCCAATGGCGGATTTATGACCTACCCGGTCAGTTCGATATGATCGGCAAGCAAGTCGCATCTGCAAAATAACATTGCTCAAAGTCTCGGCGCTTCGCTAATGGTGCGAACTTGAGCGGGGCATATTTTTGATCCCAGCGCTCAGGGCGGTGGCAGAACTTCTCTAAAATCCGGCAGGACTTCGATGCAGTCAGGGACGGAGCGGCTTGAGCCGCTTTCGAATGGCGTGGGCGCGGCTGTGCTCCCGCGCAATCAAGCACGCTTGGTGATTTTTGCGTTGGCCGTAGGCGGGTTCGCGATCGGCACGACCGAATTCGCGGCGATGGGCCTGTTGCCCAATTTCGCCCGTAACCTCGGCATAAGCGAGCCGACGGCCGGGCACGTCATCAGCGCTTACGCAGCCGGCGTCGTCGTCGGGGCGCCGACGTTGGCATTGCTCGGCGCGCGCTGGTCGCGGCGCACGCTGCTCATCTGCCTGATGGCCTTGTTCGCGATCGGCAATGCCCTGAGCGCCGTGGCGCCGTCCTATGGCTGGCTGGTCGGGTTTCGGTTTTTGAGCGGCATTCCGCATGGGGCCTATTTCGGCGTGGCGATGCTCGTCGCCGCATCGATCGTTCCGTACCGGCAGAGGGCGCGCGCTGTCGGCCACGTGCTGACCGGACTGACGATCGCCACGATCGTCGGGGTGCCGGCGGCGACCTGGCTGGGGCAGGCGCTCGGCTGGCGCAGCGGTTTCGCGACCGTGTCATTGCTCGCGCTCCTGACCGTCGCGCTTCTGACGCTGTACGTACCGGCGCTGCCGCCCGATCCGGCAGCCGGACCCTTGCGTGAGCTCGGGGCACTGAAACGGCGTCAGGTCTGGTTCACCCTCGGGACGGCTGCGATCGGCTTCGGCGGCATCTTCGCGGTCTATGCCTATTTGACGACGACATTGACGACGGTGACCC
>Ga0182744_1004132_pt1 | contig 11025 bp, 6 predicted proteins | sample eDN3rd30CKraftMG_FD_128525 | JGI IMG/M metagenome (GOLD analysis project Ga0182744, IMG submission 128525) | Enriched Miracle-Growth compost microbial communities from Emeryville, California, USA - eDNA 3rd pass 30_C Kraft MG (version 2) (version 2) ... | reverse complement strand
TGATATTTTACTACGTGTTAGACGTTATTCAGTCCCAGTAGCATTAGAAATCTCAAATGTAGAGTCAATACTAGCAGGATTTGATTATTATTTTATCCCAAGTGTATTAAATAGTCGTGATACTAAATGGGTGAAAGACTTGCACCATGAAGCAATAAAAGAGTACGGGGATATATTAGTGTGGGACGAACTGGTTGCAGAAGGTTACTGTGTCTTAAATCCAGAGTGTAAGGTGGCACAAGTAACTGATGCCAATACGGATTTATCTAAAGACGATGTAATTGCTTATGCTCGTTTAGCTGAAAATTATTTTAAATTACCTATTTTTTATATGGAATATAGTGGAACATACGGTGATAAGGATATTGTCGCAGCAGTTAATGAGGTATTAAATGAGACTCGCCTTTTCTATGGTGGAGGTATTACGAGCCCAGAGCAGGCAGCTGAAATGGCTCGATTAGCTAATACAGTGATTGTTGGCAATATCATTTATGATAATTTGAAGGAAGCCTTAAAAACAGTTGAGGCAGTTAAAAAAGCTACAATATAAGTTTCACAAGTTGAGATAATTTCGTTATAATAAAGAGAGAACAAGTGTTTGTATAAAGGCGGTGCATCATGGAACAAATAACGAAAAACTTACTTAATGGCATGAATCCACAACAAGCTGAGGCTGTAAAAACGACAGATGGACCACTTCTAATCATGGCGGGTGCTGGATCTGGGAAAACGCGTGTTTTAACACATCGAATTGCTTATTTAGTTGTGGAAAAAGAAGTTTACCCGTCTAAAATATTAGCCATAACGTTTACAAATAAAGCGGCACGAGAAATGCGTGAGCGTATTGATAATCTACTTGGCAACGGTACGACAGAAAGTATGTGGGTTTCTACATTTCACTCAATGTGTGTCCGCATTTTAAGACGGAATATTGACCGGATTGGTATTTCAAAAAACTTTTCTATTTTAGATTCTAGTGATCAGTTATCTGTCGTGAAGAATGTATTAAAAGAATTGAATATTGACTCAAAACGATTTGAACCAAGAGCCATATTAAATGCCATAAGTTCTGCGAAAAATGAGTGTATTACTTCAGATATGTATAAGGCCAATAGTAATGATAACAACCCATACGAAAAGGTTATTTCACAAGTATACGAAGGTTATGAAAAAAGACTCCGTCGAAATCAGTCGCTCGATTTTGATGATTTAATCATGACAACGATTACTCTTTTTGAACGAGTACCAGAGGTGTTGGAGTTCTATCAAAATAAATTCCAATATATTCATGTGGATGAATATCAAGATACGAACCATTCTCAATATAAACTTGTACAACTACTTGCAAAGAAATTTAAAAATATTTGTGTTGTAGGGGACTCTGATCAGTCAATTTATCGTTGGCGTGGAGCCGATATTAGCAATATCTTATCTTTTGAAAAAGACTATCCAAATGCGAAAGCCATCCTACTTGAGCAAAATTACCGCTCAACAAAACGAATTCTCCAAGCGGCAAATGATGTGATTGAACATAATGAAAGTCGCTACCCGAAAAAACTACGTACGGAAAATTTGGAGGGGGAGAAACTTGTATTATATAAAGCTTCGAACGAACAAGATGAGGCACAGTTTGTAGTACAAACGATTCAAAAACTGATGCAGCAGGAAAATCGAACATTGGATGATTTTGCTATCCTTTATCGTACAAATGCTCAATCACGTGTAATGGAGGAAGTACTCGTAAAATCAAATATGAGTTACCAAATTGTAGGCGGTACAAAGTTCTATGATCGTAAGGAGATTAAAGACTTACTAGCTTATTTACGTTTAATTTCGAATAATGATGATGACCTATCTTTAGCGCGGATTATTAACGAACCGAAACGTAGTATTGGTGCCACTTCTTTTGAAAAAATTGCCTCATATGCGATTGGACAAGATCGTTCTATTTTTGATGCCATGAAAGAAGTTCTGTTCATGGGAATAACAGGTAGAGCAGCAAGCAGTGTAGAGAAATTCCACAAGCTAATTGAGGACTTCACTAAAATGCAAGAATACTTGTCAGTAACAGAGCTAGTCGAGCAAGTAATAGAGAAGTCTGGATATCGAGCAATGCTTGAAAATGAAAAAACTATTGAAGCCCAAAGTCGATTAGAAAACATTGAAGAGTTTTTATCCGTTACAAAAGCATTTGAAGAACGTAGCGATGATAAATCGTTAATAGCCTTTTTAACGGACCTTAGTCTAATCGCAGACATTGATTCTTTAGATAAAGAAGATACATCTAAAGGAAGTATCATTCTAATGACAATGCACTCCGCAAAAGGATTAGAATTCCCAGTAGTATTCATTATTGGAATGGAGGAAAACATATTCCCACACTCCCGTTCATTAGATGATGCTGCCGAAATGGAAGAAGAACGTCGACTAGCTTATGTAGGAATTACCCGTGCTGAACAAAGACTTTATTTAACTTGTGCTGGTTCTCGCACATTGTATGGACGATCTAGTTACAATAGGCCTTCTCGATTCCTGCAAGAAATTTCAGATGACATAATTGAGCAAATTTCAAAATCAGGTAACCGGTTTGAGGAAGATCAATTGCCATTTGGTGCAGGTAGAGGTCGAATACAAAGTCAGAGACGTCGGACAATCGGAAATGTTCAATCGAAACCACAAATTGCAAGTCTTCAATCTACAGGTGGTAACCAAATGGAATGGAAAGCTGGGGACAAAGCAGTTCATGGTAAATGGGGGACTGGTACAGTAGTGAGCGTTAAGGGAGAAGGGGATGGCCTTGAACTGGATATAGCATTCCCTAATGTTGGCATTAAACGCTTATTAGCTAAATTTGCTCCTATAACAAAAGGATAGAGATATTTTTGCGAAGACAACGGTTTACTATATAAGTGTATATTTTAATGATGGAGGAATAACATGAACGAAATTGAAAAACGAGTTGCCGAGTTAAATAAACTGCTTCATGAGTATGGGCATGCATACCATGTGTTGGACAAGCCACTGGTTCCAGATGCTGTCTATGATCAGCTTTTACATGAATTAATCGCTCTTGAAAAAGAGAATCCATCATTAATTTATCCTGATTCTCCCACAGGGCGTGTCGGGGGCACTCCGCTTCAAGGTTTTAAAAAGGTAACGCACACTTATCCTATGCTGAGTTTATCCAATGCTTTTGATGAAGAAGATTTAAGAGATTTTGATCGAAAAATTCGCCAAGCAATTGGAAATGATTTTACCTATGTTTGTGAATTGAAAATTGATGGGTTAGCTATTTCGTTACGATATGAAAACGGTCTGTTCGTACAAGGTGCTACTCGAGGAGATGGGACTGTAGGGGAAGATATTACAGCGAATCTGAAAACAATTGGTGCTATTCCTCTTCGTTTGAAAGAACCTGTAACGATTGAAGTTCGTGGTGAAGCGTATATGCCAAAAAGATCCTTCGAAGCCTTAAATAATTCACGTATAGAAAAAGGCGAAGAACTTTTTGCTAACCCGCGTAACGCTGCTGCAGGTTCTCTTCGTCAACTTGATCCTAAAATTGCTGCTAGCAGAAATCTTTCTACCTTTATTTATGCGATTGGTGGAGATGGAGAAGCATATGGCATTGATTCTCATGCAGAAATGCTCGATTATTTGGAAACGTTAGGTTTTCCATCGAACAAAGAGCGTGAGTTTTGTGAAACTATTGATGATGTATTGACGTTCATTAATAAGTGGACGGAGAATCGCCCGAATTTACCTTATGAAATCGATGGAATTGTAGTGAAAGTAAATCGCTATGCCCATCAAGATGAACTTGGATTTACAGCAAAAAGCCCACGTTGGGCCATTGCTTACAAATTCCCTGCAGAAGAAGCTATAACGACAATTGTTGATATTGATTTAACAGTAGGGCGTACGGGAGTAATTACACCAACTGCTATTTTAAATCCTGTGCTAGTAGCTGGTTCCACTGTAGGAAGAGCTTCACTTCATAACGAGGACCTAATTCGTGGAAAAGATATTCGTATTGGAGATACGGTCATTATCCACAAAGCTGGCGACATTATTCCAGAAGTTGTTGGGGTTATTTTAGAACAGCGCTCAGAAGATTCTGTTCCATTTGAAATGCCTACAGATTGTCCTGCATGTGGAAGTGAGGTAGTTCGTATCGAAGGAGAAGTGGCACTACGTTGTGTAAATCCTACATGTCCTGCTCAAATTGCAGAAGGGATTAAGCACTTTGTTTCTCGTAATGCGATGAATATAGATGGATTAGGAGAAAAGGTAGTTGAACAGTTACTTCGTGCAGAATATATTCGAGATGTTGCGGATTTATATCATCTCGATAAAGAACAACTTGTGAAACTAGAGAGAATGGGTGAGAAATCCGCAACAAATCTAGTTGAAGCAATTGAGCGTTCAAAAGAGAATTCTTTAGAAAGATTACTATTTGGCCTAGGAATTCGTCATGTTGGGGAAAAAGCAGCGAAATTATTGGCAGAACAATTTGAATCAATGGATGCCCTAATGCTTGCAAAAGAAGGAGACATCACTGCAGTTTATGAAATTGGAGATAAAATGGCTGATTCTATTGTGACGTATTTCTCAAGTGATGAAGTGAAGGTATTGGTTAATCGACTAAAAGAAGTTGGCGTCAACATGATGTATAAAGGGAAGAAAGTACAGGTTGAAGTTGGAGTCAATCCATTTGCAGGGAAGACGATTGTACTAACGGGTAAATTATCTCAATTGACACGGAATGAAGCAAAGGCGAAAATAGAAGAGTTGGGCGGAACCGTAACAGGTAGTGTTAGTAAAAAGACAGACCTGGTAATTGCAGGCGAAGATGCTGGTTCAAAGCTTACAAAAGCAAATGAACTTGGTATTGAAGTTTGGGACGAAGGTCGCCTAGTTGAACAATTACAACAGTAAAGGAGTTTCAAACGATGAACCGATTTCGCTGGATTCCGGCGGTGGTCGTGGTGGCAATGCTAGCAGGTTGTGTGCCTTCCATTAAAGAAGATACAGAAGTGTTAAAAGATACAGATGAAACTGAAAGCGAAGTTGAAACGACAATCATCCCAAGTATGCAATTAAATGATAGTTATTATAGAACGCTAGTACCTTATAAAGAAAGTGCTAGCCGTGGATTAGTCGTGTCAAATTTATATACAAAATATGACATCAAAGAAGTTGAAGAAGGTTTAATGCGACTTTCACAAAATGTATATGATACGGATAATTATTACTTCCAAGAAGGACAATATTTAGATTCTGAAACGGTTAGTAACTGGCTGGCAAGAAGTAACCAAAATGTAGATGAACCAGAAGAGATGCGCGGGTTAAATCCTGCTGATGTGGATGCAAGTGGAAATACGTTAGATCCGGAAGTAAAGGCGAAACAAGCACCCATCTTTTTAGCTCATATCGTTGAACAAAATTATCTTGTTAAAACAGATGACAATAAAGTCAAACTTGGTGGTATTTCAATCGGACTTGCATTGAATTCTAAATATTATTATCAAAAAGAACAATATGGAGATACATTTGAAGAAACGATTCCGGTTGCAGAACTTGAAAAAAACGGGAAAGAGATTGCTAAAGAAGTCATTTCTCGATTGCGTCAACGTCCTGAGCTTCAAGATGTGCCCATTGTTGTAGGGTTATTTAAACAAGAAGCGCGTAACTCTATTGTTCCAGGATCTTATTTTGCATATAGTATTTCCGATAAAGGAAAAAGTGATTTAGGAGATTGGCAATCTATCAATGAGAAATATGTTACTTTCCCAATGTCTTTACCTGATGAGCTTTATCGTAGTGTAAATACAAGCTTCCAAAACTTTAAACAAGATGTAGATAAGTATTTCTCGAATTATACAAGTGTTATCGGAAAAGGGTTCTACCAAAACGATACACTTCGTAAACTTTCGATTGAAGTGCCAATCCAATTTTATGGGACAACCGAAATCATTGGATTTACACAGTATTTATCAGGGGTTATCATGCAACAGCTACCTCTTGATGTAGATATTGAAGTAAGTATCACATCTATTAACGGCGCTGAGGCACTAATTATAAAAGAAGCCAATGAACAAGAACCTTTCGTTCATATCTATAATAACTAAAGAGGGTGGGACAAAACCCACCTCTTACTAAAAATAGCCGCTGGCATTTTACGAATGTGAAATGTCAGCGGCTATTTTTTTTGCATCAAAAAAGGACACTTTCTGATAAAATTTAAGTATCTGACCCCAAAAATTTTAGTCGAAGGAAGTGTCCTTATGTTTAAAGATTATAACATGAATCAATTAATTTTACCTCTAGATTTAGAAGTGAAAATACAAAAAAATGATATTGCTTTTCACGTTCATCATTTAGTGGAAAGTATCCCTCAAGACGCATTTGAACCATTTCTCCGAACTGAGGGCTGTCCTGCCTATCATCCACGAATGATGTTAAAAATTATTTTATGTGCCTATACACAATCTGTTTTCTCGGGTAGAAAAATTGAGGCGTTGTTAAAAGATAGTATCCGTATGATGTGGTTAGCTCAAGGATATGAACCGACCTATCGTACGATTAATCGTTTCCGTGTCCAACCAGAAGTGAAAGAACTGATACGACAATGTTTTGTACAGTTCCGTTGCCAACTCGTTCAAGAAAAACTAATTGATAATGAAGCGATTTTCATTGATGGTACTAAAATTGAAGCGAACGCAAATAAATTCACCTTTGTTTGGAAGAAATCTATTGAACACTACAATGCCAAGTTAATAGAAAAGTCGAATGAGATTTACGAAGAGTTATTTCAAAATGAAATCATTCCAGAAATTCAAAGAGAATCAGAAGAACAACTCACAACAGTAGAACTCGCTCAATTAATTCAAGCAGTTGATGAAGTCGTGACAGATTATGATGAAAGAATTGAAGTATCGTCTGATGTGGTTGAAAGAAAGCAATTGCGAAGTGAACGAAAGTACCCGAAGCAAATTCGAAAACAACTAATTGATCTAATTTTACGGAAACAAAAGTATGAACAAGATTTTGAGATATTTGGTAAACGAAATAGCTATTCCAAGACAGATCCAGATGCGACTTTTATGCGAATGAAAGATGATTATATGCAAAATGGTCAATTGAAACCGGGCTATAATGTTCAAATTGCGACAGAAGGTCAATTTGCGCTAGCTTACAGTATCTTTCCAAATCCAACGGATACCTTAACGTTAATTCCATTCTTAAATGAAATCGAGCAAAATTATTTTGATTTACCAAAACACATCGTCGCGGACGCTGGTTATGGAAGTGAACAAAATTACAATGATATTTTAGTGAACCGTAAACGTGAAGCTTTAATTACTTACAATCTATATTTGAAGGAACAGAAGAAAAAGTATAAGCAGAACCTTTTTAATACAACAAATTGGACATATGAAGAAGAAACAGATACCTATACTTGTCCAAACAATCAATCATTGATGTTCAAATATCATTCTATTCGTACAGATCAAAATGGTTTTACACGTGAATTTAAAATCTATGAATGTGAAAATTGTACAGGTTGTCCTTTCCGTTCATTGTGTACAAAAGCGAAGGAAGGCAATCATCGAAAATTGATGGTGAACGAGAAATGGGAACAGCAAAAAGAATATGTGAGAGCGAAGCTTTCAGAAGAAAAAACAGGAGCTATCTATCGAAAACGAAAAATCGATGTAGAACCAGTTTTTGGATTCTTGAAGGCTAATTTGCGTTTCACTCGATTTTCAGTTCGTGGAAAATCGAAGGTTGAAAACGAAATGGGCCTTGCGTTAATGGCCGTGAATTTAAGGAAATTCACGGCTAACTCTAGGACTTATTCATACTTAAACTGCACAAAAAGAAGAAAGTGGAATTTGAGTTGTCTCAAATTCCACTTTTTTTCATTTGAAGCTAGTTATGTCCCGGCCTCTTTTTTCTTGGTAACAATTATTAAATTTATCGAGTGAAGATAACAGAACTTATTTTGGATTCATATGTTTGAATTTATAGCAGATAAGGCGATAATAGAATTTGATTCAATTTAAATTGGCAGAGATTACTATGTATTCCCTAGCATGATAAAAATATCTCAAAATCCTATTCCTTTCGTCTACGTTAAATGAAAATAGCAAAAATTATTGTTATTTCCATGTACTCAAAACGTCAGGATTCTAGCGCTTATATGTTAAGGAATTTGTTATCCCTGTAAGAAAATCATGTTTTCGCTATAATTGGCTAAAACCATGTTTTTCTAAGTATAAAAATGGTACAATTAATGATTATTGCCACGTATGAATTATCGGAGGTGTAAATTTAATGGCGAAACTTACAAAAGAAGAAGTAAAACACGTTGCACATTTAGCTCGTCTTGCTATTACAGATGAAGAAGCAGAAAAATTTGCAGACCAATTAGGAAAAATTACTGATTTTGCACAAACATTAAACGAATTAGACACTACAAACGTTGCACCAACTTCACACGTCTTACCAATCGTAAACGTTCTACGTGAAGACGTAGCACAAAAAGGTTTAGATCGTGAAGTAATGATGCTTAATGTAAAAGAGCAAGTGGATGGACAAGTAAAAGTACCACCAATTTTAGAAGACTAAGACAAATGCCAAAGGAGGTAGTCTCATGAGTTTATTCAAACTTTCATCAAAAGAATTACAAGAAGGCTTACATAACGGTGAATTCAAAATCACTGATTTAACGAACGAAGCATTTGCTCGTATCGAAAACTTAGATAATGATGTACAAGCTTTCTTAGCCTTAAACAAAGAAAAAGCAACTGAACAGGCAGCACAAATGGACCAAGTACCATTTGAAGAGCGTGGCCCATTATTCGGTTTACCTATCGGTGTTAAGGACAACATCGTAACAGAAGGACTTGAAACAACTTGTGCTTCAAAAATTTTAGAAGGCTTCTTGCCGATTTATGACGCAACAGTAGTAAAAAAACTACGTGAAGCTGGAATGGTTACAGTAGGGAAGTTGAATATGGATGAATTCGCAATGGGTTCATCAAATGAAAACTCTGCATATAAAACTACAAAAAACCCATGGAATCTTGACCGTGTACCTGGGGGTTCTTCAGGTGCATCTGCAGCTTCGGTTGCAGCTGGTGAAGTACCTTTCTCATTAGGTTCTGATACAGGTGGTTCAATCCGTCAACCAGCAGCTTATTGTGGTGTTGTAGGGATGAAACCTACATATGGTCGCGTATCTCGTTTTGGTTTAGTAGCATTCGCTTCTTCTTTAGACCAAATTGGACCAATTACACGTAACGTGTATGATAACGCACTTCTTTTAGAAGCAATTGCAGGTGTAGACCCTAATGATTCTACTTCAGCTGACGTACCAGTTCCAAACTACGTATCTAAGTTAGATGGAGACATCAAAGGCTTACGTATTGCAGTACCAAAAGAATACCTTGGTGAAGGTGTAAAAGAAGATGTGAAAAATTCTGTTTTACAAGCTCTTGAAGTATTAAAAGGTTTAGGTGCGACTGTTGAAGAAGTATCTCTTCCACACTCTAAATACGCATTAGCTGCTTACTATATTCTTTCGTCTTCAGAAGCATCCTCTAACCTTTCACGTTTCGACGGAATTCGTTATGGTTTCCGTGCTGAAGGCGTGAAAAACTTAATGGAGCTTTATAAAGAAACTCGAAGCCAAGGCTTTGGTGATGAAGTAAAACGTCGTATTATGTTAGGTACTTATTCATTAAGTGCTGGTACTTACGATGCATATTACAAAAAAGCACAACAAGCCCGTACGTTAATTAAACAAGATTATGATAAAGTATTTGAAAACTATGACGTAATTATTGGGCCAACTGCACCAACAGCAGCATTTGAAATTGGTGCAAATATTGACGATCCAATGACAATGTACGCAAACGACATCTTAACGATTCCGATTAACCTTGCAGGTGTTCCTGCGATTTCAATTCCATGTGGATTTGATAACGGACTTCCTTTAGGATTACAAATTATCGGGAAACATTTCGATGAGGAAACAATCTATCGCACTGCTTATGCATTTGAACAAGCGACAGAATTCCATAAAGAAACTCCTCAAATTTGGGAGGGTAAATAATTATGAACTTTGAAACAGTTATTGGTTTAGAAGTGCACGTTGAGTTAAAAACAAATTCTAAAATTTTCTCACCAGCGCCAAACCATTTTGGTGCAGAACCAAATACAAACACAACAGTAATTGACCTTGGGTACCCAGGGGTATTACCTGTATTAAATAAAAATGTTGTAGACTATGCTATGAAAGCTGCACTTGCACTTAACATGGATATCAATCAACAAACAAAATTTGACCGTAAAAACTACTTCTATCCTGACAATCCGAAAGCTTATCAAATTTCTCAATTTGATAAACCAATTGGTGAAAATGGTTGGATTGAAATCGAAATTGAAGGTACTGATGGCCAACCTGGCTATACAAAAAAAATCGGTATTACACGTCTTCATATGGAAGAAGATGCTGGTAAATTAACACATGGTGATGGTTATTCTTTAGTTGACTTTAACCGTCAAGGGACACCACTTGTGGAAATCGTATCTGAGCCTGATATCCGTACACCAGCGGAAGCTTACGCATATCTTGAAAAATTAAAAGCAATTATTCAATATACAGGTGTATCCGATGTACGTATGGAAGAAGGTTCGCTTCGTTGTGATGCGAACATTTCATTACGTCCATATGGGCAAGAAGAATTTGGTACAAAAACAGAGCTTAAAAACTTAAACTCATTCAACTTTGTACGTAAAGGTCTTGAGCATGAAGAAGTTCGTCAAGCAGAAGTGTTAATGTCTGGCGGAGAAATCAAACAAGAAACTCGTCGTTTCGATGAGAAAACAGGTAAAACGATTTTAATGCGTGTTAAAGAGGGTACGGATGATTATCGTTACTTCCCAGAACCTGACTTAGTGGATCTTCATATCGATGATGAATGGCTAGAACGCGTTAAAGCTTCTATTCCTGAG
>Ga0182744_1004129_pt1 | contig 11037 bp, 3 predicted proteins | sample eDN3rd30CKraftMG_FD_128525 | JGI IMG/M metagenome (GOLD analysis project Ga0182744, IMG submission 128525) | Enriched Miracle-Growth compost microbial communities from Emeryville, California, USA - eDNA 3rd pass 30_C Kraft MG (version 2) (version 2) ... | reverse complement strand
TCGGCGATGGCGGCGGCTCCGGGATAATCGGCCGGACGCTCCGCCACATTGGTGGACGATCTGTTAACGCCATGAAACATCTGGTAAAAAAGTCGTTAACGACGTTGGAAGATCGAGGCTGGCCAAGGGTTTTAATGACTCTGACCCAGAACTAAACTCGGGACAGTAAAGATGGGTGAGGTGTCTGTGGAGAGGTGCGTCCGGCGCGCCCTCTCCCGGGCTCCGGTTTTTTCCTGGTCACACCAGGTTCAAGAGGCGGCAGAATGTCGAAGGACAAGAAGCTAAATGATCCCGCGGCGGCGGCTTTGTCAGCTCTGGAAAAGGAGCTGCTTGGCGCCGGGCTTGGCGATCTTGAGCGACTGACTCCAGTGAAGGCGCCCGGGAGCGTGGCTTCCGGCAAAGCCACGCCTGCCAGCGAGCCCCTCAAGGACAAAACCGCCGCCCCGGCCGCCTCTGGCCCCGCGACCGCTGCTTCGGCGACCACCGCGCCGGCAGGCGCCGCCATCGCCTCTGGAGGAACGGCGACCGCCGGCAAGACCGCGCCCACTGGCAAGACCCCGCCCGCCGCAGCTTCCGTTTCAGGACCGGCCGCGCCCCAGGCCGGAGCGACGCCCGCCGCTCCGGCGCGTCCCAGCGCGCCAGGCCCGGCTGCGCCTTCGCGCGTCGCATCCACCGGCAAGGAGCCGGTGATGGAGGTTGGCAAAACCCGGATCGCCGCCGCCGGAACCAGCCTGGAAACGAAGACAGCCGATCCGCAAGCCGCCGACCCACGCCCTGCCGCTCCCACCAGTGTGGCCGCCGGCGCCAGGACCACGGATCCGGTTAAGCCGGCCGCCCAGGCGACTGCTTCCACCCCCGTTTCCACGCCGGCGCCCGCGGGCGTCGGAGACGGAAAGAACGCCGCCGGCGACGCCAGCAAGGCTGAGGCCAGGCCTGAGACAAAGTCTGAAACAAAGGCTGAAACCAGCAAGGCAGAACCGGGCAAAACTCCGGCTCCGGCAGGGGCGCCTGCTGGCGCGCCCGCCCGGGCGCCAGCGCCGCTGCCCGGCGCAACGCCAGTGGAGCCTGTGCGTTTGCCCCGCGTCGAGACACCCGCCGCGCTGAGCCGCTCAACCCCGGCGCAGCCCATGCCTGCGGCCGCCTCCATGCCAGCGGCCGCTGCTCCGGCCGCTGGCCGCGCGACTGGCGCGCCGGCGATGATGACCGCCGGCGCCACGGCGCTCGCCATCCAGCCAGAAATCGCCAACAAGGCTGACGCCACAACCGGAGCCGCCGCAAAGCCCGGGCCGAAGCCAGCCGACGCTGGCAAGGTTGACGCTGGCAAGGCTGGCGAAGCGAAGGTTGCAGAAAGCAAGGTTGGCGCAGGCAGGGCTGACGAAGAGAAGATCAACGCCGGCAAGGCGGCGGAAGCTGCCTCTGGCGCGGCCCCCGCGAGCGGGACGTCCCGCCCCGCGCCTGAGCCGCGCCGGGTCGTATCTCCCGACACCAGCCGCGTGGCCAATGACGACCGGGTGAGCGTGGAGACGCTGGCCGGGATCGGCCGCGCCCGGGCTTCCCGCCTGCCCTATGCGGTGGCGCTGCTGGCCTCGATTTTCTGGCTGGCCGCCGGCGCCCTGGTGCTGTCTGACCAGTTGGGCCTCGCGGGCCTTGCCCTGCATGAGATGGCCGCCCGCCTCGGCCCGACGCGCGGCGCGCTCGCCGGCGTCGCCCTGCTGGCGCCGGTCTTCCTGTTTTTCCTGATCGCCGCCATGGCGATTCGCGCGGCGCAGATGCACCAGGCCTCGCGCGCCATGCTTGGCGCGGCCGTGCGCATGGCGCAGCCGGAATCGCTGGCCTCCGACTCGGTGATGTCCCTGTCCCAGGCCGTGCGCCGCGAGATGGCGGCCATGGGCGACGGCGTCGAGCGCGCCCTGGCCCGCGCCAGCGAACTCGAAACGCTGGTCCGCAGCGAGATTTCCACCCTGGAGCGCTCCTACGCCGACAATGAGGTGCGCATCCGCGCCCTGGTCGAGGAGCTGAGCGAACAGCGCGACGGCATCATTTCCAACGCCGAGCGCGTGCGGGCCGCCATCGAGGGCGCCCACCAGCACATCACCACCGACCTGCTCACCGCCAGCCGCAGCATCGCCGAGGCGGTCGCGGCCGCTGGCGGCCAGGTCACCGACTCGCTCGCGGCGCGCGGCGCCCAGATCGCGGAATCGCTCGGCAAGGCCGGCGACCAGATGGTCGACCAGCTGACGGCGCGCGGCGCCGATCTGGTGGAGCGCATGAGCACGACCAGCGGCTCGGTGTCGAAGTCGCTGACGGAGAAGTCGGAGGCCATCGAGAAGTCGCTTGGCGCCGCCGGCGAGAAGATGACGGCCGGCCTCGCCGTCGCGGCCGCCGACGTGTCGCGCCAGCTCGCCGCCACCGGCGAGACGGTCAGCAAGTCGCTCTCCGAGCGCGCCCGCGACGTCAATGAGCGCCTGCAGACCTCCGGCAAGGAACTGAGCGCTTCGCTCGCCGCCGGCAGCGAAGACCTGCGCCAGAAGATCGAGGGCGCCGGCAAGGTCGTCGTCGAGATGATCGGCACGCGCGGCGGCGGCCTCGCCGACCGCCTGGTCGGCGCCGTCGAGCGCCTGGGCGCCACCCTCGCCGACAACAGCCAGAAGCTGGAAACGACCCTGGCGGCCTCGGGCGACCGCTTCACCTCGCAGCTCGACGCCCACAGCGCCTCGGCCCGCAAGGTGTTCGAGACGAGCGTCAGCCAGCTTTCCGGCAGCTTCGAGCAGCAGAGCCTCACCCTGCAGAAGGCGCTCGCCGCCTCCGGCCAGCAGCTGGCCTCGCTGTTCGACGCCCGCACCACCGCCCTGCGCGCCAGCTTCGAGGACACGGTCGGCAAGCTTGGCAAGGACGTCACCAGCCACGCCGACCTGCTGGAAGGCCTGTTCGCCAAGTCCACCGACGCCTTCGCCACGGTGCTGGACGAGCGCGGGGCCACCCTGCGCGCCGCCATCGACGCCGGCGTAGCCCGCATCGGCCAGGAGGCGAAGACCGCCGCCTCCGACATCGAGAAGACGATCTCCGTCTCCGGCGCGCGCTTCAGCGGCCTCGCCAACGAGCAGAGCGGCAAGCTGCGCGTCACCTTCGACGAAACCTTCGGCCGCCTCGGCTCCGACGTGGAAAGCTATGTCGAGAAGCTGCGCGCCACCTTCGGCGAAACCTCCGGCAAGTTCAGCGCCACGCTCGACGCCCACAGCAGGACGGCGATCGAGGCCATCGACGCCAGCCTTGGCAAGGTGTCGGAATCGTTCCGCACCAGCAGCGCCGAAATGCAGAACCTGCTGGCCCAGCAGGCGGCGGACACGCACGAGAGCATGGCCAACAGCGGCCGCGAGGTCATTATCGCCCTCGCCCGCCAGGCGGCCCGCGTCAACGAGGCGCTGACCAACAACGCCACCACCCTGACCGACAACCTGCACACCCGCGCCCGCGAGGCCGAGGCGGCGCTTTCCGCCCAGTTCAACAGCCTCGACCAGCGCGTCATCGCGCCGGCCGGCAAGATGGTGGAAACGCTGGTGTCGTCCACCGACGACCTCAGCAAGCGCATCGAAGGCAGCATCTCGCGCATCGAGACGATCGTCGTCGGCCGTGGCGAGGGCCTGGCCGAGAAGCTGGCCCGCGAGGCCAGCCGCGCCGCCGAAATCATCGACACGCGCGTCAGCACGTTCGAGGAGCGGGCCACGACGCGCAGCGCCGAGCTCACGCGCATTCTCGATGACGCCATCGGCTCGCTGGACAAGAACCTGGAGGCGCGCGCCTCCGCGATCAGCCAGTCGCTGGAAACCCGTTCTGGCGAGATCGCCCGCGTGCTGTCGCACGGCGGCAGCGAGGTCGCAGGCGCCCTCACCTCCAAGGCGGACGAGATCAACACCGCCATCCTGCGCCACACCGCCAACCTCGCCAGCCTGCTCGTGGGCCGCGCCGACTCGATCAACGTCACGCTGGGCAACCGCGCGGCCGAGATCAGCGAAGCGCTTGGCAAGCATGTCGCCACGTTCGAAAACGCCGTGGCCAGCCGGCTCGACAGCGTCAACGGCGCGCTCTCGGCGAAGAGCGACCGTCTGGTCGACGCTCTTGACCAGCGCCTGGAGAGCATCACCAACGTGCTCGACGAGAAGGGCGGCAAGCTGGTGGGCGACCTCGACGCCCGCAGCCACGACATGGCCAACCTGCTCGACACCCGCACGAGCAGCTTCCAGAAGTTCATGGGCGGCCAGCTGGAGCGCCTGCAGGGCGTGTTCGGCGCCCACGCCGACCGCATGGGCGGCGAGATCACCGCGCGTCTGGAAAGCCTCATCGGCGATCTGGACAACAAGGGCGAGCGCCTGGTGCTGGCCATCGAGAACCGCGGCAAGGAAGCCGGCGCGCGCCTCGACAGCCAGACCGTTCGCCTGGAAGAGGCGGTGGACGCCTCGCTGGAGCGGATTTCGTCCAGCTTCGCCAGCAAGACCGGCTCGGCGGTCGCCGCCCTCGGCGCCCGCATCAACGACCTGGTCGCCGACTTCGACGGCAACGCCCGTCGCCTGGCCGGCGAAATCGAGCAGCGCCAGGGCGCCCTTGCCGGCGCGCTGGAGAAGCAGGCCAGCCAGATCGACGCGACCGTCGACGCCACCCTCAGCCGCATCGCCGGCTCGTTCGCCGAGCATGGCGGCGCCGTGGCCGCCACCCTTGGCGCGCGCATCAGCGGCATGCTGGCCCGTCTCGAAGACAACGGCCGCGCCCTCATCAGCGCCCTGGACGAGCGCCAGGGCAAGCTGGCCGAGAGCCTTGAGGCGCAGACTTCCGGCATCGAAGGCGCCGTCACCAGCTCGGTGGAGCGCATATCCGGCGCCCTGCAGTCGCATGGCGGCTCCGCCGTCGCGGCGCTGGGTTCGCGCATCGACAACCTGATCGGCGATCTGGACCGTCGCGGCGATCGCCTGGCGAGCACGCTGGACAATCGCGGCCGTGATCTGGCCGTGCTGATCGAGCAGAAGACCGAGGCCCTTGAAACGGCCATCGACGCCTCGGCGCAGCGCCTGTCGGCGGCGTTCGACACGCGCGGCGAAGCGGCGGGCCGCGCGCTCACCGCCCGTCTGGACGCCATGATCGGCGACTTCGACGCCCGCGGCGGCAAGCTGCTCGGCGCGCTCGACAGCCGCGCCCTGGACATCGCCGGACTGATCGACGGCAAGACCGCCTCCCTCACCTCGTCGCTGACCGAGTCCGCCGAACGGCTCGCCAACCTGTTCGACCGCCACGGCGGCGCGGCGGCGGCGGCCCTGGGCGCGCGCATCGACGAGCTGGGCGGCCTGTTCGACGAGAAGGGCGCCAGCATGATCGGCCTGCTGTCCGGTCGCGGCAGCGAGATCGCCGGCGTGCTGGAGCAGACCACCGCCCGCGCGGTGGCGGCGCTCGACGCCCAGATCAGCCGCCTCAACGACACGGTGGAGAGCCATGGCGTGGCGGTGAGCGGCGGCCTTTCCGGCCAGATCGACCGCCTTGCCTCGCTGTTCGACGAGCGCGGCGTGGCGCTGGTCAGCAATCTGGGCGCGCGCGGCGACGACATCGCCGACGCAATCGCCCGGGGCGCCGGCCATCTGGAAGCGCGCGTTGGCGGCCAGCTGGCCCGTCTGGACAACGTCTTCCATGGCTATGGCCAGTCGATCTCCGCCGTCATTGGCGAGCGCGTCCAGGCGGCGAGCGAGACGCTCGACGCGGCCGGCTCCTCGCTGGTGGAAACCATCGACGCCCGCGCCCGCCTGCTTGACAATCTGCTAGGGCTGCACTCCGGCCGCATTGGCGAGCAACTGGTGACGCAGATCGACCGTCTGGAAACCACGCTGACCGAGCAGGGCGAGCGCCTTGTCGGCTCCGTGGACGCCAGCGCCGGCAAGCTCTCCGGCGAGGTCGCCCGCATCAGCGAAGTCGCCACGCAAACCATCGGCGCCAGCGCCGGGGCCATGGCCGACGCGGTGCGCGATCGCGCCGCCGAAGCATCGCGCAACTTCGCCGCCTCGGCGAAGGACATGCGCGCCGCCATGGACGCGGCCGCCGACGAACTGCGCGCCGCCCTCGACACGGCCGCCCGGACCGCCGCCACCGCCGTCACCGAAGCCGGCGACAGGCTGCGCGCTGGCGCGGACGCGGCTTCTGGCGCGGCGGTCACCGCCCTCACCGAAGCCAGCGACAAGCTGCGCGCGGAGGCTGAAACGGCCGCCAGCACGGCGGTCGTGGCCATCACCGGCGCGGGCGAGAAGCTGCGGGCCGAAGCTGGCGCGGTCACCAGCAGCGCCACTACCGCCTTTGGCGAGGCGGGCGACAGGCTGCGCGCTGAAGCTGGCGGCGCCGCCGCCACGGCGACCGCCGCGGCCGATGGCCTGCGCAATGCGCTCAGCGCCGCAGCGGACGCCATGGTCACGGCCCTGGCCGAGGCCGGCGACAGGCTGCGCACGGACGCGCCCGAGCTGATCGAACGCCTGACCCAGGCCAATCGCCAGCTTCAGGAGATCAGCGTGCACGCGGCCCGTAACCTGACGGCCATCGAGAATGGCCTGAGCGAGCGCGTCGCCGAACTCGGCGCGGTCCTCGGCGCGGTGACCGATGGCGCCGGCGGCGCCTCGCGTGAGCTCGCCGGACAGGTCACGGCGATGAAGTCGGTGAGCGAAAGCACCCTGGCGGAAGCCAACGCCATCGCCGCGCGCTTTGGTGAGGAAAGCCGCGCCCTGTCGACGCTGGCCGGCGAACGCATCGCCGCCCTGCGCGACAGCGTCGGCAAGCTGGAAGAGGCTGAACAGCGCCTGGCCGCCGGCATGGACGGCAAGCGCGAGACGCTGGACGCCATGACCGGCGCCATCAGCGAGCGTACGGCCGACGTGGAGCGTCTGGCGGGCGCGTTCACCGCCCTGATGGAGAAGTCGATCAGCAGCGCCGAGCAGCGCGCCAGCCAGATCACGGCGCTGCTGCGCAAGACCTCGGACGAGGCGGCTGAAAAGCTCTCCGCCCAGTACGACGCCCTGCGCGCCGCCGCCGAACAGCAGCGGGAGAACGCCACCGAGACCATGCGCGCCACCTATGAGAGCGCCGTGGCCGAAGCCGGCAAGGCCATCGAGCAGACCACCGCGAAGTTCCGCGGCGTCGCCGAGGACGTGCGGTCGATGGCGGCGACCATCACCAAGGATCTGGAGGTGACGCGCTCGGAAATCGCCCGCGGCGTGTTCGAACTGCCGCGCGACACGCAGCAGTCCACCGCCGCCATGCGCCGGGTGGTGGCCGAGCAGATCCGCGCGCTGAACGAGCTCAACGAGATCGTCAACCGCGCCGGTCGCGCCCGTAACGACGGCCAGCCGGCTCAGGCTCAGGCCCCTGCCCGTCCGCAGCGCGCGCCGCAACCAGCGGCCCAGGCGCCCAGGACCGTCCAGGCGGCGGCTGACGACAGCGCGCCGCTGGCATGGCCGGTCGCCGCGGCGGCCAGCCGCGCCCAGACGCCGGCCCCTCAGGCCCCGTCTCACCAGGCCCCCGCGCCGACCGCGCCCGCACGTCGCGAACCGACGCCCGCGCGCCAGCGGGAAGAGGCGCGCGCTGAAGGCGGCTGGCTCTCCAACCTGCTGACCCGCGCCTCTGACGAGGCGGAGGACACGGACCAGCCGCAGCCGTCCATGAGCTCAGCCGAACTGCTCGACACCCTGTCGATCGATATCGGCGAACTCATCAATATGACGGCGCTCGAAGCCTCCTGGGCGCGGCGCAACCGTGGCGAGGCCCACGCCTTCGGGCTGGACCTGTACACGGCGCGCGGCCAGAAAATCTTCGACGACGCCCGGGCCCGCTATCGCATGGATCCCGAATTCCGCCAGACGGCCGATCGCTACGTGGAGGAATTCGACCGGCTGCTGGTCGAGGTGCGCAAGAGCGACAGGGACGGCGCCATGGCGCGCAACTACCTGACCTCGGACACGGGCAAGGTCTACACCATTCTGGCCCATGCCTCGGGCCGGCTGGACCGGCCCTGACCTGCCTGGCGCGTGCGTCGGGCCAGCGAAACGCTGGCCCGCGCCACGGCCATGCGGCGTTTCAGCCGGAAACGCGCCATGGCTTTGGTTATCGGGGACCTGAGTATCCGGAGCCTGGATATCCGGGGTCATTGCCCGGCGCGCTTGCATCATCATCCGCACCCCTGCCCCGGCCATCGCCGGGGCATTTTTTTTGGCGTGCGCGGATTTTCGGCGATGACGCGGCGACGACGTCAGCGCCCGACCGGAAAAGTACGTTTGCGGGTTTGACTGAACCAGCGGCTCTCGCGGCGTTCCGGTCCCTGGTCGGGCGCATTTCCGGCGAGCGGGTTGGCCCATGGGCTTGCGGTGCTTTCAGCGTGAGGCGTAGCGCCGCCCGCGATGCCCGTCGTCGCCGGCCTGCGCCCAATTGGTGGCCCTGCTGAGGCTGGCGGGTTTCGATGAGGCGTCGGCCGCCGCAGTCATCATCCGCCCTGCCGGCCTGACGGGAACGCCGCTGCCGGCGGCCATGGCGCGCATCAGCAACCGCCGGACCACCCTCGCGACCGACCTGGACGGTTTCGCGGCTGCGCGGTTGCTTCCGGGCAGCGCCTGGCATGGACGTGACCTCCGTCCGGGAGCAGGATCAGCCCAACGCCGGCCAGCGATCAGGCCAGACGGGGGGCCGCCGGTCAGCGCGCAGGACGGCCCCCGGTAGAGGCGACAGGACGCCCGGAGGCGGAAGGCGGCGCGCGGCCATGGCGCGACGCCCCGGTCACGGGGAGCGGCGTTTCGCCTGAGGCTGATCCGCCGGGAAGATGCGTCTAGCGCCGCCCACCCGAGGCCCAGCGGACGATCTGCACCAACACCTGCTGCTGGGCTTCGTCCAGGGCGCGGGTGGCGCTGGCGGCGTCGATGGCGCCGTTCACCGGAACCTCGGCGCGGAAGATCCGGGCGGCGGTCACCGGGCCGCTGGCCTGAACGATGCGGGCGGTGATTTCCACCACCGCCACCTGGCGCGTGGCGTCGATCTCGAAGGCGCGCAATTCGCTCGCCAGCATGGCGCCGGCGTTGGCCAGGGTGGAGGGGCGGCCGACGGTGGCGATGCGGCTGCCGTTCTCGAAAGTCTGGATCAGGCGCGCCTGCACCAGCGCCGGCAATTTGTCGGACCACTGGCCGCCGCCAACGAAGCTGACCGAGGCGCCCTGACGCACGATGATGCGTTCGCTGTTGATTGGCTGCAGCGCCACCGGCTCCGTCACCGCCAGCTGGCCGCCACCGCCGATACGACCGAAATCGCGGGCCGCTGACAGGTCAAAGGTCGCCGGCGCGGGGCCGCCGCCGCAGCCGGCGAGCAGCAGGACGCCGCCAAACGCGAACGCGAGCCGCGCTGGATGCAGGGCGCGCATGTCAGAGGCCTTCCACATTACTGACGTCCGTTAAATTGCGGGATCGACGGCTTCGCCCCAAAGATGAACTGCTGCGGATTCTGGTTGATGCTGCGCAGGGTCCGGTTGATCTCGCCCAGGGTGCGCTGGCTGTCCACGGTCAGGTTGCGCACCTCGCCGAGGCCAGAGCCGGTGAAACGGTTGAGCCCGGCGGTGATCTCGGCCGTGCGTTTGTCCAGGTTCTGGGCCAGCTGGCGAATGGAGTTGGCCGCCTGGGTAATGGCGTCGACCGCGCCCTGGCCGTTGGTGGAGCCAAGGAAGCTCTGGACCGCCTTCAACACGCCCTCGACCTGATCGGAGGCCTTGTTGATCTTGGCGGTGATGGACGCAACGTTGTCGACAGTCTTCTGGACATTGGCGCTGGAATTGCCAAGCGCCGCCGTGAATTTGTCGGCGTTGGCGACGATGTCGCGCACCTGTTTCGCATCAATCTCGCGGGCGATGCCATCAAGGCTCCCCGCCAGCGCCTTCACCTGGTCGGCGGCGGGACCAACACTGGACAGGAACCGGTTCACGCCATCCGAATTGTCGCCGAGCGCCTTCGAGAACCGGTTGATGTTCTGGATGGTGTCGTCGATGGCGGCCTGGTTCTGGTCGATGATGACCGTCAGCTTCTCCGCCACCTCATTGGCGCGCCTGGCGACATTGCGGGCGCTTTCCAGAATGTCCTGGAAGTCAGAACGTTCGGCCCGGATGGTGCAGTCCGGGTCGGGGCACGGCTTGACCACCTGCGAATCCACGGACCCGCCCACGAGCGCGACAGAGCCCACGCCAGAGACGATCTGCACGTCCAGCAGGGCCCGGGTGTCCTTGCGGATCTGCACGTCGCGGCTGATGTCAATCGTCGCGATCACCAGGCGCGGATTCTCCGGATCGAACGACACGGCCCGCACCTCGCCCACCCGGATGCCATTGAAGGTCACGAGCGATCCGGGGCCAAGACCGGAGACGGAGCCGGTGAAGGCTACCTTGTAAGTATAGCGGGAATTGGCGTTCTGGCCGCCGCTGAACCAGTAGACGAACAGGAAGCCCGCGGTGATGACCGCAAGGGTAAACAGCCCGATCAGAGCGTAGTTGGCGCGCGTTTCCATGCGTCAGTTTCCCGCGCTGAACGCGGCGCGGGCCCGCTTGCCATGGAAGTATGCCTTGAGCCAGGGATTCGTCGAGGCCAACATTGTCTCTATCGTTCCCTCTGCGATGATCTTCCCCTCGCCCAGCGCGGCGATGCGGTCACATACCGAATGGAGACTGTCCAGGTCGTGGGTTACCATGAAAACAGTCAGGCCCAAAGTTTGCTGCAAAGTAGAAATCAGTTCATCGAACTCACCGGCGCCGATGGGGTCAAGGCCCGAGGTCGGTTCGTCAAGAAAGACAATATCCGGATCCAGCGCCAGGGCGCGGGCCAAAGCCGCGCGCTTGATCATGCCGCCGGAAAGGTCCGAGGGAAATTTGTCGGCCGCGTCGGGGCTGAGGCCAACCATTTCGATCTTCAGCATGGCCAGCTCATCGAGCAGGCGTTCGGACAGGTGAAGATACTCGCGCATCGGCACCTGGACGTTCTGCTTGACGGTGAGCGA
>Ga0182744_1004126_pt1 | contig 11045 bp, 7 predicted proteins | sample eDN3rd30CKraftMG_FD_128525 | JGI IMG/M metagenome (GOLD analysis project Ga0182744, IMG submission 128525) | Enriched Miracle-Growth compost microbial communities from Emeryville, California, USA - eDNA 3rd pass 30_C Kraft MG (version 2) (version 2) ... | reverse complement strand
CTACCAGTGGGAACGCGGGACCAATCTGGAAGCCTGGCTGCGCACCATCATGCGCAACCGCTTCTTCGAATACGCCCGCAAGGCGCAGCCCCTCAGCATCGGCGATTGCTGCGACGAATCCTTTATCGTCGTCTCCACCGAACCGAAACAGCCGATCTGCATGGAGCTCGCGGAAACCAGCCACGCCATCGATCAGCTGAGCAATGATTTCCGCCAGGTTCTCGAACTCGTCGCCATTGACGGGATCAGCTACGAGGACGCGGCGAAGTCCCTCAAGCTGCCGGTGGGCACCGTGCGCTCCCGGCTGTCCCGCGCCCGCAGCAGCCTGCGCCAGACACTCAAGACCACACGCCGCTACCCAAGGCACCACCTGCAGGGCCAGCCGCCCCGCGTCTAGGGGTCTGGATTCAGTTAGGGAATTCCGACGACGGTTGAGATGTGATCGAGACTACCTTTGGCAGTCCCCGGCCGGCGTTTGAATAAACCCAAGCTGGAGGATACCCCCTTCGCCACCGACCCGGAGTTCGCCCTGCCAGGCCAATACATTTGACGGTGCATGATCGGGCGCCAGCCGGGTGGGAGCCGCCAGAGCGGGTGTGCCAGCAAACAGGGCGACCGCAAGAAGATGGCGGCGCACGCCGGAGAGATCATTTCTCTGAAGTGATCTTGCCCACTTTGACACCGGCTCGCTCCGGTGGGCAAAATTCATGGAAAAAACTCAATAAAATCAATGGTGGAATTTTATAATGGCGACCCCTACGGGAATCGAACCCGTGTTTACGCCGTGAAAGGGCGTTGTCCTAACCGCTAGACGAAGGGGTCGTCGCGGCGAGAGAAGTAAGGGTATTGGGCCGGGCCGTCAAGCCTTTAGTGCGCGTTCAATGGGCATCCGCTCAGGCGCCGTTGCTCGCGGCACGAACCTCTCTCGCCTCCGTCAGATGGTGCTTGCGGTGCACGGGGCCGATTGCCCAATTGGCGATGAACGCCACGACCAGCAGGCCCGCCATGGCGTACATGGTGCTGTTGTAGAGGCTGGGCGTGGGGTCGACCGTGCCCGGCGGCGCGATCTCCATGAGGCTCGATATGGTCACCGTCTTGGCCGCCACCAGCTCGTGTAGGCGGGAGACGGGCGCGCCGAACGTCTGCATGAAGACGTCGGGGTCCACCTTGGCCGCCAGGGCCTCCACGGCGCGCGCCACCGAATGGCTCCGCAGTTCGTTGATGAGCTCGCTCCCCGCCACGCCGGCCACGCTCCAGGCGGTGAGAATGCGCCCGTGGATGCCGCCCACATAGCGGGTGCCGAAAATATCCGCCAGATAGGCCGGGATGGTGGAAAAGCCGCCGCCATACATGGTGAAGATGACCATGGTGGCGCCATAGAACATCACCAGCCACATCACGCCCGGCGAGGCGCTCACCCCGGCGGCGGCAACGGGGATGGAGAGATAAAGCAATGTGCCCAGCGCCGTGAAGATGTAATAGGTCGTCTTGCGCCCGATATAATCCGAGATCGAGGCCCAGAAGAAGCGGCCCAGCATGTTGAAGACGCTGATCATCAGCACATAGGTGGCGGCGAACGCCCCGTCGACGATGCCCGGCAGCGTGGTGCCGAAGATTTCCGTCATCATGGTGCGGGCCACGCCGATGACGCCGATACCCGCCGTGACGTTGAGGCACAGCACGCTCCACATCAGCCAGAATTGCGGCGTCTTGAGGGCCGTGTCGATATGCACGTTCCGGCGGGTGATCATGCGGTGGGCCTGGTCCTCGGCGGGCGGCGTCCAGCCGGCCGGCCGCCAGCCCTCGCGCGGCACGCGGTAGGACATGGCCGCCGCCACCATGACCAGGAAATAGATGATGCCGAGGGTGAAGAAGGTGGCCGCCGCTCCGGTGCTGCCGGTGCCCACCACATAGACGCCGGGCAGGTCCACCACGCCGGAAGCGGCCGCCTGCTGGGCGTTGACCACCACCACCTCCACCATGCGCCCGCCGGATTCCGCCATGCGGCGGCCGTTCTCCGTCACCATGCGCACGGCGTCGGCGGCGCCCAGATAGGTGGGCGCATGGGCGTAGAGGGAGAGCAGCGTCTCCTTCATGGGCGTGGCGATCATGGCACCGCCACCGAACCCCATGATGGCGAGGCCAGTCGCCATGCCCCGCCGGTCGGGAAACCAGCGGATCAGCGTGGAGACGGGTGAGACATAGCCCAGCCCCAGCCCGCAGCCGCCCAGCACGCCATAGCCCAGATAGAGCAGCCAGAGCTGATGATAGAGGATGCCGAAGCCGCCGATGATGTACCCGCCGCCCCACAGGCACGCGGCCACCACGCCCACCATGCGCGGCCCCACATCCTCCAGCCACTTGCCGGCCACGGCGGCGGACGCCCCAAGGAACAGGATGGCGATGGCGAAGACCCGCACCACCGAAGGCAGGGACCAGTCCCCGGCGGACGAAGCGGCGACACCCAGCTCCCGCACCAGATAGGGATTGAAGATGCTCCAGGCGTAAACCGAACCGATGCACAGATGAATGGCGATGGAGGCTGGCGGCACCTTCCACCGGTTGAACCCGTCGGATGCGACGATCCGATCCTTCGAGAGAAATCCCAGCACCCCTTTGCTGCCAGCCATCCCCTATCCCCTTATGGCCGTTGCTTTCCCGTTATGAAACACGGAACCGGCCGCGCTGACAAGCCGAAGTGTATACAAAGTCGTACGGCTTTCCTCGTATTGGCATTGAAAAACAGCCACCGCGTTTATGCGATGGCGGCGTCGTGGATGGTCATCTCCACGCTGGTGGTGCCGTTCCAGTGGTTGAGCTTGAGACTGCCGGCCACGTGGAAGCGGCCACGGCCGGTCAGCAGGGTGCGGCCAAGGTCGGTTTCCAGGGAGCGGAAGGCGACGGCCTTGAGACGGCCGCCTTCCGGGCCGGTGAGGATGACGCGCACATGGTCCTGCCCCACCAGGTCGGCCTTCACGATACCGGCATTGGCGATGGCGAAGCGCGGCTCGGCATTGCCCTGGCCGAAGGGACCGGCCTGCGCCACCCTGGCCAGCAAATCCTCGGTGCAGCCGGTGATGGTGAGCGCACCGTCGATGCCCAGACTCCCGGCGCCGTTGCGCAGGGCCATGGGCTCCGCCAGGCGCAGAGCGAGGAAATCCCGCAACTCGTCCAACCGGCCCGCCTCCACGGTGAGCCCCGCCGCCATGGGATGACCGCCGCCATTGACCAGGATGCCCGCCTGACTGGCGGCGGTGACGGCGGCGCCGATATCCACCCCCGGCACCGACCGGCAGGAGCCCTTGCCCACGCCGCCCTCGATGCCGATGACGACTGACGGTTTGTGGAAACGCTCCTTCAACCGCCCCGCCACGATACCGATGACACCGGCATGCCAGCCCTCGCGGGCCACCAGGATGAGGGGCGCCCCTTCGGGGATGCGTACCGCCTCGGCCATGGCCTCCTCCAGCACCATGCTTTCGATAGTCTGGCGCTCGCGGTTGAAATGGTCGAGCCGGGCGGCGATGTGCATGGCTTCGGCGGGGTCGTCGGTGGTCAGGAGACGCACGCCCAGATCGGCCTGCCCCACACGCCCGCCGGCATTGACCCGGGGACCCAGGAGGAAGCCCAGATGATAGGCGGCGGGCATCTCCTTCAGCCCGGCCACATCGGCCAAGGCGCGGATGCCCGCATTGCGCCGCTGCGCCATGACCTTGAGGCCCTGCGTGACGAAAGTGCGGTTGAGGCCGGTGAGCGACACCACGTCGCACACCGTGCCCAGGGCCACGATGTCCAGCCATTGGGTGAGGTTGGGCTCGGGGCGGGCCGCGCCATACCAGCCGCGTTCGCGCAGCGCCCGGTTGAGCGCCACCACCAGCAGGAAGGTGACGCCCACCGCCGCCAGATGCCGGTGCTCGTCCGCCTCGTCCAGCCGGTTGGGGTTGACCAGCGCCTCGCACGCCGGCAGTTCCGGCTCCGCCAGGTGATGGTCCACCACGATGACACGCAAGCCCATGGCCCGGGCGGCGGCCAGCGGCTTGTAGGAGAGCGTGCCGCAATCCACCGTCACCACCAGGCGCACCCCCTGGTCGTAGAGCGCCTTCAACGCGGGTTCGTTGGGACCGTACCCTTCCTTCAGCCGGTCGGGGATATAAGTGAGGATATCGGCGCCCGCCGCGCGGAAGAAGCGCTTGAGAAGCGCGCTGGAGGTCGCCCCGTCCACGTCATAATCGCCGAAGACGGCCACCGTCTCGCCGGCCATGACAGCCTCGGCCAGCAGGTCGGCGGCGCGGGTCATGTCCTTGAAGGTTGCGGGGTCCGGCAGGTCGGTACGCAGGCTGGGGGAAAGATGGGCCTCGGCCCGCTCCGGCGTGACCCCCCTGGCCGCCAGCACGCGGCCCAGCATGTCCGGCAGGCCGAATTGCTGGCAGAGGGTGAGGGCCGCGCGTTCGTCGGCCAGCCTGGCGCGCCAGGCGCGGCCCGTCAGGGAATGGGAGACGCCCAGGAACGGCAGGCCGCCGCTCATCCCTGCCGGAAATGCGTGGTCTTGATCCAGCGCACGGTGCCGCTGGCCGAACGCATGACCACGGAATGCGTCTCCAGCTTGTGCCGCGTGCGCCTCACGCCGGAGAGCATGCTGCCGTCGGTCACGCCGGTGGCGCAGAACACCACGTCGCCCGAGGCCAGTTCCTCCAGCTCATACTTGCGGTCCAGGTCGGTGATGCCGGCCTTGGCGGCGCGGCCCTTCTCGTCATTGTTGCGGAAGACGAGACGCCCCTGCATCTGCCCGCCGATGCAGCGCAGGGCGGCGGCGGCCAGAACGCCCTCGGGTGCGCCGCCGGAGCCGATGTAAAGGTCGATGCCGGTGGCCGGATCGGTGGTGTTGATGACCCCCGCCACGTCGCCGTCGGTGATCAGCACCACCTTGGCACCGGCCTTCCTCACGTCGGCGATCAGGCTCTCATGGCGCGTGCGGTCGAGGATGCACACCGTGATGTCGCTCACCTCCACGCCCTTGGCCTTGGCGAGACTTGCCAGGTTCTCGGCAACGGGCCTGTCCAGGTCCACCGTGCCCTTGGGATAGCCGCCGCCGATGGCGATCTTGTCCATATAGACGTCGGGCGCGTTGAGCATGCCGCCCCGGTCGGAGATGGCCGCCACCGCCAGCGCGTTGGGCATGGCCTTGGCGGTGAGGGTGGTGCCTTCCAGGGGATCGATGGCGATATCGATCTCGGGGCCTGTGCCCTTGCCCACTTCCTCGCCGATATAGAGCATGGGAGCCTCGTCGCGCTCACCTTCGCCGATCACTACCGTGCCCCGGATCTCCAGCTCGTTGAAGGCACTGCGCATGGCATCCACCGCGGCCTGGTCGGCGGCTTTCTCATCCCCCTTGCCCACCAGGTCATAAGCGGCCACCGCCGCCGCCTCGGTGACACGAACCAGTTCCAGTACCAGCTTGCGATCCAGCATTCGTCCCTCTTTCCCTTCTCAAATATCTAAAACTGTTCGATACGCACCAGCACGGGCGGCGCGACTACGGTATCCAATTGGGCCACCCTGGCCAAGACCCGGCGCATGCGGCCTTCCTCGACATCGTGGGTGGTGATGACCACGCTCACCTCCTCGCCGGGGTCGCGGCCGTGCTGCAGCAGGGATTCGATGGAAACGCCCTCGTCCCGCAATATGCCGCCGATATCCGCCAGCACGCCCGGCTGGTCGATCACCGGCAGGCGCAGGTAATAGGCCCCCCTGTGACGCTCCATGGGAATGACCGGCAGTCCGTTGAGTTCCACGGCGGGGATGCCGAAGGCCGGGCTGCGATCGCCCCGGGCGATGGAGAGGATATCACCCACCACGGCGGAGGCCGTGGGGCCGGCGCCGGCGCCCGGACCTTCCAGCACGCAGCGGTTGACGAAATCCCCCTCCACGGTGATGCCGTTGAGCGCACCCGAGATGCGGGCGATGGGATTGGTCCTGGGTACCATGGCGGGGTGGACACGCAACTCGATGCCCTCCTCCGTCCGGCTGGTGAAGGCCAGGAGCTTGATGCGGCAGCCCAGCTCGTCGGCATATTTCAACTCGGTGGCGGACAGGCTGCGGATGCCCTCCACATGCATGGTGGAACAATCGGGCTTGGCGCCGAAGGCGATGGCCGCCAGGATGGCCAGCTTGTGGCCGGCGTCGATCCCGTCCACGTCGAAGGTAGGGTCGGCCTCGGCATAGCCCAGCTTCTGCGCCTCGGCCAGCACGGCGTCGAAGCCCTGGCCGGTCTCCTCCATCTGGGAGAGGATATAGTTGCAGGTGCCGTTCAATATGCCGTAGGCGCGGGTGATGCGGTTGGCGGCGAAATTGGTCCTGAGCGCCTCGATGATGGGGATGCCACCCGCCACCGCCGCCTCGAAACGCAGGGCCACGCCGTTGTCCTCGGCCAGGGCGGCCAGCGCCGCACCATGTTTGGCGATGAGCGCCTTGTTGGCGGTGACCACCGATTTGCCGGCCTTCAGGGCCGCTTCCACCAGCGCACGGGCGATGCCGTCATCCCCGCCGATGGTCTCGACGATCACATCCAGCGCCGGATCCGCCGCCAGGGCGAGAGCGTCTCCGTGCCAGGCCACGTGGGAGAGGTCCACCGGGCGCGCTCGCGTGCGGTCCCGCGCCGAGACGGCCGCCAGCTCCAGCCGCGCGCCGGCACGGGCGGCCAGCAGGTCCGCGTTCCTGGTCAGTATCTCCGTAACGCCGCCGCCGACCGTGCCCAGGCCGGCCACGCCGATCCTCACACTGTTGGTCACGACACCGCCCGCTTCTTGGCCCGCGTCGTGCCGTCATGGCCGATGATGTCATCGGCATTGGCGAGGAACCGCTTGATGTTGCGCACCGCCTGGCGGATGCGGTGCTCGTTCTCGACCAGCGCGATGCGCACATGCCCGTCGCCATATTCGCCGAAGCCGGCACCGGGCGAAACCGCCACCTTGGCGTGCTGCAGCAGGAGCTTGGAGAACTCCAGCGAGGAGAGCCCGCTGAAGGCTTGCGGGATGGGCGCCCAGGCGAACATGGTGGCCGCGGGCGAGGGAATGTCCCAGCCATGGCCGGTCAGCCCGTTCACCAGCACGTCCCGCCGCGAGCGGTAGGTGTTGCGCACCATCTCCACGCAATCCTGCGGGCCGTTGAGGGCCGCCGCCGCCGCCACCTGGATGGGGGTGAAGGCGCCGTAATCCAGATAGGACTTGATGCGCGACAGCGCGCTGATGAGCCGGGCGTTGCCCGCCGCGAAGCCGATGCGCCAGCCCGCCATGGAATAGGTCTTGCTCATGGAGGTGAATTCGACGGCGATATCCTTCGCCCCCGGCACCTCGAGGATGGAGGGCGGCGGGTTGCCGTCGAAATAGACCTCGGCATAGGCCAGGTCGGAGAGAATATAGATCTCGTGCCGCCGGCAGAAGTCGACGATGGGGCCGTAGAAATCCAGGTCCACCACCTCCGCCGTCGGATTGGCCGGATAATTGAGCACCAGCGCCACCGGCTTGGGGATGCTGTGGCGCACGGCGCGCTCCAGCGTCTCCATGAAATCCAGCTCCGGGCCCACGGGCAGATGCCTGACACCGGCCCCCGCGATGATGAAGCCGAAATGATGGATCGGGTAGCTCGGATTGGGCACCAGCACCACGTCGCCCGGCGCGGTGATGGCCTGCGCCAGATTGGCCAGCCCCTCCTTGGAGCCCAGGGTCACGATGATCTCCCGCTCCACGTCCAGTTCCACACCGAAGCGGCGCTGATAATAGGCCGCCTGCGCCCGTCGCAGCCCGGGGATGCCGCGCGACATGGAATAGCCGTGCGCCTTCGGGTTGCTCACCGTCTCCACCAGCTTCTCGACGATGTGGCGGGGGGTGGGAAGGTCCGGATTGCCCATGCCCAGATCAATGATGTCCTCGGCCCGGGCGCGCGCCGCCGCCTTCATGGCGTTGACTTCGGCGAACACATAGGGCGGCAGACGTTTGATGCGGTAAAATTCGGAATCCATGGGAACCAACAGTTCGAACCGGGGAAAGTACCCTGTTTCTATACTAGTTCAGTGTGCGGGAAAACCGCTAACTGCACCAGTTCATCAGGGTACGGGCCGGTATTGAGGCCCTGGTTTCTCCCGCCCCTTTGCGGCCATTTTGCGGCGCCGCTCATCGACATTGCAAGAGCACCGCCGATCCTGTAAAAATGATTGTGCATTGCAACATGGATCGATCATGACGGATGACAGCAAGACGAACCCCAGCGAGGTCCTTCAGGATGTGATGATCCAGAGCCAGCAGATGGTGAAGGATTTCCTGGAGCAGCAGAAGGCGCTGCCCGGCGGCGCCAGCCTGGACCCGCTCAATATCGGCGGCGCCTTTCTTGAATTCACCTATCAGGCCATGCAGAACCCGGCCCGGCTGTGGCAGGCGCAGATGGGTCTCTGGCAGGATTACATGCGCCTCTGGCAGGAGGCCTCGGAAAGCCTGGCCAAAGGTGAGGCCATGCCCGCCGTCATCCGGCCCCTGCCCGGCGACCGCCGCTTCAAGGACGAGTCCTGGAACGAGCCCACCATCTTCAACTTCATCAAGCAGTCCTACCTGCTGACCGCCAAATGGACTCAAGGCTATCTGGCCGACATGGAGGGCCTGTCGCCCAGGGCGCGGCAGAAGGTGGATTTCTACACCCGCCAGTTCATCGACGCCGTCTCGCCCTCCAACTTCCTCCCCACCAATCCGCAGGTCCTCAGGGCCACGGTGGAGAGCGGCGGACAGAACCTCATGGACGGGCTGAAGAACCTCATCGAGGACATGACGCACGGCGGCATCCGCATGACGGACATGGACGCCTTCACGGTGGGCGGGAACCTGGCCACCACGCCGGGCAAGGTGATCTACCAGAACGACCTCATGCAGCTCATCCAGTACGAGCCGACGACCGAGCAGGTCCACAAGACGCCGCTCCTCATCATTCCGCCCTGGATCAACAAGTTCTACATCCTCGACCTCAAGGAGAAGAATTCCTTCGTCCGCTGGGTCCTGGACCAGGGCTACACCGTCTTCATGATCTCCTGGGTGAACCCGGACGAAACGCTGGCCGACAAGGCCTTCGACGATTACATGGCGGAGGGCCCGCTGGCGGCGCTCGACGCCATAAAGGCCGCCACCGGCGAGGAGGAGGTGACCGCCATCGGCTACTGCATCGGCGGCACCCTCCTTGCCGCCACCCTGGCCTATATGGCGGAACAGCAGGACAAGCGCATCAAGGCCGCCACCTTCTTCACCGCGCAGGTGGATTTCTCGGAGGCCGGGGAGCTGACCCTCTTCGTCGATGACGAGCAGTTGAAAAATCTCGAAGGCCGTATGGAAAGCGGCTATCTGGAGGGCCGCGACATGGCGGCCACCTTCAACATGCTGCGCGCCAACGATCTCATCTGGTTCTTCGTCGTCAACAATTACCTCCTGGGCAAGGACCCGTTCCCCTTCGACCTCCTCTATTGGAACAGCGACACCACGCGCCTGCCCCGCACGACGCATCTCTATTACCTGCGCGAGATGTACAACAACAACAATCTGGTCAAGCCCGGCGCCCTTAGCATGAAGGGCGTGCCCATCGATCTCACCAAAATCACCACCCCCGCCTATTTCCAGGCCGGCAAGGAGGACCATATCGCCCCCTACCCTTCCGTCTTCAAGGCGGTGGAGCTGTTCAGGGGGCCGGCGAAATTCATGCTGGCGGGCTCGGGCCATATCGCCGGCGTCATCAACCCGCCCCAGGCCCAAAAGTACGGCTACTGGACCAACCCCGAAAACCCCAAAAACCTGGACGCATGGCTGGCCGGCGCCAGGGAAACCCCCGGCTCCTGGTGGCCCGACTGGGACGCCTGGCAGAAACCCCATTCCGGCGAGATGGTCCCGGCCCGCAAGCCCGGCGCCGGCAAGCTGAAACCCATCGAGGACGCCCCCGGCTCCTACGTGAAGGTGAGCTACACCTGACGCATCATGACGATTGTACGATGGCGTTTTCCTCTTGCCCCCTCGCCTCTCCGGGGAGAGGTTAGAAAGAGGGGAATTCCACAAGCAGGGGAACGGCCATGAAAATCTACGGCGACATCCGCTCCGGCAATTGCCAGAAGGTCCGCTTCGCGGCGGATTATCTGGGGGTGGATTATGAATGGGTGGCCATGGATCTTATCAAGGGCCAATCGCGCACGCCGGACTTCCTGGCGCTCAGCCCCTACGGCCAGGCGCCGGTGCTGCAACTGGACGATGGCCGTGCCTTCGCCCAGTCCAACGCCATCCTGCTCTATCTGGCGGAAGGCACCCCTCTCCTGCCCGCCGACCGGGCACTGCGCGCCTTCGTCATGGAACAGCTCTTCTGGGAACAGGCCATTCATCACCTGGCGATCGCCGGCTGCCGGCGGCAGATGCTCCGCCAGGGCAAGGGCATCGATGAGCGGGACCAATGGCGGGTGGACTGGGGCGAGCAGGCGCTGGACCATCTGGAACGCCAGTTGTCGGAAAAACCCTGGCTGGTGGGTGATGCCATGACGGTGGCGGATATCTCCCTCCTCGCCTACACCCGCCTGGCCCATGAAGGCGGCTTCTCCCTGGAGAACCGCCCCGCCGTCCGCGCCTGGATCGTCCGCTGCGAGGACACGCTGGGATTGCGGGCGCTGGCCTGATCTTCCTCATCGTCACTCGCCGACTTGATCGGCGAGTCTAGGAGCCGACGGCGCTGGATTCGCCGATCAAGTCGGCGAATGACGAATGTTGGAATACCCTCACGGCCGTTCGCGAAAGCCTCGGGAGCGGAACTGTTTCGGCGGCGCATCGCTCCCCGCCATGCTCTCCCTGTACTCCCGGCCCAGGCGGCAATAGACCTCGACCGACTCCAGGGCATAGGCCTTTTCGGCTTCGGTCATGGGGCGCATGAATTTGGCGGGGGAACCGGCCCAGATCTCGCCGGCCTTCACCCGCTTGGCCGGCGTGACCAGGGCGCCCGCCGCCACCATGCCGCCCGCTTCCACCACCGCGCCGTCCATG
>Ga0182744_1004122_pt1 | contig 11051 bp, 6 predicted proteins | sample eDN3rd30CKraftMG_FD_128525 | JGI IMG/M metagenome (GOLD analysis project Ga0182744, IMG submission 128525) | Enriched Miracle-Growth compost microbial communities from Emeryville, California, USA - eDNA 3rd pass 30_C Kraft MG (version 2) (version 2) ... | reverse complement strand
GTATCGTCCGCCCGCCCAGCCTGCCGGATGGCTGGCTAGCCCAGGTGCCTGAGTCCACGAGGGTTGTCACGGATGGGGCGCCGAGCGTGCTGACGCCCTATGAGCTCGATGAGATCGACGCCGTGGTCACGGCCGCTCGCGTGGCCTGCGCTGACACCGGAACCATCGTGTTGGACGGTCAACCGGATCAGGGCCGTCGCGCGATCACGCTCGTACCAGACACGCATGTGTGCGTTGTTTTTGCGCATCAGGTTGTGCACATTGTGCCCGAGGCCGTGCAGATCCTGGCCGCGAATCCTGAGCGGCCGCTCACGTGGATCTCTGGGCCGTCCGCCACGTCCGACATCGAGCTCAATCGCGTGGAGGGCGTCCACGGGCCGCGCAACCTGCACGTGGTCCTAGTGGGTTGAGTCGGGTCACACTTCAGCACCCCACCGCGAGATCCCGTTTTTCATGCTGAGGTCCCGAAGGTTTTCCGGGACCTCAGCATGAAAATCGGGAAGTCACAGCAAAAAGAGCACGAATGAGCACACCGTCGCGCGGTCAGTCGAAGAGCGGCTTGACCAGCAGGTTTTCCAAGTAGCCATTGACGAGCTCACGCTGATTGCGTGTGCCGACTCCGTAGAGCCGCTGCAGTTGCGCGCCGTCCGAGAGCGCGATGTAGCCTTGCGCCGCACCCACTGCATCAACACCGGGTTTGAGCTGACCGAGTTCCTCAGCCTCCTTAAACGCCTTACCCACAGCATTCAAAATGAGCTCATATCGTTCGCGGAAGTAGGCGTGCGCGGGGTGGTCATCAGTGGTGGCTTCTGCGGCAAGGATGGCAAAGAGCCGGGTGATTTCTCGGTCGCTCTCGTCACGGGCGGCAACCGCGATGAGGCCCTTGAGCATGTCCGCACCTATCCGGCCTTCTAGGTGCATGTTTGCGTCGATATCGCGTTGTCGCAGAACTGCCTCGAGCAGGACTGCTTTGGTGGGGAAATGGTTGGTCACTCCGGGCAGTGTCATACCTGCACCCTTGGCAATTTCGGTCATTGAACTGCTGAGATACCCGCCGCGTGAGAACACCTCGAATGCTGATTCGAGGATCGCCTCTCGGGTGCGAGGCGTCTTTGCGTACGGCCCCCGTTGTGTGGTCTTGCGTGGCATGCCTAGACCGTACCAGCGATCGGATTTTTTTGAAAATCTTTGCCTCCTAATATTTTCGTGTTACTGTTCCAGTGTTGGCTCCCGCAGCCGACGCTTTCGATGCAAACCGAACCGATAAGGACGTGCAAAGATGCACAGCACCAAACGCGTATCCGCGATCCTGGTTGGCGGCCTCGTAGCAGCACTTCTTGCCAGCTGCGCGAGCGAATCCACACCTACCCCCTCCACCTCCGGAAGCACCTCAACCTCCAGCGAGGCCCCTGAAGCTTCTGGAACTCTCCACCTTGGCGTGGTCACCCAGTTGGCGTCATTTGCGCCGTGGGAAGCCAGCTGGGCCAACCAGTCTCCTTACCTCCAGGCGGTCTACGACACCCTGCTGCGTACGGAGCCAGACGGCACCATCGCACCTGGACTGGCCACCAAGTGGGAGTGGAACGAGGACCGCACCGCACTGACCCTCACGCTGCGTGACAACGTCACATTCAGCGATGGCAGCACCCTTACAGCGCAGCTTGCTGCGGACAACCTACTCAAGTTCCGTGACGGCACCAGCGAGAATGCCTCATTCCTTGCCGGCGTGACCGATGTCGAGGCAAAGGATGAACACACCCTCGTCATCACCCTGGCAGCGCCAGATCCAGCACTCCCCGTCTACTTGAGCCAGAACGCCGGCCTTGTGGGTGCGCAGGCGATGTTTGATTCTAAGGATGCACAGACCACGCCAATCGGTAGCGGCCCCTACCTGCTCGATGCAGACAAGACCGTAGTCGGTTCCACCTGGGTATTTGAGAAGAACCCAAACTACTGGAACCCAGAAGACCAGCACTACAGCGAAATCGACATGACCTACTACGCCGACCCAACTGCGCTGATGAACGCGGTTAAGGGCGGACAGGTTGACGCCGTAAACGCACAGTCCCCCACCCAGAGCACCGAGGCACAGGCTGCCGGCTACCTAGTTCAGACCAGCGAGCAGAACTGGGTTGGTTTCCTCCTCTCAGACCGCGAGGGCAAACTCACTCCTGCGCTCAAGGATGTACGCGTGCGCCAGGCGTTCAACTATGCACTCGACCGCCAGGGTCTATTGAAGGCACTTGGTGGTGGTTTGGGAACGGTCACCACGCAGGTGTTCTCGCCGAACTCTCCTGCATACGACCCCAACTTGGACCAGGCTTACCCATACGACCCAGAAAAGGCCAAGCAACTTCTTGCCGAGGCTGGCTACCCAGACGGCTTCACCCTCAAGATGCCAAGCAACAACTTTGTGCCAGAATCCGAGTTCGCTATTTATAAGGAACAGCTCGGCGCAGTAGGTATCAACGTGGAGTGGGAAGCAACTGGCGACGATCTCTTTGGCCGCGTACTTGGTGGTTCGTGGTCGGCGTTCTCCTTCCTGCTTCAGGTGGACCCAACCGCATGGCAAACCATCCAGTTCTCAATGCTCCCTGAGTCCGTGTGGAACGTGTTCCACCTGGCAGACCCCAAGGTGCTTGAGCTCGCAGACGTTGTGCGCCACGGTGAAGGCGACAAGGCCAATACCGCCGCCCAGCAGCTGAACCAGTACATCGTGGATGAAGCCTGGTATGCACCGGTTTACCGTCCATTCTCGGCATTCTTGACCAACGATAAGACCGAGGCCAAGTTGCAATCCGATAACGCAGTGCCTTACCTCTGGAACATCCGCCCCGCTCAGTAGGCTCAACAGGAAAGCAGAAGGACCTAGATCACGCCCCGCACCTGTACACCGGGGCGTGATCTTGGCCCATCAGGGTCACCATGCTTAGTTTCATTCTTCGCCGCCTTATTGCCGGCATCCTCACCGTGATCACGATTAGTGTGTTCGGTTTCTTGCTATTGCACCTGGGTGCGCATGACATTGCGCGCCGCCTTGTGGGTGGCATGGCAGATCCGGCCATTGTGGAGCGCAAAGCCCAGGAACTTGGGCTGAACCGTCCGCTGACCACTCAGTTCTTTGATTGGGCGCACGGCGCTGTGACCGGGGATCTTGGCCGTTCATGGTCGTCTGGTCAGCCTGTGACAGACGCGCTTGCGTCCCGTTTGCCGGTGACCCTGTCCTTAACCATCGGCGCCGTGGTACTCACGGCAATCGTCGGTATTGTGCTCGGAATCGTGGCGGCGAGCCGTCGCGGTTGGGTGGACCGGACCATTCAGGTTCTGTCCCTTCTCATGTCCTCCATTCCTGGCTTCTTGGTAGCACTAGTCCTCGTGCTGCTGTTTGCGCTTGGCCTGCGGTGGTTCCCCGCCACCGGCTATATTTCAGCGGGCGATTCGCTGAACGGCTGGCTGTCCACGATCACTCTGCCGGTTATTGCACTGGCCATCGGCGCTATCGCCGGTGTAGCCCAGCAAGTGCGCGGCTCGATGATCGACGCCTTGCGCCTCGACTACGTGCGCACCTTGCGGGCGCGCGGCCTGCCCTACAACCGAGTGATGTACGTGCACGTGCTGCGTAACGCGGCTGGCCCGGCCCTGAGCGTGTTGGGTATTCAGTTCATTGTGATGCTTGGCGGTGCTGTTGTGGTTGAGCAGGTGTTCTCCCTGCCTGGCGTGGGCCAGACCGCCGTTTCTGCCACAGTGCAGGGCGATATCCCCCTTGTCATGGGTGTCATCGTTTTGACGTCTCTTCTTGTTCTTGCCATCAACCTTGTTATTGACCTGGTTCAAGGTTGGCTCAACCCTAAGGTTCGGTTGTCATGAGCTCAGCTACTTCTGCGCGACGCCCGCTGGCGGGCCGCCTGCTTCGTAATCCGCTGGGTGCGGTTTCCCTGGTTTACCTTGTTCTCCTGTTCCTTGTTGCTGTGGTGGGGCCGTTCCTTGCCCCGCATGCGCCGGATCAGGTGTCGCTGGAGGCGGTCCTGGCTCCGCCAAGCTCGGACCACCTCCTAGGCGGTGACAGCGCTGGACGCGATGTTTTGTCCCGCCTGATTGCCGCAACGGGCACGAGCCTGTTGGGTGCGCTGATTGCGGTTGTTGTTGCCGCGATTATCGGCGTGACCAGCGGTTTGATTGCCGGATACCGGGGTGGCTGGTTTGATCAGGTGTCTAACTGGTTGGCGTCCACCACGCTCTCACTGCCCGCGATTGTGGTGCTGTTGGCCGTGCGCTCGGTGGTGGGTCCCTCGATCTGGTGGATCATGGCGATCTTTGGTGTGATTCTTGCGCCGTCCTATCACCGCATCGTCTACGGCGCGGTGCGCGAGGTCCGCGCGGAGCTCTACATTGACGCCGCTGTGGTGTCCGGGTTGAGTCAGCCTCGTATCATTGGCCGCCACGTGCTTACGGCTGTGCGCGCACCGACTATCTTGCTGACGTCATCCCTGTTCGCGGTTGCGATCGCGGTCCAGGCCAGCCTGGACTTCCTGGGCGTGGGCGATCCGTCTCGCCCCACGTGGGGCAGCATGCTGAGCGACGGTTTTGCCAACATCTCCCGCACGTCCGGCCTCATGATGTGGCCCAGTTTGGTCATCGCCCTCACGTGTGTGGCGCTCAGTTTGCTGAGCACTGCCCTTCGCGACGAGTTGGAACAGCAGGGCGATTCGGGTCGCGGTAAGTCCGTGGCTTGGTCGGCCCCGCAGCTTCGTCCCGCACCCGCGCTGGTCCACGGTGTTGCGCCATCGGGTACTCCCGCGCCCCAGGGCGCGCCGCTCCTCGAGATCAAAGATCTCTCGATCGCTTACCGTGTGGGCGACGGCTGGAAGACGGTTGTGGATGGCACGTCCCTGACCGTGGGTCAGGGCGAGGTCCATGCGCTGATCGGAGAGTCCGGTTCTGGAAAGACACAGACCGCGTGGTCCACACTGGGCCTGCTACCCCCGGGCGGTTTTGTGGTAGGTGGCAGCATCCGGTTCAACGGTAAAGAACTGACTGAGTTGTCTGCCAAGGAATTTGATGCGGTGCGCGGACGCGACATTGCGTACGTTCCACAGGAGCCGTTGTCTAACCTCGATCCAAGCTTCACCATCGGACACCAACTGAGCGAACCTCTGCGTTTCACGCGTGGTTTCACGCGCAAGCAGGCTCAGGAACGCGCGCTTGAGTTACTTGAGCGCGTAGGTATTCGTGATCCACAGCGGATCTTCTCCTCCTACCCGCACCAGATTTCAGGCGGTATGGCCCAGCGCGTGCTGATTGCCGGCGCGGTTGCCTCGCAGCCCAAACTGATCATCGCTGACGAGCCCACCACCGCACTTGATGTGACGGTTCAGGCGGAAATCCTTGAGCTGCTGCGTGACCTGCAGCGTGAAACCGGAGTGTCCATTTTGCTGGTCACCCACAACTTTGGTGTGGTGGCGGACCTTGCTGACCGGGTCTCGGTCATGCGTTCGGGTTCCATCGTGGAAACCGGATCGGTGGCGCAAGTCTTTGCTCACCCAGCACACGAGTACACCCGCGGACTTATGAGCGCGCTGCTCGACAACGCACCAGCACGCGGAGCTTTACGAACGGAGTTGGCATGACCACCCCACTGCTTCAGATTTCTGACCTTAAGGTTGCTTACCCCGGCCACGGGCTGCGCCGCAAGCCCATTGAGATCCTGCATGGCGTGTCCATCGACGTGCAGCCGGGTGAGACCGTAGGACTTGTGGGCGAATCCGGTTCCGGTAAGTCCACGCTCGGCCGCGCCGTGCTGGGACTCGCGCCCGTCACCGGTGGTTCTATCACGTTCAACGGTGAGGACATCGCGCACGCGTCGACCTCTCGCCGCAGGCAGCTCGCCGGTGATATCCAGGTGGTCTTCCAAGACCCATACTCTTCGCTCAGCCCATCGCTGACCATCGGTGACACTCTGGCTGAACCACTGCGAGCGCGCGGCGTCTCGTCCGCGGAGGCGGATAAGCGCATCCTCGAACTGCTAGATCTTGTGCGACTCCCCTCGGATACTGCGCGTAGGCTGCCTCGCGAGTTTAGCGGTGGCCAGCGCCAACGCATTGCCATTGCACGCGCCCTTGCGCTTGAGCCGCAACTGATCGTGTGTGACGAGCCGGTCTCAGCCCTAGACTTGACCACCCAGTCCAAGATCCTCGAGCTCTTCCTTGAGGTGCAACAACGCACCGGCGTGGCCTACCTCTTTGTGTCGCATGACCTCAATGTGGTGCGCGTGCTCAGCCACCGCGTGGCGGTTATGCGCGGCGGCGAGATCGTGGAGTGCGGTGACAGCGAACTGGTCACCTCCGCACCCACTCACCCTTATACACAGCAGCTTCTACTTGCGTCTCCCGTTGCGGACCCCGTAGAGCAGGCCGCCCGGCGCGCACGCTGGGCCCTCACTCGCACCAAGGAGACACTCGTATGAGCACCCCAAATATCACGGATACTTCCAGCGTAGCCACGTCCAGCACCGCCACCGGCGTACCGGCCGCCGACCCCGCCGCTCCCAACTCCACCACAGACCAACTGGACGTGACCGCCCAGGCCGCCCGTATCGTCGAAAATTTGAGTATTGAACAGCAGGTGGGCCTGCTGTTCCATCCGATGATTCTCATCGGAGCGGACCACGATCCCGACGCACCGTCCCCGCTGGGGCCGTCCACCCGGGAGCTGATTGTGGAGCGCGGCGTGCGGTTCCTGTGCCTGGGTGCGATGCCGTCTCCGCAGGAGACTGCGCGGATTACTGCGCAGTTGCAGGAGATCGCAACCAGCGCGGGTAGCCGCCTGCCACTCGTGTTTTCTACCGACCCTCGCCACTCGTTTTTGCAGGTGGGCGGGGCTGCGCACACCGCGGATGGGGTGTCGCAGTGGCCGGAGCCCATCGGGCTCGGTGCCATTGGTGACGCGGATTTGGTCCGCCAGTTTGGGCAGGTTGTGCAGCGCGACTATCGCGCTATGGGCATCCGCATGGCCCTGCACCCGCAGGTGGATTTGACCACGGATGCGCGCTGGGCGCGCCAGGCTCAGAGCTTTGGCACCGACGCCGCCGAGACGTCGCGGCTGCTGCGCGCCTACCTCGAGGGGATGCAGGGCAGCGACCCAGCCCACGTGGGTGTTGCGGCCGTGGTCAAGCACTTCCCGGGCGGCGGCGCGCAGAAGGACGGCGAGGACCCGCACTTCCCGTACGGGCGCGAGCAGATTTACCCGGGCAACAATTTTGCCGAGCATCTTGCGCCGTTCCGCACCGCGATCGCTGCGGGTGCCGCCGCGATTATGCCGTATTACGGCATGCCGGTGGGGCTGCACTGGAATGGTCGTGCGGTTGAGGAGGTCGGGTTTGGGTTCAACCGCGACCTCATCGCCGGCCTGCTTCGCCAGGAACTCGGGTTTGATGGCGTAGTCCTGTCCGATTTTGGCCTGGTCAACGACGCCGTTGTGTTTGGCAAGCCGTTCCCAGCCCGCGCGTGGGGCGTGGAGGATCTGACGCCCGCGCAGCGGATCGCGCGCATGCTGGAGGCTGGCGTGGACCAGTTTGGCGGCGAGCACGACACGTCCGTGCTGCTGGAGCTGATCTCGTCCGGTGCGGTCAGTGCTGATCGGGTGGCGCAATCCGCCACGCGGATTGTGCGGATGATGCTCACGCTAGGTCTGTCCCAGGGCGCGGTTCCTTCTCTTCCCGACGATACCCTCGCTGGTCAGCCGGGTGCAGTTCCTGCTGGGTTGGCTGTGGGGGCTGGCGCGGTTTCGGCCGATGCAGTCCCGCTGGCGCAGGACGTGGCGGCGGGACTCGCCGCGCAGTCGCGCGCCGTGACCGTACTGACGAACGGCGAGGTGCAAGGCCAGCCGGTGCTGCCGCTGACCGCGCCGCGCCGCGTATACCTCGAAGGGCTATCGGCACAGGAGTTGCCCGACGGCTGGCAGGCCACATCCGTGGAGGAAGCTGAACTCGCAATCGTGCGGTTGACCGCGCCGTTTGAACCACGCGACACCTACTTCCTCGAAGCCGGAATGCAACAAGGCTCCCTCGAGTTCAGCTTCGAGACCGTGGCGCACGTTGCGGAACTCGCCGCTCACGTGCCGGTTGTTGCCGCAGTGACCCTGTCCCGCCCCGCGATCCTGACGCCACTACTACCTCACGTGACCGCGCTGGTAGGCGAGTTTGGTGCGAGTGACCGGGCTATCGTCGATAGTCTGACCGGAGTAGTTCCGCCGCAAGGGCGGCTGCCATTTGAGCTGCCGCGCAGCATGGCCGCTGTTGCCGCGTCCGAACCGGACGTGGGAGCGAACACGCTCGATCCGATTTTCCCAATCGGGTGGGGTAAAACTCTGGCGGGGACTAGACATATCGACGAGGAGGCGCGCGCATGACCGCGAACACAACCGTGACCAGGCTGCGGGCCGAATACCGCACGGACTCGCCGTTCGTGGCCACCCGCACGCCAAGGTTGTCGTGGGTTGCGCAGACCAGTGATCCACAGTGGGCACAACGGGCTGTGGACATCGAACTCGATGGCGAAACTCGGCGCGTCTGGACTGACCAGAACGCGCTCGTGGCATGGCCTTTTGCACCGCTCACAGACGACGCACCACACACCGTGCGGGTGCGGCTCCTGTCGGAATGTGAAGGCGACGGAGTTGCCGGCGTTGAAGCTGAATCTGAAGCGGCTGAATCCGAGTGGAGTGAATGGAGCGAACCGCTCACCGTGCGCTGCGCCTTGGTGGACTCGTGGACCGCGCCGTTCATCGGACTTGCAAACCCAGTTCGGCCCGCACAGCCGGTGCTGCTGGGAAAAACCGTCCAGATACCCACTGATACCGGGCGGATCCTGACCGGTGCTGTGCTGCACGTGGCTGCGTTGGGCGCTGCCACCGCGCTGCTTGACGGCGTACCCGTGGACGCGAGCGTGCTCGGGCCAGGCTTCACCAGCTACGACAACCGCGTACTGCACGATTCCGTGGACGTACTGGGCGCGCTCACGCCAGGTGACCACCAGATCACCATCGAACTGACCGGTGCCTGGTACACCGAGGAATACGGTTTTGGCCCGGGTGCCCAGCGAGTCTACGGGGAACAACCAGCAGTATCTGCGCAATTACATCTGCGCTGGTCGGACGGCACAACAGAGGTTGTAGTTACCGACGATTCCTGGCTGGCCACCGGCGAATGGGCCGTGGTGGACTCCGGGCTCTACGCCGGCGAGACGGTGGACCTGAAGCGCGGGCGCGACTTCCGTGTGCTGACTGGTGCTGCTACCACCGCAACGAGTTTGCTGGGAGCGGCAGGGGATTCGTCGGAAAATCAATCTGTTCAGGAGAGCGCACAGAACAGTGCACAGAACTGTGCGCAGATTATGGACATCGATCTGGTGCCCACCGCGCGCGCCTTTGAGCCGGTGCGGCGCACCGGCGAGGTGGCACCGCAGTCCATCACCCTGACGGACCGCGGCACCTACCTGCTGGACTTTGGGCAAAATCTTGTGGGCCGGCTGCGGCTAGACGTGACGGAAGTTGGCGCGCCCACCGGCACCGAGATCACGGTGCAGCATGCGGAAGTTCTCAACCCAGACGGCACCCTGGCGCGCGAGCCGCTGCGTCGCGCCGCCGCCACGGACAGATTCATCCTGGGTGCGGCGTCCCCGACTGGTGACGCTGCCGCTGCCGTAAGCGTATCCCTTGCCGGAAGCGAGTCCGCTGCCCCAGTAATCCTCGAACCGCAGGGCACCTTCCACGGATTCCGCTACGCGGAAATCTCCGGCTGGCCCGGCGAACTCACCTCCGAATCGGTGCGAGCGGTGGTCATCCACAGCGACCTGCGACGCACCGGCTGGTTCGAATCCTCCCACGCGCAGCTCAACAAACTGCATGAAAACGTGGTGTGGTCGATGCGCAGCAACTTCCTCGCCATCCCTACCGACTGCCCACAGCGCGACGAACGCATGGGCTGGACGGGAGACGCCCAAGTCTTCGCGCCCGCGGCATCCACTCTCTTTGACTGCAACGGCTTCCTTGCCAACTGGCTCGAGGACGTCAGCTTTGAACAGGAAAAACGCGGCGGAATCGTGCCGTTCGTGGTACCCGATGTGTTGCGCTTCCCAGTTGGGCCCACCGCCGCGTGGGGAGACGCAATCACCGTCATCCCCGATGTCCTAGCTGAGCGCTTCCTTGACACCAACACCGTTGAACAGCGCCTTAACAGTATGATTGCGTGGGTCGAAGCGATTCTCCCGCAAGTAGACGAGAACGGGATCTGGGCTGACCACATGCAGCTCGGGGACTGGCTCGACCCAGACGCCCCACCCGAGGCACCCGGCGCATCAAAGACCCCCGGCGAGGTAGTAGGAACCGCATTCTTGTTCCGCTCCGCCAGCCTGGTTGCCCACTGGGCGCGGCAACTCGGACGGGAGGAGGCAGCAGCCCGCTTCGCCGAGATCGCCGAGCGCACCCGCCACGCCTTCCTCACCACCTACGTGACCCCAGCCGGCCGCATGGCCAGCGACACCGCGACCGGATACGCTCTCGCCCTACGGTTCAACATCGCCACCGACCCGGCGCTACGCACCGCCATGGGCAACAGGCTCGCGCAACTCGCCCGGAAGAACGGGTACCGGATCTCCACCGGATTCGTGGGTACACCACACCTACTCGATGCGCTGGTGGACACCGGCCACACAGACGCCGCAGAACGGTTACTACTGCAAACCGCACTGCCATCGTGGCTCTACCCCATCACCATGGGTGCTACCACCGTGTGGGAACGTTGGGACTCCATGCTGCCTGACGGGTCCATCAACCCCGGCGAGATGACCTCGTTCAACCACTATGCCTTTGGCGCAGTTGTGGACTACCTCTACCGCCGTATCGCCGGCATCTCCCCTGCTGCACCCGCGTACCGGCACATCAACTTTGCGCCCGTGGTACTGTCCGGCTTGGACCACGCCAACGCCACCATCGACACGCCATCAGGAACCGTCACCGGCGGATGGCGGCGAGACGGCAACACCGTCCGGTTCTCG
>Ga0182744_1004118_pt1 | contig 11056 bp, 5 predicted proteins | sample eDN3rd30CKraftMG_FD_128525 | JGI IMG/M metagenome (GOLD analysis project Ga0182744, IMG submission 128525) | Enriched Miracle-Growth compost microbial communities from Emeryville, California, USA - eDNA 3rd pass 30_C Kraft MG (version 2) (version 2) ... | reverse complement strand
TGCTTTATGGCGTGATAGAGACCAGGAAAACTCAGGATAGGGCTTTATTTCGAACATAGATGCAATCCCCTTTTTAGCGATATTACTCAATTATACAATTCCCCATGAAATTCTTAACTGGTAAATCTTATAAAGAGCATTCCCATTCAAGGAATGCCCTTTTAGTGTGAATTATTGTTTTACAAATTGCTGGTTCAAGTAAACGTAGGTTTCTGATTGCCCTTGATCACCAAGCAGCTCCAGTGTATTATCGACTAATTTCGCATCAGACATCCCTTTAATGGCCAAGTCAGAACGGAGAACTATACTTCCATTTTCAGAAATTGGACTGAATACCCAGACAAACGATTCAAACGTTTGACTAAGTGCCATGAAAATAACTTCCGCTGTGCCATTAGCATCAAAATCATGTTGTGCATGATAAAGAGAAAAACCTTCCTTTAAAACACCCTTTTCATCAAACGGTGAAGTCTTTGAGTGGATTGCTAAATTAAAGGAGGTTTTTATAGTTTGGCTGTCTGTTAATACGAGGCTTTTTCCTCCCAGCGGATTTCCTTGTGCAAAGGTCACTTTCTGCTCATTTCCAGCTGCGGTGAACACAAAAGGCTTGTCACTATCCCATTTTTTAAAAGGCTCTAAGTTAACTTCCTGCTCATTTGTTTCTGCAGGCACCGCTGCTGCAGGTTTAATTGCTTTAGAAACAGTGACCTTTTTATCTCCAAGGAGGTCATAGCCTAGGTATAAACCGCCGCCGATCCCCATGGTTAGCAGTATGATGGCCAGCTGAATCCCATACTTATTAAACAACTTAAACATAGGGTGTGCTGCTTCACTTTTGAGTTCTTTTACTATTTTTCTAAAACTGCTAGAAGGGATACTTTGTAATTCTATTCTTGCCTTTTTCTTCTTCCAAACAGACCTTGGGTGTGTTTTTAAATAATGCTTGAGTCCTCGATGATAGTGATGGTCAAGCCGAAGGTTGTTGGCTGTCCACTTTATAAACGATAACATGACCTCATCACCAGCATGTTTGCTTAAATAGGCAAACAGCTGCGGGAAATGAAAACTGCCTTCCTCATTATCAAATGCAGCCATTATATGTTGAAAATACTTTGGAGAAAGGTGGTTTCGCAGCAGATTTTTTAATACTTCTCTAAGTTCTTCCCTGTTAGATAGAGGTAACTGCTTCAGAACAATCGCCACTGAAACTACTGAAGAACTGAAAATTTCTACAAGAACCATCATCATTCTGTACTTGCTTATGATTCGACTATCCTTAAGGTCTTTCGCGTTAATTCTTCCAGCAGTTAAGATTCCAAATGATTCAATATCGCTGAGGGTAATACTCTGTAAATCAATATCATCTAATATCGCAATGACACAATAGAGAATCATTTTTTCCTTTAATTTAGTTAAATCAACTTCAGAATTTGTCACATTAAATTCATTAACCATTTTTGATGCTTTAAAAATATCAGTGGAATCTCCAACTGCATAGGCGGTCTTTTGAATCGCAAGTATTTGAAAACAACGATTCTTAAGTAAAAATGGGGTGGTTTCAAGTAGTATATTAATCTCGTTTAAAATGTCTTCAACAGTAGTGTGGTTGAATTTTTTTTCAAGATAGGGTTTTAATAGATTTGTGTAATCTTGGTGCTGACTCAAAAACTCCATCACTTGTTTGTAGGCAAGGTCATGTTCCTCGATTATCTTCCAAAACTCGTGAAGGGAAGGATGTTTCTGGTAATGCTCAAGGGCGTTCACAATAAAGGCAAGCTCTTCATCCTTAAGGTCCATCTGGTTGGATGCTTCAAGTAAAGTGCCAATAAATTCAATTACTAAGTTTTTATTGTTTTTCTCATAGAAACCACTAAATCCGCCGTTTTCTAGTGTATAAGCTCGTTGCTCAAATTTCATTCCACTCACTGCTCCGGTCTCCTTTGTTGAGTTTCTACAAAATTTATGTATTTATTTTTCATGTATAGAAATGGGTATAAACGTATTAAAGACTCCGATAGAGGTGACTTGTCCTAGGCCGATTTCGGTAAAATCGGTTTCATAGATTGAAAAAATGAAGTAATCAGAATCTGTTGTTCCCATATCGAAAACCTTTTCCCCTGCCAATGATAGAATTCCTTTTTCAAGTATATTCGAGGATTGATCCCTTGCTTCTAGGGTAATCCATTCAATGTATGCAGAACGGCCAGGGTTTGTTTCGGATAATACAAATACAATGACTATCAAAAGGATAATAGAAACGATCTTTTTCACTTGTCATCCCCTGTTCTAATAATTGGAATTTTTACACAAGTTAAGTATAAATGGGGAAGAAATGAATGTAAATATAATATTGGTGTTAATCCTTCGTGCGCCTTTACTATTAATATGATAAATTAGTACTAATTAACGTAAAGGGGATAAGTATGTGTCGAGAGAATGGAAATGGGTCGTTGGATGCTTACTTTTCCTGCTGTTATTAAACGGATTTGGAATAGCAGCAGTTCATTATTTAGGAAGATAAGTAATAGCTAATTTCATAGAGCAGGGAATGAAAATAATGACGACTAATTTAACCAGGCCAGTTTCGAAAAGGCTTTTGTGCGCACTGCTTATCATAACGATAGGGGTCGAAATTATCCTTTATTTAAGTGGATATAGCCTCTTAGCCGGTACCATATATGATGCAATTATGGTGTCTTCCTTTTTTATCGGGTTAAAACTTCAACACAGATTGAGTAGCGGAATTCAAAAAACAAAGATACAACTTATACGCCAATTCACAGTGGCATTTATGTTCTTTATTCTAGGCAGTACGGTGATTAATATCTTTTCCTCCTATGTCTTCCAGGATTTTAGCAATGATTATGAGCAATATGTGGAAGAGTATACAGATGTAGTTTCGGTTGAGGAGCCTGCATTGGAGCCAAGTCAACACATTGAACCTATCGACAATTTTTGGGATGTTGCAGGTGAGATTGATAGAATTGGGCACGATATTTTCACGGATATCCTTGCCGGCTTAGAAGAAGTTTGGAGACTAGCTTATATCATATTAATTCTCTTATTTTTTAAAAAAATCTTCCCAAGGAGATGGGAAAAAGGGCAGCATGATATTTTCGTCATGCTTGCGCTGTTTGTTACCTCCATCTTATTCGGTATTGATCATACATTAAACTCGGTTCAATCATGGCAATATGAAATTGGAGCCATTGTTACTTTTGCGAATATGGGTCTGCTATTTGGATTGATATTATTATGGACGCGAAATCTGTGGTTGACCGTTCTAGTACACTCTGTCTACGATATACTCGCAACTCTTTCCTGGTATTACTTTGAATTCATTGTTGAAGTTATTGCGCTGTTTCTTATACCTGTTTACCTAGTCTTATTAGCTATAGAAAGAAAACAACAGATCAAAATGACTCCAATTGAACATGTGGTGTCTGAAGAAATTGCCAATTAAATGAAGGGAGGCTGCTCATTTAGCAGCCTCTTTCATTTTGAAAATATCTTAGGTTAATAAGACGAAATACGCAAAAAATTTACAAGAATCATACAAAAAGGACTACCAATCTATTTAATATACTAGTAGAATAATCATGCAATACTAAATATTTTGTCGAAGGGCGGATATAGTGTGAAGAGAAAAATTAAAAGAGGCATGAAAAGACGTGCTATAAATGGTTTTCTTGCTACTGGACTAGCACTAACAACAGTTCCATTAAATGTTTTTCCTAGTAGTGTGAGTGCAGAGGGAACAACCACTAATACTGCAACTCTAAGAATTTTAGAAACTACGGATCTTCATTCCAATGTAATGCCGTATGATTATTTTAAAGATACAGATGCCAACATTAACTTTGGATTAGCAAAAACGGCTTCCCTAATTAAACAAGCTAGGTCAGAAGTAAAAAACTCTATGCTTTTTGATGCAGGGGACACGATTCAAGGAAATCCACTTGCCAGCTATGTAGCAAAGGTAAATAAATTAGGTCCAAACGATACTCATCCAGTCTTTAAGGCAATGAATACTTTAGATTATGATGCAGGAATTGTCGGCAACCATGAGTTTAACTATGGTTTAGATTATTTAAATGACGTTTTGGAAGAAACCAACTTCCCTGTTGTAAACGCTAACATTTATCGTGATGATAAAGATGGTAATCCAGAAAATGATGAAAACTATTTTACTCCATATAAAATCCTAGATAAAGAGATTATTGATGATAATGGCAATAAATCTATTATTAAAGTAGGGGTTATTGGATTTGCTCCGCCGCAAATTATGCAGTGGGACAAGGATAATCTAACTGGAAAAGTAATTGCAAAGGATATTGTTGCACAAGCAAATAAGTTTATTCCAAAAATGAAAGCAGAAGGTGCTGACGTAATTGTTGCAATCGCACATTCTGGCTGTGATATTGCTGTTGAAGGACAAGAAGAAGCAGAAAACGCAGTTTATGATTTAACCAAGGTTCCTGGCATTGATGCCATGCTTTTTGGACATGCTCACTTAAATTTTCCTGAAGATGTCTCTTTTGAAGGAAAAGAAGGAATTGACCAGGCAAAAGGAACAATAAACGGTGTACAAGCAATTGAAGCCGGATTCTGGGGAAATAACCTTGGGGTACTTGATTTAGCTTTAGTTCAAGGTGAAGACGGTAAATGGACTGTTGATAAAACGAAATCAAGTTCTGTTAACCATCCAGTTGATGCGACTACTGGGCTTGACCAAGAAATCGTTAAGGCTGTAGCTGCTGAACATCAAGGTACACTTGATTATGTACGTGGGAAAATTGGTGAAACGGCAATTCCGATGCACAGTTACTTTACTCGTGTAATGGATGATGCATCAACACAAATTGTAAATGATGCACAAATGGATTACGTGAAGAACTGGATTTCTACCAATGCACCTGCCTATAAGGACGTTCCTGTACTTTCTGCTGCAGCTCCATTTAAAGGAGGCCGCGGCGGTGTTGGCGATTATACTGATATCGCAAAAGGTGATGTAACCATTAAGAGTGCAGCTGATTTGTATTTGTTTGATAATACACTAAAAGCAGTCGAGGTTACTGGAGATCAAGTCAAGCGCTGGTTAGAAAAATCAGCTGAACAATTCAATACGATTGACCCTAACAAAACAGAACCTCAAGAACTTCTTGACTACGAGTTCCGTCCATACAATTACGATGTGATCGATGGGGTTAAATATGAAATTGATGTAACGAAGCCTGTCGGAGAAAGAATTGTGAAGTTGACATTATTAGATGGAACACCTGTAAAAGCTGACCAAAAGTTTATTGTTGCGACAAATAACTATCGTGCCGGCGGAAGCGGCGGTCTGGCTGAATTAAAGGACGCGAAGGTAGTCGTGGATTCGCCATTTGAAAATCGTCAAATCCTTATGGACTATATCACTGCAAAAGGTGAAATTGCACCTGCTCCAGATAACAACTGGAAAATTGCACGCGTTGGCGGTCAAGCGAAATTAGTCTTTAATTCTACACCTTCCGCTTTAAACTATTTAGGCACAACACCAAATGTTAAAGACCTTGGAGTTTCTACGACAAAAGAAGGCTATCAATTATTTGAATTAGATCAAAACGTTCATGTTCAATTACTAGGAATTAATGATTTCCATGGACAATTAGACTACTCTTCAAAAGTTAATGACCAGCCAGTTGGTGGAATTGCTTACTTATCAGGTTATTTAAAGGATAGGGAATTACAAAATAATGCTGAGTCTATTATGCTTCATGCTGGAGATGCTGTAGGTGCAAGCCGTCCAGTATCAGCACTATTGCAAGATGAACCAACTATTCGTTTCTTGAATGAAATTGGTTTTGATCTTGGAACATTGGGTAACCACGAATTTGATGAAGGCATTAAAGAAATGATGCGTCTTATCGATGGTGGAACACACTCAGCAACTGCTGACAAATATGGTGAATTTGAAGGAGCGAGTTTCCCATACGTCGTTGCAAATGTTGTCGATGAGAAGACCAATGAGTTAATTTTACCTCCATATGCTATTAAAGAAGTGGATGGAGTGAAAATCGGATTTATTGGTGTCATTACAACTGAAACACCAAGTATTGTTACAGCGAGCGGCACTGCGGGCGTTAAATTTACCGATGAAGTAGAAGCAATCAACAAATATGCAAAAGAACTTAAGGACCAAGGTATTAAATCTATCGTTGTCCTTGCCCATAATCCAGGAAAATCAGATCCAGATGGAGCGAATCCAACTGGAGAAGTAGTTGATTTTGCTAGCCAAATAGACGATGAAATTGATGTTGTTTTTGGTGCTCACGACCATAAATACTTGAATTCTACCGTCGATGGAAAATTACTCGTTCAGTCTTATTCTTATGGAACAGCCTTCTCTGATATTGATTTAACGATTGACCCTGAAACACAAGATATCGTTGAAAAATCAGCAGAAATTGTTACTACCTTCCAAACACCAGAATTCTTAGATGAAGGCGTTCAAGCTGAACTAGATACGTACATGGCTGATATTGCTCCAATTATTAATGAAGAAGTTGGAGAGGCTGCTGTTGAGTTAACTCGTACTGCAAATGAAGCTGGTGAATCAGCTCTTGGTAACTTGATTGCAGATTCAATGCGTGATGCAACAAAGTCTGACTTTGCGTTTATGAATTCAGGCGGTATCCGTAATGACCTTGATGCAGGTCCGATTACTTGGGGTGAATTATTTGCCATCCAGCCGTTTGGTAATGACATTGTTACCTTGACTGTTACAGGTGAGCAAATTAGAACTTTATTAAATCAGCAATTTAATGCCGATAGAAATAAAATCATGGCAGTTTCAGGTCTTAAGTACACTTGGTCCGTAGAAAAACCATTAGGAGAAAAAGTCCTGGATATATTCCTTCCAGACGGATCAAAAATTGACCCTAAAGGTGAATATACAATCGCGGTAAATAACTTTATGGCAGATGGTGGAGATGGATACACCATTTTAAAAGAAGGTAAAGACCGTACAGTATGGTTAACGGATTTAGATACTCTCGTAAACTATGTGAAAGCTCAACAAAAACCAATTACAGCTAGCATTGAGGGCAGAATTTTAAATGCCACCGAGTCAACTGTTGATACACCACCAACAGATGGTACTCCGCCAGCAGGTCCGGGTACAGAACAGCCAGGTACAGAACAACCAGGTACAGAACAACCAGGCAAGGATAATAACGCTGGCGCAGATAAGCCAGGGGCTAAGCCTCTTCCTAACACTGCCTCTAATATGTATAACCTATTATTAGCGGGTATCCTTGCTGTTGGAACAGGCATTACACTCCTTTTCAGAAGACGTAAAGCGTAAAACAAATAAAACAACAACCTTACACCGCAAGGGAGTAAGGTTGTTGTTTTTATTTATACACAAATGTATTACTGCTGGAAAGTATCTTACCATTTTGGTCTTTTACCTTCACTATAATTTCTGCACCTTTTTTTACCTTGGAGTAAGGAATAATAATCTTTGTTCCATCCCCAGATACTTTATCTGCTTGTTCTCCATTAATATATACATAACTATGGTAGGTAAAGTTTTTACCCTTTATGACAAGCACTTTCTCCCCATCACTTTTTGAGGTTGATATACCAGTAATCTTAGGATCACCATATCCTAATCGGTACTTCTTGCTAACCTCTATGGGCTTTTCGACACCATACATTTTTCCGAAAAGAATGTCATATTGTATCATCTTTATTTCATTTAACGTCTCGTTATCAATATTCTCCTCTGCCAAGAAATCTTCCCTTGGAATTTTAGAAAACTCACCATTTTGATATTTAGTAAGTAAATAATTGGTCAGATAGTTCCCGCTTATGCCAGCTCGATCCAGAATAAGCGGTGTAAGCATGGTGGAACCAATATTTAGGTTTTCCTTTCTTCCAGAGAAATTATCCCAAATTAATAACGGTGTTGAATACATCTTTAAATATTCTTCGTAAGACTTATCATCCTTGTAGAAGTTTGCCTCCCGATAGACCTGAAAGTCATTTCCTAGTAATGGGAGATGATCACCGAACAAGACAATGATCGTTTTTTGATTCATCTCGTTTACTTCATTAATCAATCTTTCCAGTTCTTTATCAATTTCAGTTAAATTATCTGAGTAAACCTCTAGCATATTTTCTGCTTCATCTGTAAAAGCAGCATCGCCCTTTAAGTGGGTCTCAATATTTGCAAAACTAAACTTCTGATCAGTTGCATAAGGTCCATGATTTTGTGTTGTTACGGCAAAAATGAAATTTGGCTTATCGTTATTATCAGATTTTAGCTTCTTAAGAATCTCATCTGTAACACTGCTGTCTTGGAAAAAGGGGCCAAAGGCGATTGGCTTTTCCATAAATTCAGAACTAATAAATCGATCAAAGCCAAGATCTTCGTATACTCCGGATCGATCATAAAACCAGTGGTGCCAAGAATGGATGGCAGTTGTGTCATAGCCCTGCTCTCTTAAAATAGAAGGGAGTGTGGGCAATGGTTTCTTTACAAAGTTCAAGTAAGCAATCGAGCCTGTTGGCAGGAATTGTGTGGATAGCCCAGTTAAAGCTTCAAATTCAGTATTAACAGTTGAACCGCCGAATACAGATACATTCAGTGTCCCTGTGCTTTGTTCATTTTTAAGTTGGTGAAAGTATGGGATAGGATCCTTATTAAAGATTACATTCTCCATAATCGTTGGATCCCAAAAAGCTTCATTCATAATCATAATAATATTTGGCTTTTCAGTGTCACTTTTATATGAAGGTTCTTCTGTTTCTGAGATTATTTTTTGGATGGCTTTATCTGAATAACCTTTGGGTTTTTCCATTTTTAGCCATTTGAGATTTTGGACAAATCCCCCGATTACACCGTCTTGTTGATAGGTATGTTTTTGATCGGTCATTTGATAAATAATCATTAATTCCCGTTTTAAATAAGAAGTATCAGAAGTACTTTCTATTCTAAAAATAACAATAAACAGTACTAGGATTACAAGAGAACTGCTAATTTTAATCCAGTTTGGCCCTTTCTGATTTGGAACTTTGTAAACCAAAATAATTACGAATATGATTAAACTGACTAGCACAATAATCGTCCAAAATAACAATGTCTCAGAGAAAAACTCTGCCATACTTTTAGCTTCTGCTGCTAAGGAAAGATCTGTAGGCAGTACAGGAACTCCTCGAATTCCCTGTTTAACATACGAAGCAAGCCCAAGAAATAATAAAGGCAGGGTTATAATGAAAGAAAGAACAATATAAAGTTTCCTTTTAAAGATATGTAAACCTGCCAATAGCAAAAACAAAAGTAAGAAATTATAAGTAAAGGGCCGGGTATATTCCTTTGTCCATTCAAAGGCTGCACCAAAACCTCCTCGATAGAGAACTTCAATGATAAAGATAGTGATAAGTGATTGAACAGCGGTAATGGTAAAAGATAGGATAGTATTTCTTGTTTTGATATTCAATATTCTACTCCTTTTAGACAAAAAATGACAAAAATCAACATATTTTTTAACTACCTTCTATTATATAATATTATGGCCTTTAGGCAAAATTATCTCAGGGATATTCTGTTCTCTTTTTGGTAATTTAATGTATTTGTAATGATTTGTAAAAAAAACGACATATCTGTGTTATTCTTTTATTCGAAGCCGCGTTTGAAATTTTCTTTTATAGATTTCTTCGCGGCTTTTTTATTTTTGTATAATAATAAATTCATTTTTAATAGATTTTTATAGATTAATAGCTGAGGGAGTTGGAGGGAAATTTGCAACGAAGAAAATTAGTAAGCACAATTGGCGTCGGATTTATGGCATTTATGCTTCCTTTAAGTCTTAAGGTTTACGCAGATGAGAGAAATCCTTCACCAAATAGTGCACAGCTTGTTCAATATAAACTCGAAAGTGGAAATTCAGCTTTTTCGGAAGTTGTTCCGTTGGATCACTGGTTAGCTTATTATTATCCAAATAAGACATTGTCAGGTGCACCTGCGGCAGCAAAAATTATTAAGCCTATAGGTGAGTTAAAAAAGCTATCTGAGAATCATGGCAAAGGATCTCCGATAGCAGGAATCAAGAGCGATCAATTTTCAGCTCGTTATACATCTTCCAAGCGTCTTCCAGCAGGGGAGTACATTTTACGAGCTACTGCGGATGATGGTGTAAGAGTATACGTCGACGGAAAGTTGGTTCTAGATCGTTGGAGCTCTGCGCCTAAACTAAGAGAAAATGCAGTGAAAATCCAAGTGGCAGATTTAGTGAACGCAAAAGCAGGAGAAAAGGATGTTCACTGGGTTGTGGTGGAATACTATGAGGGTGCAGTGAACAGCCAAGTAGATGTGTCACTTGAACCTTTCCAAAAATCAATTGAGGATACATGGGTAGCGGAGTATTACCCTAACAAGACACTAAAGGGAATCCCATATGTCGATGGTGGGAAGCATTCAGCTGAAAAGTTATCGAATATTAATTTTAACTGGAAAGCAGGTTCCCCGCATTCTTCTATCCCTGTTGATGGATACTCGGCAAGATTTACAAAGAATATGGAATTTGAAGAAGGTACTTATGAATTCCATATTCGAGCTGATGATGGCTCACGATTATGGGTAGATGACAATCTTGTGATTGACTCTTGGGTAAGTACTTCAGGGCACTTGAAGACAGGAAGAATCGACCTTTCAAAAGGAAGACATACTGTAAAGGTAGAGTACTTTGAAGGTACAGGGTTAGCTAATCTTTTTGTAGACGTTAAGCATTTTACACAAATTCCAACTCAGTTGGGGAAGGAAGTTCACTATAACTGGGGAAGCGGAAGTGCTGGAAAAGGAAAGCCAGCGGATAAATTTACTGCCGTATTTGACCAAACACAAGTATTAGCAGGCGGTGATTATTTTATCCAAGCTCAAGCAGATGATGGAGTTAAAGTAGAAGTCGATGGACAACTTCCAATTAATCGCTGGAGCAATTCACCTGTTTTAGTAACAAATCGTGCATTGTGGACAAATGTTACACCGGGTCAACATGTGATTAAAACT
>Ga0182744_1004117_pt1 | contig 11058 bp, 9 predicted proteins | sample eDN3rd30CKraftMG_FD_128525 | JGI IMG/M metagenome (GOLD analysis project Ga0182744, IMG submission 128525) | Enriched Miracle-Growth compost microbial communities from Emeryville, California, USA - eDNA 3rd pass 30_C Kraft MG (version 2) (version 2) ... | reverse complement strand
TGACCGTCGCCGCCCTTGCGCCGGCGCACCGGCCGCGCTAGGCGTGGGGCTGGAGTAGCGTCGAGTGCGTTGTCAAGCCCGTGTCTCGCGCCCAGCGCAGCCCGTACCGTGCACGCATGGACTCCCGCGAACACTCTTGGCTGACACAGATCACACGTACGGTGGGCGCCGCGCTCACACGTATCGAGACCGCCCACTCGCTCGACAAGGTCGCCGGCCCCGTCAGTTCCGTCGTCGACCGATTCGTGCCGGTGGGCACCCTGCGCGATCTGCTGCACGGCGTCCCGTTCGGGCATCCCGCGCACCCGATGCTCGTGCAGGTGCCGCTGGGCGCATGGCTGTCGGCGGTGGTGCTGGACAGGATGCGCGGGCAGCACCGCGCCAGCACGCTGCTCGTCGGCGTGGGCACAGCTGCCGCGGTCCCTGCGGCCGCGGCAGGAATCGTCGACTGGGCGAAGACCCATCAGTCCCAGCAGCGGGTGGGCCTGGTGCACTGGGCGGCGAACACGGTGGCGGTCGGGTTCTTCGCGGCATCGTTCGTCCAGCGCGTGCGTGGACATCAGGCCAGCGGGAGGCGGCTCGCCCTGCTGGGGATGACCGCCGCATCGGCCGGCGGTTTCCTCGGTGGTCATCTCGCCTACCGCCAGGCGGTCGGCGCGAACCACAACGAGCGCATCCCTTATGTTCTGCCGGATGAATGGGAGTCGATGGGAGCACTCGACGACGTCCCCGAGCGGGAGCTGGTGCGCCGTCACGTCGGCGACGTTCCCGTCTTGCTCTATCGCACGGGCGCGAATGTCCGGGTGCTGGCCGACGAGTGCACGCACCTGGCCGGGCCTCTGAGCGACGGTGAGCTCTGCGGCGACCGCGATGACCTGCCGTGCGTGCGCTGCCCGTGGCATGGCAGTGAGTTCTCGCTCGTCGACGGTGCGGTGATCCACGGGCCCGCGACCAGCCCTCAGCACCTGTTCCGCACACGCGTGCGCGACGGCCAGGTCGAAGTCAACGCGCACTGACCATGAGCACGCTTTCGCATACCACCGGGGACGCCACGCTCGCGTTCCTCACCGAGGGATACCTGTTCGGCCAGAACCGCTTCGACCGCTGGCGGACCGACGCCTTCCGTTGCCGGCTGGCAGGGCGCCGCGTGCTGATGCTGCGCGGCACCGAAGCGGCGCGCTTCTTCTACGAGAGAGAACGCTTCACACGGCAGGGCGCCATCCCTCGCTCGGTCGTGCACTCCCTGCAGGACGAGGGCAGCGTGCAATCACTGGATGCGGAGGCCCACCGCGGGCGCAAGCAGCAGTTCCTTGAGGTGCTCGACGTCGACGGCCGGTCGTTGCTGGTGCGCAGCTTCGAGAGCGCATGGGACGACGCCACGAAGCACTGGCAGAAAGCGTCCTCGATCAGCCTGCTGCCCGCGGTGTCGGAGGTTCTCACGCGTGCGGCGCTGCGTTGGGCGGGCATCGGCGCATCTCGAAACGACATCGCGTCGCGCACGAGCGAGTTCATGGCCATGATCGATGGCGCAGGGTCGGTGGGGCCGCGCAATTGGCGTGGTCGACGCCTGCGGCGGCGCACAGAGAATTGGGCGGCCGGGCTCATCGAACGAGTTCGGGATGCCCCGCCCGAACGTGCGACGGTGCTCAGTGAGGTTGCGCAGTGGCGCGATGCGGCAGGCGACCTGCTTACCCGAGATGTCGCCGCGGTCGAGCTGCTCAATCTGCTGCGCCCGGTCGTCGCGATCGGACGATTCATCGCGTTCGGGGCGCTCGCGCTGCATGTGCACCCACAATGGCGAGACCACGTCATCGCCGAGCCGACCGCCCGCATGGCGTTCGGCGCCGAAGTGCGCAGAACCGCCCCCTTCTTCCCGCTGATGGCGGGGCGTGCGAGGCACCCGCTGTCGTGGCACGGCACCGATATCGCGCGCGGCGACCACGTGGTGATCGACCTCTTCGCCACCAATCGTCACCCGGATGAATGGTCCGACGCCTCTCGGTTCGATCCGGGCCGGTTTCTCCACGGTGGCGCCGACACACGTCGGATCGTCGCGCAGGGTGCCGGCGACATGGTCGACGGCCATCGTTGCCCGGGCGAACCGTCGACCGCGCAGTTGCTGGAGTCAGCCGTGCTCCAGCTCGCACGCAGCGACTGGACGCTGCTCACGCGAGACCTGCACACCGATCTGCGCCGAATCCCGGCTTTGCCGGGATCCAGCGATCTGAATGTGCTGTGGGTGGGCTGATGGAGGCATCGCTCGGCAACGCCCCCGGATAATGGACGGATGACTTCGGCACCCGTCATCCTGCCAGCAGCCGCCAGGGGTTGACCGTCATGATCTGCTCGGTGATCTCGGCCGGCACGCCCGCCGCGATGATCGCGGGCAGGGTGTCAGTCAGGGTGCGGGAATAGCCCGGTCCCCCGCCGGCACGCCGTCCACTCGGAGTGCACACGTCGTGCGAGATCAGCAGCTGATCGCCGAAGCCGCGACGCACCATCTCCGCAGCATTGGCGATGCGCGCCGTGGCGAGTTCTTCGCTCGGGAAGCTCTGCGTGTCGTACATCACGAACGCACCGCGCTCGGCGAGCCGCGAGTGGTAGTCGACGTCGGGGTACAGATCGCAGTGCCCCACGCCGACGCGGCGCAGGTCGACGCCCTCGTCTTCGAGCACGTCCAGCTGCCACGCACCGACTTCGCTCATCACCGCGTGCAGCACGATGCCGAGCCCGGTCTCACGCTGCGCGCGGCCGCAGGCGCGCAGCACCCGCTCCTCGACGGCGGCAAGGTAGGCGTGATCCGCACCGATCTCGCCGATCACGCCGGGACGAACGCCGTCTTCACCCTCGGCGATGTCGGCGAGCAGCCGTTCGGTCAGCTCGGTGACCGAGACCTGGTTGAAGTCCTCGGGATAGAACGACTCGCGGTACCACCCCGCACCCATGACGATGTGCACGCCCGACTCCTGTGAGGCCTGGCGCAGCTGCGCCGGACGCCGGCCGAGATCCGGAGTCGTGACATCGACGATCGCACCGCCGCCGACGTCTTTGAGCGCCCTCAGATCGACGATGGCGCCGTCGAGGTCGTCGAGTGGCCCCTCCCCCATACCCAGTTCTTCGCACAGCACGTGTTCGTGGGGCATGGTCCGCCCGAGGTCCGAGACCTTCATCGGCCCGGTCACCGTCATCACCGTCGATTCCGTCATGGCGGCATCGTAGCGGATTTTCTCCCACTGGAGACAAACGTGATCTCGTGGGTCATAGTTGCAGTCGCCTGAAACAATCACATATGATGTCGCGCACGATCGGGGGACGATTCCGCAACGATGCGGACCGGCACGGCTCGGACGCGCGTGCGCTACTCCCCCACTCTCGCGAAGGAGCGAACCAGTGAACACAGCATCTGCTCGCCGCACCCGACGGCGGCTCTGGGCGACTGCGGGTGTCGCCACGATATCCACCCTGATCCTTGTCGGGTGTTCGGCAGGAGATACGGCATCACCCCCGACCAATAGTGCCGCGCACCCTTCCTCCGACGCTTCCAGCCTTGAGCAGCAGGTCGCCGACTTCATGAAGAAGGGAGATTCATACCCCGTGCCGACCGATCCGGTCTCGGACCCGACGGCGCTGCAGGGCAAGACGGTCTATTACATCCCGATCACCGCACAGGCCCCCAAGTTCGCGATCGTTCAAGCTGGACTGAAAGACGCTCTGACGACGCTCGGCGCAAAGCTGCAGGCCTGCGACGGCGGTGGTACGCCGACGACCATCAGCGCGTGCATCGACCAAGCGGTCGCCGCTCACGCCGCGGCAATCATCTCGGACGCCATCTATTACGACCTGGCGGCCAACTCCTTCGACAAGGCGCAGGCCGCCGGCATCCCGGTGCTCAACACCAACCAGGGCCCCGCCGACGGTCATCCCGAGTCGAAGACCCTGAGTTACGCGATCGAAGCAGGCGACGGAGGGGCGACCGCTCTCGCCGCCTGGATCGCGCTCGACTCCGGCGGGAAGGGCACTGTGCTCGCGAACGTGAGCGTCGACGGCCCGGCGCCACAGCGGTACTTCGACGGCGGCCAGAAGCTCCTCGATGAGAAGTGCCCCGACTGCACCGTGATCATCAACAAGATCACGGCGTCGAACTTCGCGCAGATCCCCGCATCGACGAGTTCGGCACTTCTGAAGAACCCCGACACTGGATACGTCTGGTCGCAGTTCGAGCAGTATCTGCAGGTGACGCAGGCCGGCGTGCAGCAGGCCGGCGGTGCGTCCGATGTGAAGGGTCTCACGGGGGCGACGACGCTGGGCGGGTTGAAGCAGCTCGCCGCGAAGAACTTCCTCTACGCGGTGGTTGCCGACGCCTCTACGTTCAACGGATGGCTGGACGCCGACGCGGCGCTGCGCATGGTCGCAGGCGATGAGCTTCCCGACTACACGATCCCGGAACGGCTCTTCACCCGCAACAACATCGATGACATCGCGCTGACCGACGCCGCCCAGACGTCGGGCGAATGGTTCGGCCCGACCGACTTCCCCGACCAGTTCGAAAAACTCTGGCAAGTCAACTGAGCAGTCCTTCAGCGGGGTCGCAGGTCGCCAGGGCCTGCGACCCCGCTTTCGCTGTTCAGTCCGCCGTCGGCACCGGCAACACCCTGTCGCGACGTGACGCGATGATGCGTGGGGTGACACGATGTAAGCCATCTGCTATTCTTTCAGATGACTTAAACTCATCGATGAGAATGGGAGACGACGATGTCGACAGTGATGACGGCGCCCGTGCAAACCGACATCCACTCGATACCGCGGCGCGACGAGGCTGTGCTGTTGATTGAGGGCGCCGACCGCCCCGGGCTCGTGCACGCAGTCTCGGGCGCCCTGGCCGCGAGCGGCGCGAACATCATCTCGCTGGATCAGTACACCGATCACACGACGGACCGCTTCTTCCAGCGCGCCGTCTTCCGCCTCGACGAGCTGGCCGCCGAGCGCCCGGCGCTGGAGAGCACGATTCACCTCGCCCTCGACGGGCTCGATCTCACCTGGCGGCTCAACGAGCGCGCAGCGCTCAAGCGCGTCGCCATCCTCGCCTCCATGAGCGACCATTGCCTGCTCGATCTTCTCTGGCGGCAGCGGCGCGAAGAGATTCCGATGACCGTCCCCATGGTCATCTCCAACCATTCGACGATGGCCGAGGATGTGCGGTTCTTCGGCATCCCCTTCTTCCACGTCCCCTCGTCCGGCCCCGACAAGTCGGCCGCCGAGGACCGCATCGTCGAACTGCTCGCCGGGAACGTCGATCTCATCGTGCTCGCGCGCTACATGCAGATCCTCTCGGCGGACTTCCTCGAACGCGTCGGCGTACCGGTGATCAACATCCACCATTCCTTCCTCCCCGCCTTCATCGGCGCCGGACCCTATCGCAAGGCGAAGGAACGCGGCGTCAAACTCATCGGCGCCACCGCCCACTACGTGACAAGCGACTTGGATGAAGGCCCGATCATCGAGCAGGACGTCGTCCGCGTCACGCACGCAGACACCGCCGCCGACCTGCAACGCCGCGGCGCCGACGTCGAGCGCGCGGTGCTCGCCCGAGCCGTCACCTGGCACTGCGAAGACCGCATCATGCGCCACGGGCGCGAAACCGTGATCCTCTGATTCTCCCGAAAGGCACCTGATGAGCACTCCCACCCGGACCGATCTGCTCGCCGACTTCTCCCTCGAGATGACCGGAAAAGACGTCGACGCTCTGGAGCGCGCCGTTCCGCTGCTGCCCCCGGGAACGCGTGTGAACGTCACCTTCCTCGGCAACGAAGACCTCGCCATGCGCACCACCGCCGCTCAAGCCGTGCGCGCGGGCGGGCTCTCCCCTGTCCCGCACATCTCCGCCCGCCGTCTGCACGACCGCGGCGAGCTCGAGACCTATCTGGCGGCGTTGCGGAACGTGGATGCCACCTCCGCCGTCTTCTGCGTGGGGGGCGACCCCGCCACCCCCGAGGGTCCGTACTCCGACTCCGAGTCCATCATCCGCACGGGCGTGCTGGCCGAGTACGGCGTGCGACACGTGAGCATCGCGGGATATCCGGAAGGGCACCCTGACATCTCCGGCGACGTGCTCTGGGGTGCGCTGCGCGGCAAGGTCCGGGCCCTGGCCGAGCAGGGTCTGGAGGGATCGATCATCACCCAGTTCGCTTTCGACGAAAAGCCGGTTCTGGGTTGGATCGAGCAGCTCCGGGATGCCGGCATCCACCTCCCCGTCCGCATCGGCGTTCCCGGCCCGGCAGGCGTCAAACGTCTGCTCGGCTTTGCACGACGCTTCGGGATCGGTGCGAACGCGATGATCGTGAAGAAGTACGGCTTCTCCTTGACCAATCTCATCGGCACAGCCGGACCCGACCGCCTGATCGGCTCATTGGCCGGCGGCTACGACCCCGCTCGCCATGGCGAGGTGCGCCTGCACTTCTACACGTTCGGCGGCATCGAGGCCACAGCGCAGTGGATCGACGACTTCCGAAGCCACTGACCGCAGCATCCCATCCCTCACGAAGGAGCACTCTCATGTCCGCACCCTCCCTCCAGGACGCCATCGACCGCGCCGGCTCGCCCATGCAGCTGCTATGGCAGCCCGATGCCTCTCCCTGGGACGTCCCCGTCGTCGCGCCCGAGTACACCACGTGGCAGCACGAGCAGGAGTCCTGGCGTTCGACCGCCGCGCTCTCCGACCTGTCGTTCCACATGTTCGACACGGTCTTCGAGGGCAAGGACGCGACGCAGCTGCTGCGCGATGTCAGCGCCAACAACTTCGACCGGTTCGCGATCGGTCAGGCGAAGCAGTTCGTACCCGTCGCATACGACGGCAACATCATCACAGACGGCATCCTGCTGCGCGAGGCGGAGAACCGCTACACACTGACGGGCGTGCCTGCGGCGCAGAACTGGGTGAAGTTCCATGCCGAGACCGGTGGATATGACGTGAGGTTCTCGACGGACCCCGATTCGTCGGTGCGCACCGAAGGCGACCCGAAGCTCTTCCGCTTCCAGCTGCAGGGACCACGGGCGTTGGAGATCGTCGCGCGGGCGTTCGGTGGCCCGCTCCCCGAGACGAAGTTCTTCCATTCCCTGCTCGTCGAGCTCGAGGGACGTCCGATTCGCGCATTGCGCCATGGCATGGCTGGGCAGGCCGGATACGAGTTCATCGGCGATTTCTCCGACTACGACGCAGTGAAGGACGCGCTGCTGCGCGCCGGAGCGTCGTCGGGCCTGGCGCAAGTGGGTGGCATGGCGTACTTCACGAACGGCGTCGAGAGCGGATGGATCCCCACGCCCACGCCCGCGATCTACACTGATCCGCGGCTGGCCGATTACCGGCAATGGCTCAGCGCCTTCTCCTTCGAAGGCAAAAAGCCGTTGGGCGGCAGCTTCTACTCGGACGACATCACCGACTACTACCTGTCACCCTGGGAACTGGGATACGGCAGATCCATCTCACTCGGACACGACTTCATCGGACGAGAAGCGCTCGCCGGCGCGCGCGATCTCGTCCAGCGAAGGAAGGTGACACTCGAGTTCGACGCCGCCGACGTCGCCGCCGTGTTCGGAGACGAGCCGGGTTATGTGCGCACGTACGATCGGCACCGAATCCAGACGCGCGACGAGGCGCTCGTCGGCATGACATTCTGGACCGCGACGATCGCACCCGTCGACCGCGTCCTCGCGCTCGCACTCGTGGACGAGGACACCGCCGTTCCCGGCACCGAACTCGAGGTCGTGTGGGGAGAGCACCCCGGGCACGGTACCGCACCCGACGCCGACCTCGGGCTGCCGCGCATCCGCGCCACCGTTCAGGTCTCCCCCTACAACGAGTACGCGCGCACCGCGTATCGCGCGAACGTCGCGGTCTGACCCGGCGATGCGGCGTGCACACGCCGTGCACGCCGCATCGTGCCGGCAGACTCCGGGCGCGGTCGTACTCGACGTGGGCGCGATCGACGCCCGTCGCTAGTTCCTCGCCGCACCCACCGCCGGCCACATCGTGCCGACGGGCACCTCGACGCCGTCGAACGTCGTTGTGAGAATCGTGAGCGCCTCGCGCAAGGCCGTCTGCTGCGGCTTGTCGAGCACGGCATCGATCTCGCCGTTGACCTCTGCGACGCGAGAACGCCCCTCGTCGGCACCCGCCTTTCCCGCATCGGTCAGCTCGTACCAGATGACGCGCTTGTGGACCGGATGCGGGACTCTGACGACCCATTCCTTCTTCTCAAGATGATTGAGTGCGGTCGTCACACTCTGCGGTGTGAGGCGGAACAGCCGTGCGAGATCGGATGCAGACATGTGCCCCAATTCGTCGAGGTGCACGCAGATGCCGAGTTGTGTGACCGTCAGTCCGAGATCCTGGATCCCGTTGACTATCCGCTGGTGCAGTGCCTGGTTCGCCCGCCAGATGCGATATGGCACCCCGCCCAACCACGCCGATGGCTCTTCCTGTGGCATCCCTCACCCCTGTCAGGTCGTCTGTCTTCTGAGAACATCATCCACTATAGCGATTGTGTAAGGAGTCTGGCATAGTTACAGATAACTGATATCTCGTCTCGTCCGCACCGTTGCGGACCTGACTCGAAAGGACGACATGCCCACTCTCAATGACGTGATCGAGGCCGCCGGCGGCCCTCTGGCGCTGTTGCGCAGCGGCCGGAGCGGATCGTTCATCTTCCCCGTGACCAGCGAGTTCAGCAACTGGCGCGACGAGCAGGAGTCGTGGCGCTCGAGCGCAGCGCTCATGGACCTGTCGCAGCACATGCCCGACCTCGTCGTCCACGGCCCGGACGTGTTCCGCCTGCTCGAGCATCTGGGCGCGAACAGCTTCCGCGGCTTCGGGCCGATGAAGGCCAAGCAGCTGATCGCGGTGGGGCCCGACGGCAACATGATCGGCGACGCCATCCTCTTCTGCCTCGGCGAAGACCTCGTGCGCATCGTGGGCCGACCGCCGGCACTTAACTGGGTGCAGTTCCACGCCGAGACCGGCGACTGGAAGGTCGACATCCGTCGCGACGAACGCGCTGTCATCGTGCCGCGCAAGCGCGAGTTCTATCGCCTGCAGCTGCAGGGGCCCACCGCAGGAGAGATCTTCGAGAAGGTCAACGGCGGCCCGATGCCCGAGATCAGGTTCTTCCACATGGGACGGTTCCGCGTCGGGAAGTACGAGACGACGGCGCTCAACCATCGCATGTCTGGGTTCCCGGGACTCGAATTCTTCGGGCCGTACGAAGACTTCGAAGGGGTCCGCGACACACTGCTGGAGGCCGGCGCCGAGTTCGGCATCACCCAGATCGGCGGACGCGCCTACGCCTCCGTCGCCACGGAATCCGGATGGATAGCGAACACCCTCCCCGCCGTCTACTCGCAACACGAGCTCGCGGCGTTCCGCGACTGGCACAGCGGCAACTCCTTCGAGGGACGCCTCGCCCTCGGCGGCAGCTTCGTCTCGGACCGCATCGAGGACTACTACGTCACTCCCTGGGACCTGGGGTATACGCATATCGCGAAGTTCGACCATGACTTCGTCGGGCGTGACGCACTCGAGGCGCGCATCGACGAGCCGCACCGGCACAAGGCATGGATCGAGTGGGACCGGGATGAGGTGGCCAAGATCTACGCGAGCATGTACAACGACGGCGACCAGCGGTTCAAGTACCTCGACACCCCCATGGCGACATATACCGCCTGTCAGTTCGACCGGGTCGAGAGGGATGGTCGACACATCGGCAGCATGAATCTGTCGATCTACTCGTCGAACACCCGATCGTTCATCTCCCTCGGATCGCTCGACGCCGACGCGCATCCCGGCGACGCCGTCGTGCTCACGTGGGGTGAGCCCAACGGCGGATCGAACAACCGTGCGATCGAACGGCATGCACAGACCACGGTGCGTGCAAAGGTCATCGATCGACCCTTCAGCGAGACCACGCAGGGGTCAGGGCATCACTGACCGTGTCACAGCGGACGATGGAGCGGCCGGCGGCACACTGTGTGTCGTCGGCCGCCCCCGGCGGGGAGCATGTCGAGAGGCCGCCCTCAGTCCCGCCGATATGCCGTGCGCGCGTACTCGTTGTATGGCGCAGGCCGCACCGTTGCACGCAGCCGCGGGAAGCCGAGATCCGCATCAGGAGCAGTGCCGCGGCCGGGATGGCGACCCCAGACGATCTCGACCGTGCTTCCCTGCTCCGCGGCCGAATCATCGACCAGCGCAAGACCGAGCACTTTGTGTTCCGGGTCGCTGTTGATCGTCTGGAACGTCAGCCCCGCCAGTGCGCCGTCACTCTCGACGCGGTGGCGGCCGTAGTCATTGAGGTACCCGGGGTCGTCACCGAACACCCGCGCGACGTCGGCCGCATCGAACTCGAGCGTGACCTTCGTGCGGTGCGGGGCATCCTTCGCTGCAAGCAGTGCGTCGCGCCCGATGAAGTCGTGGTTGAACGAGATCGAACGGCCGTAGCCGAGTTCCCACGGCGACGTGTAGAAATCGGTCACGTCGTCAGAGTAATAGCTGCCGTAGAGCGGGTTCTGTCCCTCGTACGAATAGAGATTGATGCTCGCCCGAAGACCAGCGAGCTCGGGGGCCGTGTAGATGGCGGGCGTCGGGGTGGGGATCCATCCACTCTCGACCCCGTTCGTCGCATACGCGAGCGCGCCGACATGGACGATTCCGGATGTTGCACCCGCCGTGAGCAGTGCTTCCTTGACACGATCGTGGTCCGTGTAGTCCCCGATGAACTCATAGCCGGGCTGCCCCGCCATCCCGTGCCGCAATGCCCGGAACGACGCACCGCCGAGCTCGACCGGCGTCGAGTGGAAGAACTTGGTCTCCGGGATCGGAGCGCCGAACGCCTTCGCGACGACGTCGAGCGCGAGCGGTCCCTGCACCTGGAGCCGGAACAGCCGGGGGTCGCCGGGCGTGAAGTCGCGGGTCGGGTCGATCGAGATCTCGACGTCGTACTTGCCGACCTTGGCGTGGTAGTCGACCCAGTGCTGCGCCGCCTCGACGCCGGAGAGCACGTAGGACTGCTC
>Ga0182744_1004114_pt1 | contig 11061 bp, 10 predicted proteins | sample eDN3rd30CKraftMG_FD_128525 | JGI IMG/M metagenome (GOLD analysis project Ga0182744, IMG submission 128525) | Enriched Miracle-Growth compost microbial communities from Emeryville, California, USA - eDNA 3rd pass 30_C Kraft MG (version 2) (version 2) ... | reverse complement strand
GTCTCAAGCAATGATGTATTCGGACAGGTTTGCTGATTTCATGACTTCTCTTGTCCGAATCATTGGTGTATTCGGACAGCCTTGAAGATTCCAAGACCATTCCTGTCCGAATCATTTGTGGATTCGAACAGGTTTGCTGATTCCACGACTTCTCTTGTCTCAATCAATGATGTATTCGGACAGGTTTGCTGATTTCAGGACTTCTCTTGTCCGAATCATTGGTGTATTCGGACAGTCTTGAAGATTCCAAGACCATTCCTGTCCGAATCATTGGTGTATTCGGACAGCCTTGAAGATTCCAAGACCATTCCTGTCCGAATCATTGGTGTATAGAGACAGGTTTGCTGATTCCAAGACATCTCTTCTCCGAATCAGATTTCTTTAGTAAAAACGTACTATCTAATTGAAAAACAGCCCTTTTCTAGTATGGAAAGTGATAAAAAAGTAATAGTGCTGAAAATAATAGCCCAATAATTAATACTACGTAATCTCGCCCTATCGCCCTGTAAACAGAATAGGCACTCCTATCATTCCCAGGTGTATAACAGCGGGATTCCATTGCTAAAATCAGATCCTCTGCCCTAGATAACGCGATATTAAATAGGGGGATAATAATAGGAAGCATATCTTTCGTCCTCTGAATAATTCTCCACCATTCACCAGAACCGAAATCTGCCCCTCTTGAGGCTTGCGCTTTCATCATTTTTTCCATTTCAATCGCAAAGGTTGGCACAAAGCGAATAGCAATCGTAATAATTAATGAAAGTTCATGCACAGGAAATTTTATTTTTTTCAAAGGACTTAAAAGGCTTTGAATAGCATGGGTTAACTCTGTAGTTGATGTAGAAAGAGTGAGTACACTGCTTAATAAAATGATTTCCACAAAACGAACGGCTGAAACAATGACAAGTCTAATACTCTCACTTGTAATCAAGATGACTCCATACTCAAAGAATACCGTTCCCCCAGAAAACACATTGCCTTGAAAAATCAGTTGAAGCACAGCTAAAATTATAATAAAGGGGATAGCAGGTTTGATACCCGATAACCCATAACTTACAGGTATTTTTGATGCCCAGAATAAATAGATCGATAATAGCAGTCCAAGAGCGTTTCCTACATAACTAGTGTTGAGGGCTATGGCTATGACAAGAATGGTAAAAACTAAAAGTTTTATTCTTGGGTCCAGTCGATGAATAAAGGAACCCGTCGGTACATGCTGCCCAATCGTAATATTCCTTGATAACTCAAATTCACTAGCCACGATTCTCCCCCCCTCCATTGGCAAGAACCTTGATAATTTCACCAGCTGCTTCTGAAATTGTAAAAGCAGAAGTATCTACTTTGTATCCATGATCCTTTAGCCGGTATAATGCCTGTACTGTCTCAGGGGTCCCAATTTGATAGAGCTGTAGTCTTTCCTTATCGGTAAAAATATCCTCTGGAGTACCTGACAACACATCGGTACCATTAGCCATTACATATACTCTATCCGCTAAATATGCAACCTCTTCCATATTGTGTGAAACAAAAATAACAGTTAGGTTTTCCGTTTTATTTAGGAACTTTATCTTATCAAGCAACTCATTTCGTGACTTTGGATCAAGCCCTGCTGTTGGTTCATCAAGAACTAAAATCTTTGGCTTTAGTGCCAGTATGCCAGCTAATGCGACTTTACGTTTCTGTCCCCCGCTTAATGCAAAGGTCTGCCTATCCTTCATTTTTTCAAAGTCTAAACCGACCATATCCATTGCCCATTTCACGCGTTCCCTAACTTCCTTTAACGGCAAACCAAGTTTAAAGGGGCCATAAGCGATATCATCGCCAATTAATTTTTCAAAAATTTGATCCTCCGGATTTTGAAAAACAAGTCCAACTTTTCTTCTCAATCCTTTAATATCAATACGTTTTTTCGATAAATCAACTCCATCAATCATGACTTTTCCTGAATCAGGCCGGATAAGTCCATTAAAATGCTGGATTAGGGTAGACTTCCCAGAACCGGTGTGGCCAATAATAGCAATACATTCCCCTTCATTGACCACCATGCTTGTCCCCTTTAAAGCTCTATGCTCCAAAGGAGTTCCTTTCATGTATGTATGTGAAAGGTTTTCTATTTCGATGATCGGCATTTAGACCACCTCCCCACTCCTTACTTTTGAAACTCTCTTTACTTCATCAATCAGTTCATCCTCATGGATTAACTCTTTTGAAAAGGTTGGAATTTGATTATTTATCATTTCTGCCATTTGACTAACAGCGGGAATATCTAATTGAAGCTGCATTAATACCTCTTTATGTTTAAAAATCTCCCGTGGTGTTCCGTCCATTACAATTTTCCCGTCTTCCACAACGATAATTCGATCAGCTTCTGCCGCTTCTGACATACGATGGGTAACGGTTATTATCGTCATCCCCATCTTATTCATTTGTCTCATCACCTGAAGGACTTCGTTCCTGCCGAAGGTATCAAGCATGCTCGTAGACTCATCGAATACAATACAATCTGGCTGCATGGCCAGCACCCCTGCAATCGCAACTCTTTGCTTTTGTCCTCCGGATAAGTGGTGAGGAGGTCTTTTCCGAAACTCCGACATTTTCACGACCTCTAAAGCCTGATCAATTCTTTGTTTCATTTCCTCCCTTGGGACGCCAATATTCTCTAATCCAAATGCTACGTCCTCTTCAACTATCGTAGCAACAATTTGATTATCAGGATGCTGAAAAACCATTCCAACGCCTTTACGGATATCAAGTTTCTTGCTGTCGTCCTTTGTATTGTGCCCCTTGACCCAAACATCTCCTGAGTTTGGTGTTAAGAGTCCATTAAAATGCTTGGATAATGTTGATTTCCCCGATCCGTTGTGCCCAATAATGGCAACATATTCACCTGGAAAAATAGAAAAAGAGACATCCTTTAAAACAGAAACAATATTATTCTCATTGATCTTGTAAGAAAATGATACATTTTCTAAAGCGATAATGGGTTCCATTTAACCCCTCCTCTCTCTATTTTATTAATATTCTGAATACTACTCAACCATAGTAATGAATTCACAAGAAATATAATAGCACGAAGTTTCAATGCGGGATATCCCGAAACATTGATTTAAACAATAAATCTAGGCCAGAACACAATTTCTGAGCCTGGCCATTCAGTAACTTATTTAGGATAAAATTCTTTTCAATAATGATTTAGGCTTTTCTGGATTTACCTTTTTTATCAATAAGCCTCTGAAACCAATACATATTATCCATAAATTAGACTTTCCTTTTTTTACTAATAGAATGCACAAAAAGGGAATTATTATCCATAAACAAGACATAAAAAATACTTTCTGAACATAATTTATTTTGACAGACTACCTTTGTATTGACTAGTAGATTCGTATATATTAATATATTACTTTGTCAGTAAATCGTGGTTCGAGAACCTCCCACGTAAAAAAACTAAGGAGAGAATTTAATATGAAAATAAAAACACTTGTTGTTAACGCAATACTGGCAGCTTTGTACATAGCTGTTTCAGGGTTAATCGCACCTTTTGGTTTCACAAATATCCAATTTCGTGTTTCTGAAATGTTTAATCATCTTATTGTTTTCAATAAGAAGTATATCTTCGGAATCATTATTGGGGTATTTCTATCAAACCTATTCTTTTCGCCGATGGTCGCCTATGACCTTGTTTTTGGTGTCGGCCAATCACTATTAGCCTTATCCATTACCATTTTATCAGCGCGTTTCATTAAAGGAATCTGGGCTCGTATGATTGTGAATACCGTTGTTTTCACCTTCACTATGTTCTTGATTGCTTGGGAATTAAACCTAGCATTCGAATTGCCTTTCTTATTTACCTGGTTAACAGTGGCAATAGGTGAATTCGTAGTTATGGCTGTAGGTATGCCGGTTATATACTTTATTAACAAACGCATAAACTTTGAAAAAATGATATAAATTAGAGGGTGCTGCTTCATATGAAGCAGCACCCTTTTTTCCACCTGCATAGCAGGTTTACCAACCACTTCTCCATTTTTCTACATTATTTAATGAAACGGATAAATCGCTTTTTACCAATTTGTAATACATCATTGTTCATTAATACAGTGTCTAAATCGTCTTCATTTACTTTTTCTTTATTGAGCTGGACTCCATTTTGTCTAATTAAACGGATAAATTCGCTTTTACTTTTTACAAATTCTTTTTCAATGAGCTGCGGAATGATTGCTTGAACTGTTTCTGCACCTATCTCTATTAAAAGTTGAGGAATATCATCTGGTATTTCCTTTTTGCTAAATGCCGTTTCAAAATAGGTTATGGCTCTGTTCGTTTCTTCTTCTCCCCAGTATAAATTTGTAATAATTTCAGCTAATTTATGTTTAATATCTCTAGGATTCACTCCTTTTTCAAGAAGTTGTTTCACATTCTCGATTTCATCTGGATGTTCATCGGTTGCCAGCTCAAAGTATTTAATAATAAGGCTATCTGGTACTTCCATAACCTTTTTAAACATTACTTCTGCTGGTTCATTGATTCCAATATAATTCCCAAGACTTTTACTCATTTTCTCTACACCATCAAGACCTTCAAGCAATGGCATGAATATGGCAATTTGCTTTTCTAGTCCCCAATGTTTTTGTAGCGTACGACCCATTAGAATGTTAAATGTTTGGTCTGTACCTCCAAGTTCAATATCTGCTTCTACCTCTACCGAATCATATGCTTGCATGAGCGGGTAGAAAAATTCATGAACTCCGATTGGTACTTGATTTTTATATCTGTTTTGAAAATCATCACGTTCTAGTATTCTTGCAACGGATGTTGTTGCTGCCAATTTTATGACTTCCTCAAATGTTAATTTTGATAACCATTCGCTGTTATACCGGACAATAGTTTTTTCTGAATCTAACACTTTAAAGATTTGTTCAAAGTATGTTTGTGCATTTGCTTTAACCTGATCATCACTTAAAGCTGCTCGACCTTTTGCTTTTCCCGTCGGGTCTCCAATACGACCTGTAAAATCACCGATAATGATTACAACTTTATGACCTAGTTCTTGCATCTGTTTAATTTTTCTTAAAACAACGGCATGACCTAAGTGGATATCCGGAGCAGAAGGATCAAGTCCTAATTTAATCGTAAGCGGAGTTTGTGACTGATAGGACTTCTTTAATTTTGCCAATAACTCCTCTTCATTTACTATTTCTTGAACGCCCTTCATGATGATTTTTACTTGTTCTTCGGGTTTAACAAACATACTAACATCTCCTTGAATATTATTTCTAATATTGCAAGCTCTATAAGAACAAAGGGATAAAAAAAACGCCCTTTTGGATTAACCAAAAGGACGATTTATCTCGTGTTACCACCTTTAATTCATAAGCAACTTTCATTGCTTACCTTCGTAAGTACAGTCGTTAGACGATACTTTAGCACAAGATTACGGGTGCTTATCCGGTGCAGCCTATTAAGGAAACCATGTTCGGTGCACAGCTCCAAGATGTATTCACAATCGTTCAACATGCACCTCTCATCAACCGGTAACTTTCTGTCTGTTTACATGATTGCTACTCTTTCTTATCATAGCCTTTGTTCTTATACTCCGAAATGCGTAAACAAATCTTCGTTATGCAGATATTAATTGTAATAATTATATCTATAACTTAAAACATGTCAAGTCATTAGAGAATGTTTTTATACAATCTAACAGTTGGTTCTCATTAAGTTCCGGTATCGGTCGCCTTCAAGACTTGTTCATATATCTTTTTTAAAGGAATGTCATGGAGTCGCGCAAGGGCCTTGCACTCCTCATACTCTGGTGCCCGCTGCACAACTTGGCCATTTAGGATCCCTTCTTTCACCGTTACAGTACCCCACTTCGTTTCCACTTTGTTGAATACTCTTTCTAATCGGTGAACAGTTAACGGATAGTAGCGCACGCCAAGTGTTGTCGTTTCTTTAAAAAGTATTTCTTTCATTTTGTTTACATTTTCAATAGAACAAAGTAATTGAAGCAGGATGCCGGGTCTGTTTTTCTTCATATAAATCGGGGTATAAAATACATCATTTGCCCCCGCTTCAAAAAGCAGATCCATGACGTAGCCCAGCCATTCTCCAGGAATATTGTCTAGATTTACTTCCATTTTCACCATTTGATCATCAAGATGTTCATAATTAGGAGGGTGAGAACTCATTAGGTATACTCCTCTCATTAAAAGATTTAACGCAGATTTATATAATCTGCGTTAAATTGAATATATAATTATTTCAGCGGTAAACCAAATATATCCGTGTTTCTTACCAGCAGCGCTGATTACGAATTAATTTATTCGCCAATGATGACTCGAACAACATTAGGACGATCTTTAAATGTTTTTGTTCCAGCTCCATACCCTATTGAACGAACTTTCATTGAAGGAATAGAGCAAAACTCTTCAGCTAGAACTGCGATAATCGCGGCCCCAGTCGGCGTCGTAAGCTCAAATCTCACCTCTGAATGTTCAATCGGGACTCCCTTTAAAATCTCAAGGGTTGCCGGTGCTGGCACTGGATAAATCCCATGGTCAATCCGAATTTTCCCTGTTCCCACTGGAATTGGGGAAGATTTTATGCCGGATACCTCTAACTGATGGATTAGGATAGCTGTTCCAATGATGTCGATAATGGAATCAACAGCACCCACTTCATGAAAATGTACCTTTTCCAATGGAACACCATGAATTAGGCCTTCCGCTTCACCGATTTTTTTAAATATCTTTAAGGCCGTTTCTTTCACGGGTTGAGGAAAATCAGCCTCTTCAATTAATCTTACAATATCTTTATACGAACGATGATCATGATGGTGATGATCGTGAGAGTGATCATGTGAATGAGTGTGTCCATGCTCATGATCGTGGTCATGGCTATGTGTATGTTCATGATCATGATCGTGGTCATGGCTATGCGTATGTTCATGATCATGATCGTGGTCATGGCTATGCGTATGTTCATGATCATGATCGTGGTCATGGCTATGTGTATGTTCATGATCATCATGGCTATGCGCATGTATATGCTCATGATCGTGGTCATGGCTGTGTGTGTGTTCATGGTCATGATGGTGATCATGGCTGTGTGTGTGTCCATGATCATGATTCGCTAGCAGCACATCAAACTTTGTGCTAGTAATCCCATTTTTGTTGACCTTTTTCCATGTCAATTTATATTCATCTTCAATATTTAACTTTTTTAATTCTTCTACTAGTTTGACCGGGTCAGCACCAGCGTCAATGAGCGCTCCAATGACCATGTCTCCGCTGACTCCTGAAAAACAATCAAAATAAAGTGTCTTCATTTCTTTCCCCTTTTTGTGCAAGTTGATGAATTAATACAGCGTTATACCCGCCGCCAAAACCATTATCAATATTAACAACACTAATTCCAGATGCACATGAATTCAGCATCGTCAGCAAAGCCGATAACCCATTAAAGTTAGCTCCATAGCCTACACTTGTAGGGACGGCAATTACAGGATGCGAAACAAGTCCTCCAACCACGCTTGGCAGCGCTCCTTCCATACCAGCTACCACTACAGAAACGGTGGCATTTTGGATTTCCTCGGCATGGCTTAATAACCGATGAATCCCAGCTACGCCGACATCATAGATACGGTGGACATTACTTCCTAGTATTTCAGCTGTCACCGCCGCTTCTTCAGCGACCCGTAAATCAGAAGTTCCCGCAGCAACAACAGCGATATAGTCCTGCGAGTTTTTGATTGAGTCCTTTTGGTCTTTCCAAAAAAGAATCCGAGCGATTTCATTATAGGTAAATTCAGGGCAAGCTTGTTGAACGACTGCTGCCTTCTCTTCGGAAACTCTTGTTACCATGACCTGACTGTTTCTTGCCCTTAATGCTGTGATGATAGAGATAATTTGATCAGCGGTTTTCCCTTCGCCATAGACCACTTCTGGAAAACCCTGTCGTTTCTTTCGGTGGTGGTCAACCTTTGCAAATCCCAAATTCTCAAACGTGGCCAATTGTTCTTTTGCTTCCGCAACACTGAGGGTTCCTATTTGAACTTGTTTTAAAATCTCCTCAAGCACTTAATGTACCCCCTTATTTATTTTACTTGGTTCTCCAATAAATACCTTTGATACGCGATTCACGGCATGAAAATAGTCAGAGATTTTCTTTGTTTCCCTCTAACTATGTTTTTCCCCTTCAAAGGGAATCAAAAACCTTCTTTGATTCCCTCTAACTCTCTTTTTCACCTTTCAAGGGAATCAAAAACCTTCTTTGATTCCCTCTAACTCTCTTTTTCGCGTTTCAAGGGAATCAAAGACCTTCTTTGGTTCCCTCTAACTCTCTTTTTCGCGTTTCAAGGGAATCAAAGACCTTCTTTGGTTCCCTCTAACCCTCTTTTTCACCTTGCAAGGGAATCAAAAACCTTCTTTGATCCCCTCTAAATCTCATTTTCCTCCTTAAAGGGAATCAAGGCCATCTTTAGAATCTTTTTAAGCCCCTTAACCTAGAAGTACTTCACCATATCCCTAGCAAGTCTATCATAGTTTTCATAAAGTGCTTTATACACTTTACTGTTTTCCTTATTCGGCAGTACAGGATCACCCATTGGTATATTCTTTTTAATATCTTCAAATGTATCTGCTTTGCCAATGCCGACGAGAGCGGTCCAAGCTGCTCCCCAAGCGGCGCTATGATGGCTTTCGGATACATAAATCTCTGCCTCAAAGATATCAGCCATCATTTGCAGCCATAGTGGTGATCTTGCTAACCCGCCGTTCACGTAGATTTTTTCCGGCTCGCCTGCTAATCTTTCCAGCGCTTTTCCAATTTGGTAAAGATTAAACGTAATTCCTTCAAGGACCGCGCGGATAAAATGTTCTTTTTTATGTGTAATCGAAACGCCATAAAAATTGCCTTTGGCCTTTTGATTCCAGACCGGTGCACGTTCTCCATTTAAATAAGGCAGGAATAGAATTCCCTCTGCACCAGGAGCTACTTTTTCTGCGTCCCCTAAGAATTCAGCGAAATCTCTTTGGTCATTGAGAAGATCTTTTAACCACTGTAAGACGATACCGCCATTGTTGGTTGGCCCGCCAACAATCGTGGAATCAGCCGTGAATGAGTAACAAAAGGTTTCTTGATTCTCATCAATTTTTACCCCTTTATTGATTTGCCTAATCGCACCGCTTGTCCCAACGGATACCGCTACTTCTCCAGGTAAAATAGCGCCAATTCCCAAGTTTGCCAATTGCCCGTCTGCCGCTCCCATCACAAATGGCAGGTCTTGATTAATTCCCATCTCATCAGCGGTTTCTATCGGGAGACCCGATAGCACTTTTGTTGGAGGGACAATATCGGAAAGTTGTTCCCTCGTAATTCCCGTCATTTCTAGTAATTCAGGCTCCCAATCGAGCGTAGCAGGGTTAAATAAACCAGTAGCAGAAGCCATTGAATAATCAATTACTCTTTTTCCAAACCAGGCTTGCAGTAAATATTCCTTTATGGACATAAAATAGGCAGCTTCTTTATAAGGTCTATAGTTTGTTTCTTTCATCCACAAAAGCTTATTAAATGGAGTCATAGGGTGTATTGGCGTTCCTGTTTTAGCATAAACACTGCTTCCAATCGTTCCTTTAATTGCTTCAGCTTGAGGAAAGCTTCTTCCGTCTGCCCAAATAAGCGCTGGAGAAATCGGGCTGCCCTTTTCATCCACACAAAGAAGGGAATGCATCGCCGCAGAAAAGCCAAGAGCAATTAACTCATCTTTACTAATCTTAGCTTTTTCAATGACTTCCTTGATTGCCTGTACGGCTGACCGTTCAATTTCGATTGGATCTTGTTCCGACCAGCCTGGCTCTGGGTAATGAAAGCTGTTCATTTTCTCCGTTTCTGCTATAAGTTTTCCTTTGATATCAAATATACACGCTTTTACGCTGGTCGTTCCGATATCTAGTCCCATTACGAACTCTCTTGACATATGTTTCATCTTCCTTTTCAACTTCAATGTTGTCACTATGTTAGAAAAGGCTTTGGAAAATTCCAAAGCCTTCTTCTTTTCTTACGATAACACTTTGTTCATACTGCCGCTCTGATATCCTATCAAATCCAAAGTAATATATTTATATCCATATTCTTGGAGTTCCTGCACAATGGATTCATGATTATCTAAAACGATTTTCATATCATTTGGTTCTACTTCAATTCTAGCAATTTCATCATGAGTGCGAACACGTACTTGGCGAATATGAAGATTTTTCAAAAAGCTTTCTGCCCGTTCAACCTTTGTCAGCTTTTCCTTTGTAATATATTCACCGTAGGCAATCCTTGAAGATAGGCAGGCAAAGGATGGTTTATCCCAGGTAGGCAAATCAAACTGCTGTGATAGCTCTCTAATTTCCTGTTTAAACAAATTTGCCTCTAGAAGCGGTCCTCGAATACCCTTCTCCTTCGCTGCTTGCATTCCTGGCCGGTGTTCATTCATATCATCGGCGATAACCCCATAAATCACATTATGGAATCCCTTTTCTTCTAATACCGGCAGCAGATGATCGAATAAGCTGCTTTTACAAAAATAACAACGGTTCCTATTATTCTCTGCATAACCAGGAATCGCTAATTCAGATGTTTCAATGACTTGGTGCTTTACCCCAATTTTTTTAGCTAAAACCCTAGCCTCTTCCAGCTCGCTGGAAGGGTAGGTTTCCGAGTCTGCTGTGACGGCTAAGACATTTTCTTCCCCTAATGTGTCAACAGCTGCTTTCAGTAAAAAGGTACTATCCACACCACCTGAGAATGCTACAACAACTGATTCCATATCACGGAGAATAGACTGTAATTTATTATATTTCTCTGTCAGCATGGTCTCATCTCCCCACGTACTTTCTGTATCTAACCACTATTTAACATATTAAATGGACAATAACCTTATGTCCAAGATTTAAATTGTCATTGCTCCGAATCCGCCGTCAACACGAATCAATGCACCGGTAACAAAACTTGACGCTTTATCGGACGCAAGGAAAACAGTAGCACCTTGAAGTTCTTCTGCTTCTCCAAAGC
>Ga0182744_1004111_pt1 | contig 11069 bp, 10 predicted proteins | sample eDN3rd30CKraftMG_FD_128525 | JGI IMG/M metagenome (GOLD analysis project Ga0182744, IMG submission 128525) | Enriched Miracle-Growth compost microbial communities from Emeryville, California, USA - eDNA 3rd pass 30_C Kraft MG (version 2) (version 2) ... | reverse complement strand
TTTACGTATTTGGGCGGCAAGTGAACGACAGCCGTAAATGGGAAGGTAAGATTGATCAAGGAAATGCCAAATATGGAGTCGTAGGCGGGGAAGCACTGATTATTTTTGAAGATGTTTTTGTACCATGGAACCGTGTGTTCCTATATAAGGAGACCAAATATACAGGCAAGCTGGTTGATCGTTTTGCCTCTTACCACAGACAAAATTATGGAGCATGTAAGGCTGGGAATCTGGATGTCCTTATCGGAGCCACGGCGTCACTTGCGGGGATGCAGGGTACGATGAAAGCCAGTCACGTAAAGGATAAGCTTTCAGAAATGGCTCATTTAGTCGAAACGATGTATAGCGGAGCCCTTGCCTGTTCCTTCAACTGTTCGCAGAATGGCTGCGGGACTGCATTTGTTGATCCTGTACTGGCCAATTCATCAAAATTAAATACTGCCCGCTATTATCCTGAAGTCACGAAGCTGGCTCAAGATATTGCAGGAGGTTTTGTTGCAACCATTCCATCTGAAAAAGAGTTCGATAATCCTAGAGTAGCTCCGTATATGCACAAATACTTTAGTACTGGTGAAAATGTGGATGCCATCGAACGCATTAAAATGGGTCGCTTAGTGGAAAATATGACCGGCTCAACTCCAATTATTGAATGTATGCACGGTGCTGGTTCACCACAAGCGCAAAAGGTAGTCCTACAGCGTTCAATCAATTGGAGAGATAAAATGAAATATGCGGCTAAAATTGTCAGAGAGCCTGAAACCAGTCCAGCAAAATAATTTAGCTAAAGTTAACGTACAGACGTATTTGTCTGTACGTTAACCTATTTAACTAGTAAAACGACTGATAGCTATCGTAAACGCTGTTTTAGATTGAAGCCAAATAAAACTGTAAAATAGGAGGTATAGCATGTCAAATGTATTAGTAATTGGTTCAGGAACAATGGGTGCAGGTATCGCACAAGTAATTGCACAGCATAATCATGAGGTAACTCTTTTCGATCACTCAGATCTGCAACTTGAAAAAGGGAGAAACATCATAGAAAAACAGCTAGCTAGATTAGTAAAAAAAGAAAAAATAAGTCAGCTGGAAATGGATGCTTCTTTAAATCGAATTCAAATGAAGTCTACGTGGCCAGAGGTTCCTTTTGAAATCATGATTGAAGCCGTACCAGAGAGAAAAGACATTAAGCAATCCGTTTTTAAAGAAATGGACAAACGGAGCAGTGAAACAACCATTTTAGCATCCAATACGTCCTCAATTAGTATTAGTGAAATCTCCTCATTTGTTGAGAAGAGGGAACAGGTTATTGGACTTCACTTTTTCAACCCGCCAACCATTATGAAACTAGTGGAAGTAATCCGAAGCCCGCGTACAGATGAAAGTATTTTAGTAAGAAGTAAAGAGTTTATCCAATCCATTGATAAAGTTCCAATAGAAGTGAATGAAGCACCTGGGTTTGTTGTAAATAGAATTCTAGTCCCTATGATTAATGAGGCCGTGTTTTTAGTAGATGAAGGAGTTGCCTCGATAGAAGAAATTGATCAATCCATGAAGCTTGGCGCCAATCATCCAATTGGTCCATTAGCATTAGCAGACTTAATTGGTCTAGATATATGTTTACATGTAATGGAAGTTTTATATGAGGAGTTTTGTGATAGCAAATATCGGCCAGCACCACTCTTGAGGAAAATGGTGAGAAGTGGGTACTTAGGACGTAAGTCCAATAGAGGTTTTTACACCTATTCGTGAGTGAGGTATGTTGTAAAGGTAGAAAGAATAGGAAGTACCCGTATTTTTAGCTCAATACTCAAAACTAATCTGAGAGGATGATACCATTGACGAGCGTATATATTTTAGAAGGGGCACGCACACCATTTGGATCGTTTGGAGGATTATTAAAGGATGTCGGTGCCACCCAGCTTGGCGTAATTGCCAGTAATGAGGCAATAAAAAGAAGTCAGATAGATCCAGAAGAAATAGGTTTCTCCTTTGTAGGTAACGTCATTCATACAGAAGTAAATGCCTCATACATTAGTAGACACATTGCCCTGCAATCAGGTATACCGATTTCAAGTCCTGCAATGACTCTTAATCGTTTATGCGGCTCTGGCCTGCAGGCTGTAATTTCAGCTCATCAATCCATTTTGCTCGGAGACGGGGAGGTGGGGTTAGCATGTGGAACAGAAAACATGAGCCAATCACCATTTGCGCTAAGAGGGTCAAGGTTTGGGACAGGATTAAATAGTCCACAAATCGATGATATGTTATGGGCAACATTAACGGATGAATATAGTGGTATTCGGATGGGGGTGACAGCTGAAAATCTAGCAAGAAAATATCATATTACGAGAGAAGAACAGGATGCCTATGCGCTGCTTAGTCAGCAAAGAGCAGCAAAGGCTAAAAAGAATGGAATTTTAAATGAGGAAATAGTACCTATTGAAATATCTCATAGGAAAGGAACACTTGTATTGAAGGAAGATGAGCATATTCGTGAAAATACTAGTTTAGAAGCTTTAAAAAGTTTAAAACCTGCATTCGAAAAAGGTGGCACTGTTACCTCTGGAAATGCGAGCGGAATTAATGATGGAGCAGCCTCTATCATCTTGGCTAGTGAGTCGTTTGTTTCAAAAAAACATAGTAAGCCACTTGCTAGGATCGTTTCCTATGCGGTAACAGGAGTGGATCCTTCCATCATGGGGATTGGACCTGTTTCTGCAATACAGAAGGCGTTAGAACGAGCTAGATTAAGATTGGCGGATATTGATTTATTAGAGGTGAATGAAGCGTTTGCTGTCCAATATTTATCGGTGGAAAAAGAGTTACAATTAGACCGAAATAAAACAAATGTTAATGGAGGTGCCATTGCCCTTGGCCATCCAGTTGGCGCGAGCGGTGCTAGAATTCTTTATACGCTCATTAAAGAGTTGAGAAGGCGAAATGGAAAATATGGGGTTGCTTCCCTGTGTATAGGCGGCGGACAAGGTATTGCAATGGTTATTGAAGCTTGTTAATACAGCAAGGAAAAACCAGCCGGTGCTATGGCACTGGCTGGTCCTTTTTATGAGGTTATTTTGCGGTCGCGCCGCCATCAATCGCAATTTCAGCACCTGTGATATAACTTGATTCGTCAGAAGCTAGGAATAATACTAAGTTTGCAACTTCTTCAGGTTGTGCAGCACGGCCTAAGGGTATCCCCATAAGTGCTGCTTTTGTAGCATCTTCATTTTCAGTTACAATTGATACCATTGGTGTATCAATGAACCCCGGGTGAACAGAATTAACACGAATATTATCAGGCCCTAATTCAACGGCCGCATCTTTAGATAATAATCGTATGGCACCTTTTGAAGCGGTATAATGAATACCAGCTGCGCCGCCAACTAGACCAGCCATGGAAGAAATGTTCACAATAGAACCGCCGCCACTTTTTCTTAATTCAGGAATAACGGATTTAATTCCCAAAAATTGACTTGTTGAATTTACAGTCATAAACTTATTCCACGCAGGAAGATCAACATCATCAATTAAAGCAAAACCAGGAGCACCCCCAATACCTGCGTTATTAACAAGTGCATCAAGCTTTCCATATGTATCAACAGTTATTTTCACTACTTCATTCCATTGTTCTTCATTGGTTACATCATGTTGTACAGCAATTGCTTCCCCTCCAGATGCAACGATTTCCTTAATTACATTTTCTAACAATTCACATTGAATGTCCGTTGCTACTACTTTTGCACCTTCGCTTGCGAATAAGCGGGCTTCCGCAGCCCCCTGACCACTAGCAGCCCCAGTAATAATTGCAACTTTTCCTGATAAACGTCCCATTAAAGTATCCCCTTTTTTAGAATATTTAGAAAGTTGTTATCGCTTTCATCTTAACAAAAAAGACAAGTAAAGTCACTTTAGAATGCTTTTTATACAATAAAATACAAAGAATATTTAGATGCTATCTTAAAATAGCGTAACATTTAACTATAGAAAAAAGATTCAAACACTCATTGAACTTTTGGCAGTTCATGATATTCTAGTAAAGAAATGAAGAATTCGGAGGTAGAATAATGGCAATTGTTGATATTACCGTTATACCGGTTGGGACAGGCACACCTAGTGTAAGTGAGTATGTAGCTGAAATTCAAAAAGTTTTACAACAGTATGAAGGAAGAGTGAAGTATCAGTTAACTCCCATGAGTACGCTTATTGAAGGTGACTTGGGATTATTGCTAAAGATTGTTCAAGAACTACATGAAGTACCGTTTCAGAAAGGTTTACATAGAGTATGTACGAATGTTCGAATTGATGATCGGCGCGACAAAGAAAATACAATGGAGCGAAAGTTACAGTCTGTTCAGGCAAAATTATAATATAACGAAGTGTTTATTAAATTAATAAAAATAATTATGTTAATTAGATGTTTTTTACTTCATTAGAAAAGGAGGGAGTGCAGCATGATGGATTTTGAAACGGTGATACAGGAACTGGAAGCTCTCAGCAATGAAAGATTGAAAAAGATGTACATAGGAAATGGTGCAAAGGAACCTCTTTTTGGTGTAGCTACAGGCAAAATGAAGCCAATTGCAAAAAAAATTAAGATAAATCAGCCTTTAGCCGAGCAGCTTTATGCAACTGGGAACTACGATGCCATGTATTTTGCCGGCATCATTGCGGACCCAATGGCAATGACGGAGGCTGATTATAATCGATGGATTGATGGCGCGTATTTTTATATGCTGTCAGATTATGTAGTTGCAGTCACTTTGGCAGAAGCTGATATTGCACAATCTGTTGCTGATATATGGATTCAAAGCGGTGAAGAACTTAGAATGTCAGCAGGTTGGAGTTGTTATTGCTGGCTTTTGGGTAATCGCCCGGATAGTGAATTTAGCGTAACCAAGCTTGCCAGTATGCTGGATCAAGTAGAAAAAAAGATTCACGTTTCTCCTAATCGAACGAAATCTGCCATGAATAATTTTATCTACACTGTTGGTACTTCATACTTGCCTCTTCATGATAAGGCCGTTGATACTGCAAGGGCAGTTGGTCCAGTTGAAATCAAGCGGGATAAGAAAAAAAGTAGTATCCTGCGGGCTTCAGAAAATATTCAAAAGGAAATAGATAGAGGGAAGCTCGGTTTCAAACGCAAATATGTTAGGTGTTAGGGTCGTTTGTAGTTTACTAACATCAAGTCAGAGTTGAAAGTGTAAGATATTCAATAAACACTATCCAAATTCTCTTGAATAGTACAGCAAATATTTGTTCCTCTTGATTTTTTTGGAATATTGAGGTAATATTTAAATTGGTAAAAATAAAGAAAACAATTAAATATTCCCATTTGGAAGATGGTATAGACAATATTTTTATTGAGCTCAAACATAAGCCAAAATAGATACACCCTGTGAGGGGGGGTATTCTATTTTGGCTTTTTTTATTATCGAATGTGGAATAGGGAATTGAACTGCACGAAATAGTAGCTGCAAATGGTACATAAAACAGGCAATTCAATAACTTCAACAGAATAAAAACAGATTAACTAAAAAGGAGAATTAGTAATATGATAAAAATCGGAATAATTGATGATAATGTACAATTCACAGAAATACTTATAGATTTTCTTTCGACATTCAATGAAATGGAAGTGATTGGAGTTGCGCATGATGGAATGAAGGGGATGGAGTTAATAAAAAATCAGAAACCAGACTTAATCATATTAGATTTGATTATGCCATTTTCCGATGGTCTTTCTTTATTAAAAAACATATACGAAGAAAACATAACCATAAAGGTGATAATACTTACTTCTTTAGGGACAGAGGATACCATAACACGAGCAAAGGAGCTAGGTGCATCCTACTTTTTGATGAAACCTATTGAACTAAGCCAATTACCAAAATTGTTAATATCAATTTGTTCAGAAAGTGTTTCGATGAAAAAAACGTTAGAAAAGGGACTTAACAAAAATAATGATGGAAAAATAGAACTGAAAATTACAGATATTTTACGTTCTATAGGTATTCCAGCAAATCTAAAAGGGTATTTTTTTTTAAGAGAAGCTATTCAAATGATAAATAATGGCTGTGAGATTAGTTTTTCAAAAGTTATATATCCGGCTATTGCATCCAAACATCATACCACTACAAGCCGTGTTGAAAGAGCCATAAGACATGCAATTGAAGTTGGATGGAATAGAGGAGGAATTGAGCAGTTAGATTTAGTATTTGGAAATACAGTAAGTCCATTAAAAGGAAGACCAACAAACGGTGAATTCATTTCATTAATTGCTGAGTATTTAAGACTGCAAAAAGGGATGAAAATCGAAAGTTCTACCTCTGTATAAGCCATTGTGTTAATTACTCATGATTTGGGTGTGGTAGCGGAACTTTGTGATAAAGTCATTGTCATGTATACGGGCAAGGTGGTTGAAACAGGAAATATAGCAGAAATTTTTCGGAATCAACGGCACTCGTATACAATGGGGCTTATGAGGTCCATTCAGCGCCAGCGGATTGGGATTGCCAGGGCTTTAGCGCTTAATCCGAAATTTATCGTATGTGACGAACCAATCTCTGCCTTGGATGTTTCGATTCAAGCGCAAGTAGTCAACTTACTGAAGCAGCTGCAGCAGGAACTAGGCCTTACCTATTTATTCATCGCCCATGATTTATCAATGGTTAAATATATATCGGACCGAATTTTAGTTATGTATTTAGGAAACATGATGGAACTCGCTGATAGTGAATCGTTATCAAGAGAGCCATTACATCCGTATACGCAAGCACTTATGTCAGCAGTTCCTGTACCAGACCCAGCAATAAAAAGAGAACGAATTGTGCTAGAAGGAGAGGTACCAAGTTGCTGCATCCGCCAAGCGGCTGTGTATTTTGAACACGTTGCATGCATGCGATGGATATCTGTTCGAAACAAGTCCCAACCTGGAAAGAAGTGAAAGAGAGTCATTTTACAGCGTGTCACCTATATAACTAAATCCACTTTTTAGACTTATTTTATTCAAAGAATCTCAACGGAGAAGATAATAATATTATGTTAACTTAATAGGCACCTAATAGAGCTGCACTGCCTATTAAATTTCAACAATATACGTCTAGCCGCCATGGTTAGGCGTTTTTCGTTCTAAAGGCGGAGGTCCATATCCTCACGCTTCCATACGACTGTCCGAATAAATTGACTATGAAGACAGTCTTATGGAGGGGAATAATGAAAACGGGTCAAATATTTTGGGTTATATTGCTAAGCGCTTTCCTTGTCCTATCAATACTCTTTGTTTTTTCTAATCAAAAAAACACCTCAACAACTACAAAACCTGTGAAAGAACCACAAACTGTAACAGAGACCGGTAAAGAAGGGGAGGCACCAGATAAACCACCTAAGCCACAACCAGAACCAAAACCAAAACCAGAAGCTCAACCAGAACCGCAGCCGCAGGAGCCGCCACAATTATTATGGGGAGTTGATACCGCTAGTCCGATAGACCAGGCTTTTTTACAATGTGTAGTGGATAACTATGGTAAGCCCACTGTTTTTGGAAGATATCTGGAGACAAAGGAAGGGGTATCGTCTGGGTTGACACCTGAAGAAGTGGAGCTTCTACATCAACAAGGGATTAAGATTATCCCCATTTACAATCACTTTTCAAACGCCACTACTTATGAAGGCGGGGTGCAAGAGGCACAAGCTGCAATTGCCTATGCACAACAGATAGGAATCCCTGAGGGGAAAGCGATTTTCGCAGATATTGAACCGACTTACCCAGTGGATGAAGCATTTTTACGTGGCTGGGTAGACACGTTACTTGGTTCGCCATATAAACCTGGTATCTACGGTGTCTTTACCAACGATAGTGCACTTACGGCCGCCTACCAAGCAGCTATCGCCTCCAATCAGAATGTTCAATCCCAAACGATTATTTGGAGTAGTAACCCTGATCCTGGCGTAACTCCCCAGGCCAATGCTCCAGAATTCCAGCCGGGTGCACCCGAGAATGTTCCTGTTTCAATTTGGCAGTATGGAATTGATGGGGAAACCTGTAACATTGACACGAATCTTGTACAATCCAATATCTTAGAATTTTTATGGTAGTGGTGTGTTTGAATAAAATTTTATGTAAGGAGTTATAAACAAAGTTCTATGACTTGTTTATAACTCCTTATTTTACATACATAAAATCTGACTTATATAAAAGACTTTGTTGTTCGAGTGAATAGCATGTATTTAATCAATTAAAATAGTTTGAATTTTATCTAGATTTAAGCAGAATTATGTTAAAATCTAGTAAACAAGGAAAAGAACTACCCCAGGAGGACATAGGAGGTTTTTGTATGAACATAAAAGACAAGTGGAACCTAAAACATACGGATCGGATCACTAAGCTAAAGGAACCACAACCCAATCCAAGATTAAAGAAGCTGGCCTCTTATTTTAAAGAAGGCGGTACCGCCTTGGATATAGCTTGTGGTCTTGGTGGAAACAGTTTGTTCCTAGCTGGAATGAACAATCAAGTCGAGGCTATTGATATTTCAGATGTTGCCATCAACTATGTCCAAGAACAGGCTGCTAAAGATAATCTAAGTGTGCAGCCTCGAGTAACGGATCTAACAGATTTGGATACGCTAAACTGGCCGAATAATCCCTTTGACTTTATTGTAATGTCCTATTACCTTGACCGCTCACTGTTTCCAGTGGTCAAGAACGTCTTAAAAGATGGTGGGTATTTCTTTATGGAAACCTACTATCAGTCCCCGTATTCGGAGGAACAAGGAGTTTCTGAACAATATAAACTAAAGTCAAACGAGTTGTTAGCAGAGTTTGGAGATTGGAAGGTTCTTTATTTTGAAGAGAACGAACAAGAAGGCTGGCAATCGATCTTTTGTCAGAAACGTTAGCGCTCTACATTGGAAAAAATTGAACCGCATTTTTCATGCGGTTCAATTTTAGGACATTTTATTATTTTTAAAATCAGAGGAATCATTGTAATCATATCGAAATCCGTCTTCTTGGGCAGAGATATTTTTGTTTATCTTCGTATTATCTGTATTATTTATTAATACCGATTCATTGTTTAATTCTTTGTTTATATTCCTATTCTTTGACTTCACTGGTCAGCCTCCTACATTCATTCGATTATTCACCCACCTATTATTCCTAAAGAATTTCTGATTATACGTTTGTGTTTATATTGTTTGTTATTATTTTGTGTGATATATTTTTAACATTACTTATTAAAGCAGTTTAATAAGTTTTTTGTCCGAAACTTATTAAAGTGGTTTAATAAGTTTAACTTACTAGGTGGTGACGATTATGAATACTACTCCAAAGGCTATGAATACGGAAATTCTTCGCGTCATACGTAAATCTCTTTTAGGACTCGAAAGTGCAACCAAAGTTGAACTAAGCGATAATTTAGGAATTAGTTTCCCCACAATCAGTAAATTCTTAACCCAGATGGAGAAGGATGGAGAAATTATTTCAGTGGGTCTTGATAATTCAAGTGGTGGAAGAAGGGCGAAAAGGTATAGATATAATCCAGAATTTATGTTAGGATTGGCTATTTTCTTGGAGAGGACAGAGACAAGCTACATCGTTTTTAACTGCAAAGGAGAGGTAAAGGATACAGGAAATACCTCAAGTCCTTTAGTAGATGTTGATTTAACATTGTTAACAGAGTGTGTTGAAAAAATAATCGATAAATTCCCGAAAATTGCTTCATTAGCAGTAGGTGTACCTGGATCCGTTAATAATGGGAGAATTATTTACATACCTGGATATGAGCACCTTGAAAACTTTGACTTGAAGGGATACTTGGAAAATCATTTCTCAATACCTGTCGCAGTCGAGAACGATATGAATGCGGCAGTGCTTGGATATTACGATAGCAGGGGAAGAAAGAAAAATGAATCCCTAATTTATTTTTATTCAGGTCAAAATGGTCCAGGTGCTGGAATTATGGTAAATGGAACTGTTGTTCGAGGAAGCACAAATTTTTCAGGAGAGGTTTCATTTGTTCCTCAGTATGATGACAGGAATTTTTGGCAGGCTTTGAAAAATGGAAACAGGACTCAGAAAGCATTTATATGTGAGGAACATGAGATTGATGCTATTAGCAGGTTAGTCACTACATTTGGAGCAATCATTAATCCTCATACCATTATTTTTTGTGACGATGAAGTCAACCAAGATACCATAAACGAAATTGTAAAACGAAGCTCAAAGTATTTTCCACCCAAACATCTTCCGGAACTTATCATGAGTGATTGGAAACAAGACTACCTATTTGGTTTGCAAAATCTGAGTCTTGAGGGCATGTTCACCACACTAAAATCTAAGACAGATAGATACATATAATATGGAAGTTGAAAGGGTGAAATATATTCATGGCTACATTCTTCTTAGTCATTATTTACTTGGCTTTTATCAGTTTAGGTTTACCTGATTCATTGCTGGGAGTATCCTGGTCAATGATGCAATCGGAATTCGCGGCACCTCTCGAGACGGCTGGATTGCTTTTTATGACAATCGCAGGAGGAACGATTATTTCCAGTTTTGCCAGCGGGGTTGTGCTTAAACGCTTTGGAACGGGCAATGTTACGTTTGTCAGTTGTTTAATGACAGCAGGAGCATTACTTGGCTTTCATTTTTCACCTTCAATTTTTTGGTTGTTTATTTGTGCCATACCACTTGGATTAGGCGCAGGTGCGGTTGATGCGGGAATAAATAATTATGTAGCCACACATTACAAAGCACACCACATGAGTTGGCTTCATTGCTTTTGGGGAGTTGGTGCAACACTTGGACCCGTCATTATGGCTCAGTTTATTGTGGGACACCAATCTTGGAGAAGCGGGTATCTAGCTATTGCTGGTCTCCAGTTTTTATTAGTAGTTATTCTATTCTTTACTTTACCTTTATGGAATAAGGTAGGTGGAAATACCAATAATATTCCATCGAAAGAACAGACTAGTACAAATAATGAATGGGATGAAGTAGAGGAAAAAAGTACAAAACCTATTCAGATTAAGGGGGTTAAGCTTGCTTTAATCGCTTTCTTGTTTTAT
>Ga0182744_1004108_pt1 | contig 11075 bp, 9 predicted proteins | sample eDN3rd30CKraftMG_FD_128525 | JGI IMG/M metagenome (GOLD analysis project Ga0182744, IMG submission 128525) | Enriched Miracle-Growth compost microbial communities from Emeryville, California, USA - eDNA 3rd pass 30_C Kraft MG (version 2) (version 2) ... | reverse complement strand
TGTTCACGTCGCTCTCATCCAGGTGATAGGCGAATGCCGGATCAAAGCCGCCGATCTCGACAAGGGCGCTGCGGCGGAAGGCGCAATTCGTCCCCAGCGTGCTGACCGGCGCACCCTCCTCCGGTCCCAGAAGCCGAAGCCCCGGCACCTCGATCTCATAACTGAAGCCGCCGGGTGTGATCCGCTCGGCCCGGACCTGCCAGGCCAGCCCGTCCGGGCCGCGGGTGAAGCCGGTCGCGGAATGGACGCGATCCTCCGCAAAGGGCGCCGTCAGGGCGGCCACCCATCCCGGCTCGGCCAGCGCGTCGTCGTCGATGAAGAGCACCACCTCGCCCGAGGCGAGGGCGAGGCCCGCATTGCGCGCGATCGAGATGTTCGCGACGTCGCAGAGTGCCCGCTTCACAGGCAGTTCCGGCATGATGGAAAGCGAATCGCGGTCGGCGACCAACACCAGTTCCAGCCGGGAATGGGTCTGCCGGGTCAGCGCGGCCAGGCAACGCGCAAGCTCGCGGGGGCGGTGGCGCGAGACGACGATGACCGTCGCGCCGGCGTCACCCGCCGGCTGCATCAGGCAATGCCCATGCGCTGCATCATGGCTTCCAGCTTCGGCACGTCCGAGGGGTTGTTCAACTCCCAGAACTCGCGTCCGCGCGCCTCGACCTCGACGCAGAGAACCTTGCGGCCGCGTTCAAGGAAGCGAAGCTGCTCCAGCCCCTCCAACACCTCCAGCCGGCCCTCGCCCCAGCCCGGATACTCGGCCAGTGCCGGCGGACGATAGGCGTAGACACCGACATGGTGATAAACCGGGGTCGGATCGCTGGGGCCGAAATCGGCGGCGGCGAAGGGGATCACTTCCTTCGAGAAATAGAGCGCGCGCCCGTCATGGCCAAAGACGGCGGTGGTTCCGCCGACACGACCGGCAACCCGGTCCGCGATCAGGTCCGAGCGCATCGCCCCCGAACAGCGCAGAACCGGAGTCGCGACATCGGCCTCGGCATCGGCGCGCAGGCCCGTGACCAGGCTCTCGATGAACCAGGCGGGGGTAAGGGGCGCGTCGCCCTGCAGGTTCACGACGATCTCGGGCGCGAAGCCCAGACCCGCCACGGCCTCGGCACAACGTTCGGTCCCGTTTCGCGCATGGGGAGAGGTCATCGCCACCTCGGCCCCAAAGCCCTCGGCATGGTCGCGGATGCGGTCGTCATCCGTCGCGACGATGACGCGTTCGATCCCCTCGACCTGCTGCGCCGCCTCCCAGCTGCGCCGGATCAGGCTCAGCCCTTCGCCGGTGGCGCCGCGCAGCTCCACCAGGGGTTTGCCGGGATAGCGCGTCGAGGCATGGCGCGCGGGGATGACGATGACGACAGACATTCCTATTCCTTGACCAGCAGGACACCGGGGGCGAAGGCGATGAAGAACGGATTCTCGAACCCGGCCTTCCCATAGCCCAGCGGGCTGTGGTCATCAAAGCGCACGACCACACCACCGGCGCCGCGCAGCACGGCATCGCCCGCCGCGGTGTCCCATTCCATCGTGCGGCCCAGACGGGGATAGAGGTCGGCCTCGCCCGTCGCGACCAGACAGAATTTCAGCGACGACCCGGCCGAGGTCATGTCCCGCACACCATATCGCGCGATATAGGCATCGGTCGCCGCGTCGCGATGCGATTTCGAGGCGACGACCATCAGAGCGCGGTTATCGGGGGTCGAGTTCACGCCGATCGGAACCGTCTGGCCGGGCTTCTCGCCGAACGGCCCCTTCTCCTCGACCGATCCACCCTCGGCGGTGGTATAGAAGAGCCGCTCCTTGGCCGGGGCGTAGACCACGCCCAGCCGCGGCACGCCGTTCTCGACATAGGCGATGTTCACGGTGAAATCGCCGCGCCGCTGCACGAACTCCTTGGTGCCGTCGAGCGGATCAACGATCAGGAAGGTCGAAAGCCGCTGGCCGTGGGTCGATGCCTGCTCTTCGGTCACCAGCGGAATTTCGGGGAATTTCTCGCGCAGACCGGCAGAAATCAGCGCATCCGCCGCCTCGTCCGCCTCGGTCACCGGAGAGGCGTCCGATTTGGCCCGGACGTCAAAATCTTCGGAACCATAGACCCGCATGATCTCGTCGCCCGCCTTCAGTGCCAGTCGGCGCATTTCGGCAATCATGACATCAAATTGCATGGGCTATCCCTTTCCTCGCGGCCGGCCGGCGATGTGCGGGCGATTGAATGCGGCATCGTCGTTCCTTATGATGCGACGGATTGCACAGGGCAAGCGCCCCCTCGCAACAGCACGGGATACCGCCGATCGATGTTCGTACAGCGCCGCAACCGCAACATGATCGAGGCCGGGTTCAGCACGCTCGCCCTCATCTATCATGTGACCGTCAATAACCTGCGGAAGGGTCAGCGCAATGCTCTGGTCGGCCTGCTGATGACTATCGTGCAAAGCATGATGATGATCGCCGGCCTCCTCATGCTCTTCTGGGTTCTGGGTGTGCGCCGCTCGCCCATCCGGGGGGATTTCCTTCTGTTCATCATGAGCGGGATCTTCCTTTTCATGACCCAGACCCAGACGATCGGAGCCGTCGCCGGGGCGGGCAATCCGGCCAACCAGATGAACCGGCACGGGCCGATGAACCCCCTGGTGATGATCGCGGCATCGGCGCTTGCGACCCTCTACAAGCAGACGTTTTCCGCCTTCGTCATCCTCACCGCCTATCATTTCTTCATCAACCCGATCGAGATCGAGAATCCGGTCGCCTGCTACGGCGTGCTGCTGCTCGCCTGGTTCTCGGGGTGCTGTATCGGGCTGATCTTCCTCGCGCTCAGGGCCTGGTGGCCACAAGGGGCGCCGGTGGCGACAACCTTCTACCAGCGAATAAACATGGTCTTTTCCGGCAAGATGTTCGTGGCCAATGCGCTTTCCACCGCCATGCTGCACAGTTTCGGATGGAACCCGCTTTTCCACCTCATCGACCAGATGCGCGGATTTGCCTTCATCAATTACTCGCCGCGCAATACCAGCCTGGAATATCCGCTTTATTGCACGGTCGCGCTGCTGATGATCGGCCTGATGATCGAGTTCGTCACTCGCAAGTCGCTCTCAATCAGTTCCATGGCGGGGCGCTGAGGGCGCGCGCCCTGTACCGGCGGTCGGCGCGATAATTCCCGCGCCGATTCCGGCTCATGCTCAGCTTGCAGGCGGTTTGCGGCCTTCCTATATAGCCCCAAGAGTTCGGAGGCCTGCCCTCCGGTCAATCCAGGGATCGGGCTATGGGGGCCTCTCGGGGACCCGGAGCCCATAATATCGCCGCAAGAAAGGTTATTGCATGTCTAAAGTCATCGGCATCGACCTCGGGACCACGAACAGCTGCGTCGCCATCATGGATGGCAGCCAGCCCAAGGTCATCGAGAACTCGGAAGGCGCGCGCACGACCCCCTCGATCGTCGGCTTCACCGACACCGAGCGTCTGGTCGGCCAGCCTGCCAAGCGCCAAGCCGTCACCAACCCGTCGAACACCGTATTCGCCGTCAAGCGCCTGATCGGGCGCCGCACCACCGACGCGGAAGTCGAGAAAGACAAGAAGCTCGTCCCTTACGCCATCGTCGATGGCGGCAATGGTGACGCCTGGGTCGAAGTGCGTGGCGAGAAATATTCCCCGAGCCAGGTCTCGGCCTTCATCCTGCAGAAGATGAAAGAAACCGCCGAATCGTATCTGGGCGAGCCGGTCACGCAGGCCGTCATCACGGTTCCGGCCTATTTCAACGACGCCCAGCGTCAGGCGACCAAGGACGCGGGCAAGATCGCGGGCCTCGAAGTCCTGCGCATCATCAACGAGCCGACCGCGGCCGCGCTGGCCTATGGTCTGGACAAGAAGGAATCGAAAACCATCGCGGTCTATGACCTTGGTGGCGGCACCTTCGACATCACCATCCTCGAGATCGACGATGGCCTCTTCGAAGTGAAATCGACCAACGGGGACACGTTCCTTGGCGGCGAAGACTTCGACATGCGCATCGTCAACTACCTCGCCGACGAGTTCAAAAAGGAACACGGCGTCGACCTGACCAAGGACAAGATGGCCCTTCAGCGCCTGAAGGAAGCCGCCGAGAAAGCCAAGATCGAGCTGTCCTCCTCGTCCCAGACCGAGATCAACCAGCCGTTCATCTCGATGGACAAGGAGTCGGGCACGCCGCTGCACATGGTCATGAAACTGACCCGCGCCAAGCTGGAAAGCCTGGTGGGCGACCTGATCAAGCGCACGATCAAGCCGGTTCAGGACGCGCTGAAAGATGCCGGCCTGTCGAAAGGCGACATCGACGAGATCGTTCTGGTCGGCGGCATGACCCGCATGCCGAAAGTCATCGAGACCGTCAGCGAATTCTTCGGCAAGGAACCTCATAAGGGCGTGAACCCCGATGAGGTCGTGGCGCTTGGCGCGGCCATTCAGGCCGGCGTGCTGCAAGGCGACGTCAAGGACGTGGTTCTGCTCGACGTGACCCCGCTGTCCTTGGGCATTGAGACGCTGGGTGGTGTCTTCACCCGCCTGATCGACCGCAACACCACGATCCCGACCAAGAAGTCGCAGATCTTCTCGACCGCCGAGGACAACCAGAACGCCGTCACCATCCGGGTCTTCCAGGGTGAGCGCGAGATGGCTGCCGACAACAAGCTGCTCGGCCAGTTCAACCTTGAGGACATCCCGCCCGCGCCGCGCGGCATGCCGCAGATCGAAGTCACCTTCGACATCGACGCGAACGGCATCGTCTCGGTCTCGGCCAAGGACAAGGGCACCGGCAAGCAGCAGAACATCACCATCCAGGCCTCGGGCGGTCTCTCCGACGAGGATATCGACAAGATGGTGAAGGACGCCGAGGCCAATGCCGAGGCGGACAAGAAGCGCAAGGAATTGGTCGAAGCCCGGAACCAGGCCGAAAGCCTGATCCATTCGACCAAGAAATCGCTGGAAGAGCATGGCGACAAGGTCGACGGCTCGACCGTCGAGGCGATCGAACTGGCCGTCGGCGCGCTGGAAGATACCCTGAAGTCGGACGATGCCGGCAAGATCAAGGGTGGCATCCAGAACCTGATGGACGCTTCGATGAAGCTCGGCGAAGCGATCTACAAGTCGAGCCAGGCCGAGGGCGGCGAAGCCGGTGAGGCCGAGGAGCCCCGCTCGCGCGATGACGACGACATCGTCGACGCCGATTTCGAAGACCTCGGCGACAACAAGCGCAAGTAAGCGTTATGTGAACCTACCTCAGCCGGCCCGCTGCGCCACCCGCGCGGGCCGGTTATTTCTTGAAGGACCCCGGACGCAATCGACATGGCGAAACGTGACTATTACGAAGTGTTGGGAGTGACGCGGGGCGCTGCGGCCGACGAAATCAAGAAGGCCTACCGCGCCAAAGCAAAACAGCTTCACCCCGACCGCAACAAGGACTGCAAGGTATCGGAGGCCGCGTTCAAGGAAGTGAACGAAGCCTATGAATGCCTGAAAGACGACCAGAAGAAGGCCGCCTATGACCGCTTCGGCCATGCCGCCTTCGAGGGCGGCGGCGGTTTCGGCGGGGGCTTCGGTCGCGGCGCGAACGGCCAGGGCGATTTCGGTTCCGCCTTTGCCGATGTGTTCGAGGATCTGTTCGGCGACATGATGGGCCGCCGGCCCGGCGGGGCCAATGGCCGGTCGCGGGCGACGCGTGGCCAGGACCTGCGCTACAACCTCCGCGTGACGCTGGAGGAAGCCTATGGCGGCGCGCAAAAGGCGATCACCGTTCCCGGCTCGGTCGCCTGCGGCGCCTGCAACGGCACCGGGGCCGAGGGCGCGGTCGAACCCGCCACCTGCCCGACCTGCTCGGGCATGGGCAAGGTCCGCGCCAGCCAGGGTTTCTTCACCGTCGAGCGCACCTGCCCGACCTGCAACGGACAGGGCCAGATCGTCAAGAATCCCTGCAAGGAATGCCACGGCGCCGGCCGGATCGAGAAGGAGCGCACCCTCTCGGTCAATATCCCCGCCGGGGTCGAGACCGGCACCCGCATCCGCCTTGCCGGCGAGGGCGAGGCCGGGATGCGCGGCGGTCCTGCGGGCGACCTCTATATCTTCATCGAGGTGAAGGAGCATCAGATCTTCATCCGCGACGGCAGGATCCTTGCCTGCCAGGTGCCGGTCAGCATGATCAGCGCCGCGCTTGGCGGAGAGATCGAGGTGCCGACGATCGACGGCGGACGCTCGCGCGTCAAGATCCCGCCGGGCACCCAGTCCGGCAAGCAGTTGCGCCTGCGCGGCAAGGGCATGCCTCCGCTGCGCCACGGCCCCGGCATGAACGGCGAGTTCGGCGACATGCTGATCGAACTGACGGTCGAGACGCCGGTGAACCTGACCTCGCGCCAGCGCGAATTGCTGCGCGAATTCGAGGCGATCAAGGCCGATAACAGCCCCGAGACGCAGGGATTCTTCCAGAAGATCAAGGGCTTCTGGGACGAGATGAAGGGCTGAGGCCCTTTCTGGACGGGCCGCGTTAACGGCCCGTTTACCGCTGCCATGACAGCCTCGCGTCATGGACACGAATCGATCATTCGACGAAGCGATGCTGCCGCTCTTCCCCGCGCCGCAACCGGCGGAACCGGGCGACGGTCCGACTGCGGCATCCTCCCGCCTGCCCAGCTATCTCGCCGACCACCGCGCCCGCCTGCGTGAGCGGTTCATGCAGGGCGGTGCCAGCGCGATGCCGGATTACGAATTGCTCGAACTGGTGCTTTTCCGCGCGATTCCCCGTCAGGATGTGAAACCCCTCGCCCGCGCGCTGATCGAGAGATTCGGGGACTTCAACCGGGTTCTGTCCGCCTCGCCCGCCCGGCTGGCCGAGGTGTTGGGCGTCGGCCCGGCCGTCATCGGCGAGCTGAAGATCGTCGAGGCGGCGGCGCAGCGCCTCGCCCGCTCCCGCGTTATCCACCGCCCGGTGCTGACAAGCTGGGAGGCGCTGCTCGATTATTGCCACACGGCGATGGCGCATCGCGAGATCGAGGAGTTTCGCGTCCTCTATCTCGACCGCAAGAACGTGCTGATCGCGGATGAGGAGCAGGCCAAAGGCACCGTCGATCATGTTCCGGTCTACCCGCGCGAGATCATGCGCCGCGCGCTGGAACTCAGCGCCAGCGCGCTGATTCTGGTCCATAATCATCCCTCGGGCGACCCGACCCCCTCGCAGGCGGACATTACCATGACCAACCGCATCGCCGCCGCGGCCGAGGTCATGGGGCTGACGATCCATGACCATCTGATCGTCGGCAAATCGCGTGAGCTGAGTTTTCGCGCCGAGGGCCTGTTGTGAGGACGCTTCTCCGGGCAAGCGCAACCAAAATCCCACACCTCCGGGCCCTAGCGTTCCGACCCGCGCTGGACTGACAAGAATTTGACCGCTACAAACTTTTCCGGGAGGGGGAAGTGCGTCGTGTCACGGCCCGTTCCGTCATATCGCCCTGTAGCAGGGGAATAAATGGAGAGCAGACCCGTGTCCCACGCAGACGACCACGCAGGAGACAGCGGCGCCACCCGGAGGGATTTCCTCTATTTCGCGACGGCAGGGGCCGGCGCGATTGCAGCCGGCGCAGCGGCCTGGACCCTTGTCAACCAGATGAACCCGTCAGCCGACGTGCAGGCGCTCTCGTCGATCCAGGTCGATGTCAGCGGCGTCCAGAGCGGCACGCAGCTGACGGTCAAATGGCTGGGCAAGCCCGTGTTCATCCGCCGCCGGACCGAGGACGAGATCCAGAAGGGCCGCGAGGTGGAGCTGAACCAGCTCATCGACCAGAGCGCCGAGAACGCAAACAAGCCGAACGAACCCGCGCTTGACCAGAACCGCACGCTGGACGAGGCCGGGGAATGGTTGGTGATGCTGGGGGTCTGCACCCATCTGGGCTGCGTGCCGATCGGCGACGGTGCGGGTGACTTCGGCGGCTGGTTCTGCCCCTGCCACGGCTCGCACTACGACACGGCGGGACGTATCCGCAAGGGGCCGGCGCCGCAGAACCTGCATGTTCCCGTCGCCGCCTTCGTCAACGACACCACCATCCAGCTGGGCTGAGGAGCGCAAGATGGCCGGAATTCCCCACGACCATTACGAACCCACGACTGCGCCCGAGCGCTGGCTGCACCGCCGCCTGCCGATCGTCGGCCTGCTCTATGACACCCTGATGATCCCCACGCCCAAGAACCTGAACTGGTTGTGGATCTGGGGCATGGTGCTGGCCTTCTGCCTCGTGCTGCAGATCGCGACCGGCGTTGTCCTCGTGATGCATTACACCCCGCATGTCGACCTGGCCTTCGCCTCGGTCGAGCATATCATGCGCGACGTGAACGGCGGCTACATGCTGCGCTACCTGCATGCGAACGGCGCGTCGCTCTTCTTCTTCGCCGTCTATATCCACATCTTCCGCGGCCTCTATTACGGCTCCTACAAGGCCCCGCGCGAGGTGACGTGGATCGTCGGCATGCTGATCTATCTGCTGATGATGGGCACGGCCTTCATGGGCTATGTGCTGCCCTGGGGTCAGATGTCCTTCTGGGGCGCGACCGTGATCACCGGGCTTTTCGGCGCCATTCCGGGCATCGGCCAGTCGATCCAGACCTGGCTGCTGGGCGGGCCTGCCGTCGACAACGCGACGCTGAACCGCTTCTTCTCGCTGCATTACCTGCTGCCCTTCGTCATCGCCGGGCTGGTGATCGTCCATATCTGGGCTTTCCACACCACCGGCAACAACAACCCCACGGGCGTCGAAGTCCGCCGCACCTCCAAGGAGGAGGCGCAGAAAGACACCCTGCCCTTCTGGCCCTATTTCGTGATCAAGGATCTTGTCGGGCTGGCCGTCGTGCTGGTGGTGTTCTTCGCGGTGGTCGGCTTCATGCCGAACTATCTGGGCCACCCTGACAACTATATCGAGGCGAACCCGCTGGCGACGCCCGCCCATATCGTGCCGGAATGGTATTTCCTGCCCTTCTACGCGATCCTGCGCGCCTTCACCGCCGATGTCTGGCTGGTGCAGCTGGTGAACTTCCTGTCCTTCCGCATCATCGACGCCAAGTTCTTCGGCGTGATCGCGATGTTCGGCGCGATCCTCGTCCTTGCGCTGGTGCCGTGGCTCGACACCTCGCGGGTGCGTTCGGGCCGGTTCCGTCCGCTGTTCAAATGGTGGTACTGGCTGCTCGCCATCGACTTCGTGATCCTGATGTGGGTGGGGGCGATGCCGGCCGAGGGGATCTATCCCTATATCGCGCTGGCTGGCGCGGCCTATTGGTTCGCCTATTTCCTCGTGATCCTGCCGATCCTCGGCATCATCGAGAAGCCGGACCCAATGCCCTCGACCATCGAGGAAGACTTCCGCGCCCATTACGGCGCCAACAACACCCATCCTGCCGAGTAAGGAGAGGCAATATGACCTTGCGAAACGCATCGCTGACGGCTGTTGCGACTCTGACCCTTGCTTTGGCAGGAGGCGCGGTGGCGCAGGACGCCACGACCGCGCCCGGCACCAGCGCACCCCTCGGGTCGAGCTATCACAGCGGGGACGCAACCACCCCGGCGCCGGTCGCCACGCCCGAGCCCGCAACCGCGCCCGTCGCGGAAGCGCCCGCGGCGACGGAAGCTGCACCTGCGGCCGAAGCACCGGCGGAGGCGCCAGCAGCAGAGCCTGCGGCAGAGGCACCCGTTCCAGCCGCTCCGGCAGCCGAACCCGCTCCGGCAGCAGAGGCGGAAGCACCTGCCGCAGCGGATACCCCGGCGGAGGCTCCTGCCCCCGAGGCCGCACCCGCCCCGGAGGCAGCCGCTGAAGCCCCGGCCGAGGCTGCAGCCGAACCTGCCGCGCCCGAAGCCGCCGCGACGACGGAACCGGAAGCCAAGGGCACGACCGCAGAAAGCGCCGTGACCGAGGAACCCGCGGCCGAACCCGCTGCTCCCGAGGCAGCCCCGGCGGCCGAGCCGGAAGCCGCACCCGCAGCCGAAGCCCCTGCCGCCCCCGCAGCAGAGGGCGAGCACGCCACGGCCGAGGGCGAACATGGCGAAGCCGCCGCCGCGTCCCATGCCGCGCCGCATATCGAGGACATCTCGTTCAGCTTCGAGGGTCCGTTCGGCCGCTTTGACCAGTTCCAGCTGCAACGCGGGTTGCAGGTCTACACCGAGGTCTGCTCGGCCTGCCACGGGCTGCGCTATGTCCCGCTGCGCACCCTGCATGACGCGGGCGGCCCCGGCCTGCCCGAAGACCAGGTCCGCGCCTATGCCGCGACCCTGACCATCACCGACCCGGAAACCGGAGAGGAGCGTCCGCGCATCCCGACCGATCATTTCCCGACCATCCTCGACGAAGGCATGGGCCCGGACCTGTCGCTGATGGCGAAGGCACGGGCAGGTTTCCACGGTCCCTATGGCAGCGGCATGTCGCAGCTGTTCCGCGGCACCGGCGGGCCGGAATATATCCACGCCATCCTTGCCGGCTATAATGGCGAAACCAAGGAAGAGGCGGGCAGCACCTTCTATCACAACGCTGCCTTCTCGACCGGCTGGATCAAGATGCCGCCGCCCCTCTCGGACGGTCAGGTGACCTTCGAGGACGGGACCGAGGCCACGGTGGACCAGATGGCCCGCGACGTCGCCGCCTTCCTGATGTGGACGGCCGAGCCGAAGATGATGGATCGCAAGCAGGTCGGGCTGGTTTCGGTCCTGTTCCTGATCGTCCTCGCCGGGCTGCTCTGGGCGACCAACAAGAAGCTGTGGCAACCCCACAAGCAGGGTCGCAAGCAGGACTGACGCCACCCCTCATTCACGACAGGACGCGCCCCCCTCGGGGCGCGTCTTTCGTTTCGGATGCTGGACAAGCGCTTGGCGCATCGGTCAGATACGGCGCCAGCGAAGAGGAAACGGCGATGACCATCTATAATCTCGGCTCGATCCATATCGACCATGTCTACCGGCTGGCGAACCTCCCGCGCTCGGGCGAGACGATCCATTCCCGCCAGCTCTCGCACGGGATTGGCGGCAAGGGCGCGAACCAGTCGGTCGCGGCGGCGCGGGCCGGGGCCAAGGTCGTGCATCT
>Ga0182744_1004107_pt1 | contig 11076 bp, 6 predicted proteins | sample eDN3rd30CKraftMG_FD_128525 | JGI IMG/M metagenome (GOLD analysis project Ga0182744, IMG submission 128525) | Enriched Miracle-Growth compost microbial communities from Emeryville, California, USA - eDNA 3rd pass 30_C Kraft MG (version 2) (version 2) ... | reverse complement strand
GACGCAGATGGGGCTCGACATTTCCGAGGACCTCTGCGCGGAGCTGATGCACGACATCCTCTGCCGCGCTCGCGACTACGGCACTTTCGCCCGTCTCGACATGGAGTCGAGCGAGTACACCGACCGCACGCTGCGGATGTTCGAGGACCGGCTCTACCCGAACTATCCGCAGAACGTCGGCGTAGTTCTCCAGAGCTATCTCTATCGCACGCAGGCCGATGTCGATCGCGCCATCGAGCTGCACTGCCGTGTTCGGTTGTGCAAGGGTGCGTACAAGGAAGCCCCTGCGGTGGCGTATCCGGAGAAGCGCGATGTGGATGCGAACTACGTGCGCTGTCTCCACAAGCTGCTTCTGGAGGGGAACTACCCCGGGATCGCCACGCACGATCCGGCCATGATCGCCGAGGCGAAGCGCTTCGTCGCCGAGCATCAGATCGAACGCTCCCGCTTCGAGTTCCAGATGCTCTACGGCATCCGCCGCGACCTGCAGGAGCAACTCGTCCGGGACGGCTACAGACTCCGTGTCTACGTCCCCTTCGGCACCCAGTGGTACCCCTACCTGATGCGCCGCCTCGCCGAGCGCCCCGCCAACGTCGCCTTCATCGCCGGCAGCGTGCTGAAGGAGATGGTGGGGAGGTGAGGCAGGAAGCAGAAAGCAGACAGCAGAAAGCAGCAAACTGCCTGGGGAATGGAGCTCTGCTCGCGACGGCAGTTCCCTGCTTTCTGCTGTCTGCTTCCTGCCGTCTCTCCTGATCCATGTTCATCCCCCCCGACCACTCGAAGGGCGACGAGGGTACGATCGGCGGGTACATGGCGGTGCATGCGCGGCCGGCGGCATTCGAGGGGAGCGACGGGGCGGCATACAGCGTCGAGATCGAGACCGACGAGACCGACGATCCGGAGGCGCCGTGGGGCGCATTTCTGCTCTTCGTGAAGTGGTCGGCGGGCGAGCCGAGGGTGAGTGGCCACCTCGAGAGTGATTTTCTCTCGCGCGGCAGCAGCGAAGCCGACGTGCGCGAGCGGGTCGGGGGGTTGCCTCTCGCACGCGTGCGCGAGATACTCGAAGCGCTCATACGTGCGCACGCTCCGGCACCGGAGAGGCCGTGGTGGGAGGTGATGCGCGACGACAGTGGCGACGAGCGCGATGCGCCATCGTGAGAGGAATCGAGTGACCGGTACCGGACAGGGCGAAGTGTGCGTTTGAAGGCGGTCGTTCTGAGCGGTACTGGCGGAGTCTGGCGCACGCTCGACGAGCGTGGCGTGGTACGCGAGGTGTCATTGCGCGGCCGACTCAAACAGCGAGAGAAGAGGGGCGGAGGCGAAGGGAGTACGGCCTCCGCCGGCGAAGCGGAGCCGCTCAAGCTCGCCGTGGGCGACGAGGTGATGATCGAGCCAACGGAACGCGGCGATGTGTGGGCGATAGAGGAGATTCTCCCGCGCCGCTCGCGCCTCGCGCGCCGCGCCCCCGGCACCGAGTACCGGGAGCGGGTCGTGGTCGCGAACGTGGATCAGGTGCTCGTCGTCTTCGCCGCGGCGGAACCCGAGCCTCACCCCCGAATGCTCGACCGCTTCCTCGTGATCGCCGCGGCCAGCGACATTCCCGCGCGCGTCGTGATCAACAAGATCGACCTGGCGCCCGATGCCGCGGTGCGCGCGCGCTTCGCCATGTACGAGCGGGCGGGGTATCCGCTGCACTTCACCAGCATCACGAACCGCGCGGGGCTCGACGAGCTCGCGGCAGCACTGCACGGGCGCTCGACGGCTATCTCCGGACCTTCCGGGGTCGGAAAGTCGTCGCTCCTCAACGCCATCTACCCGGGGTTCGATCTTCGAGTGGGCGAGATCAGCCGCTCGGTCAACAAGGGGCGGCATACCACGGTTGGCGCATCGATGCACCCGCTTCCCGATCCGGAGGTCGGCTTCGTGGTGGATACGCCCGGGCTCCGCGAAGTCGGGATCTGGGAGCTGGATCCGCGCGAGCTCGACGAGTGCTTCATCGAGTTCCGACCCTACATCGAGAAGTGCCGCTTCACGGACTGCCTGCACCGCGCGGAGCCCGGGTGTGCGGTGCGCGATGCCGTGGCCGCGAACGAGCTGAGTGGCGAACGCTACGACAGCTATCTCCGGTTGCTCGAGGAGCTCGAGCGGAGTGCGCGCGCATGGTGAATCAGGCCGCGATCATCAACCGGCTGAGCGCTCCGTGGGCGCGCATCGTCACTCTGATCTCGCGCAGCGACTGGGATGAAGGCGCGCTCCTCATGGTGTTCGGGCTCATCATCGGGGTAGCGGGCGGGCTCGGCGTCGTGGGCTTCTACCACCTCATAGATCTCGCCTACGATTTCTTCATCGTCTGGATGGGCAACAAGGTCGGCGCCACGGCGCATGTGGCGTATCGCCCGTTCCTCACCGCACTCGGCCTATGGGTGGCGTGGGCGATGGTGCGCCGCATCCCCGACGGCCAGAACGTCGCGTCGCTCAAGCTCGCGGTGGCGAAGCGTGGCGGCATCGTGCATCTCCGACCGTCCATCATTCGCACCGTCGCCTCCGCGGTGACGCTCGGATCCGGCGGTTCGGCGGGAAGCGAAGGCCCCACCGCGGTGATCGGTTCCGCGATCGGCTCGGCCATCGGACGCGTGCTTCGTTTTCAGCCGCGGCGACTCAAGGTGCTCGCGGGGTGCGGCGCGGCTGCCGGCATCTCGGCGGCGTTCAACGCTCCCTTCGCCGGTGCATTCTTCGCGCTCGAGGAAGTGCTGGGCACGTTCTCGATCGGCGCGTTCAGCCCGGTGGTGGTCGCGAGCGTGGCGGGAGCGCTCACCGTGCGCCCATTCCTCGGTTCGCATCCGGCGTTCCAGATCCCGGAGTACGGCGAGATTCGACCGCTCGCGATACTGCTCCTGTATCCGCTGCTTGGAGTAGTGTGCGGGCTCTGGGGAGCGTTCTACACGCGGGGTTTCTTCTCGACCGCCGACTACTTCAAGCGCGCGCCGGGACCCGAATGGCTGCGGCCAGTGGTGGGCGGTCTCGCGGTGGGACTCATCGTCTACTTCTCGCGCGGTCTCCTCGTGGGCAACGGACATCTCGCCATCCCGACGCAGGTGTTCGGCGGCATCGCCTGGTATTTTCTTCTCGCGCTCACGCTCGCGAAGACGATCGCCACCAACATCACGCTCGGTTCGGGCGGATCGGGCGGGGTGTTCACGCCTACGCTGTTCATCGGCGCCGCACTCGGCGGCTCGATGGGGCGACTCGCCGATACGCTCCTTCCCGGCTTCGGGCTGCACCCCACTGCGTGGGGACTCGTCGGCATGGCGGGACTCGTGGCGGCGGCGAACCGCGCGCCGATCACGGCCATCTTCATGGTGTTCGAGATGACCGACGACTACGGACTCGTGCCGCCGCTCATGCTGGTGTCCGTGATAGCCTACGCCACCGCGCGCCGCTTCGCGCCGTACGGTCTCTACGACGGATGGCTCGAGCGACGCGGTGAGCATCTCGCGCACGGCGCCGATCGCGCGCTCATGCACCGCATCCAGGCGAGCGAAGCGCTCGAGCCGAACCCGATCACCGTTCCAGCCGGCGCATCGCTCTCCGACATCGTGGCCGCCGCCGGACAGACGCGGCATCCGACTCTGGTGGTGGTCGACGAGGACCGCCTCCTGATCGGCGTCATAACCTATGCGGAGCTGCGCGAAGCGATGCTCGATCGAGGCGAACTGGCTCCGCTGCTGATGGCGGCCGACATCGCGGAGCCGACTGAAGTGGTGCTCCCCTCCGACTCGCTGCGCGATGCGCTGCGCAAGATGAATACGCGCGCGCTGGACGTGATCCCCGTGGTGGAGACCGAGTCGGAGCCGAAGATCGTCGGGATCCTCAGCCGCGCCGATATTCTGAGCGCATACGAGCGGGAGCTGCTTCAGGAAGTGTGATGGCGCGATGGATCACGGGAGCGACGCGAGCCGCGCCCTGATCGCGGGATCGGCGTCGCGCCATGCGGTACGTACGTACCCGGAATACACTGCTGCGCTGTCGCTCATTCCCGCCGCGGCGTACGATCTCGCCATGAGAAAGTCGAGCTGGCTGCGCGTTTCGTAGCGACCCATCGCGTCGACCGGTCCCTTGTAGGCATCGCGCAAGGTCGCTATCGCGTCGTGTGGCCGGCCGAGCGCGAGCTGTGCCCGGGCGAGTTCTGCCAGGGTGCGAGTCCATCCCGCGACTCCCCATCGTGCGCTGCGGAACTCGCGCACTGCATCCGCGTAGCGGTGCTGCCGCATGGCGATGAGCCCACGCACGTGATGCGCGAGTCTCCAGTCCCTTCCGTAGTAGCTCTTCTCGCTCACCAGCTCTATCGAATCCGCGAGCACGCGCAGGAGTACCGTGTCGCCGCTCGCTGCTATCGCATCAGCCTCGAGCGCATGCTCCCAGCAGAAGCTCCGGGCCCGATCTCCGTCCAGCGATGCCACGCTCGAATGAATCGTCGGGGCCGGCGATGCCGCGTGTGCCAGCTTCTCGTACAGGCGCCTCGCCGCTTCGTCCTCGCCGAGTACGCCGAGACTGTTGCCTTCCGTCAAACGTAGCACCTCGACATCGACACTCACTACGGCCACCGACTCCGCGGTCGCGATCGATGCCTGAAAGCGCCCACGCTCGCGCTGCAGGAGCATGCGGAGGTCCGCGGCATCGAGGCGCATGTCGCGAGACGTGCTGCGGCTCCAGAGAGCGATGAGCGAGTCAGCCTGATGCCAGCGCCGCGCCATTATGAGGATTCGGGCGACGCGGGCACGTGACTCGGCGTCGTTTCCGGCGAGAGCGGCGGCGCGCCGCTGCACCGTCAGCGCTTCGTCGAAGCGCTGCTCGTACGAGAGAACCGTGGAGAGCGCCGCCCACGCGCGCGGAAGGTCGGGCTGCAGCCGGATCCAGCGATTGGCTGCCTGCTCGGCTCCCCGCAGGTCACCGGCGCTGGCGCGATCCTCGATCAACCCCGCGTACGCCACGCACGGTGCACACGGGCCGTTGCCGGCTTCCGTGGCGAGCGAGTCGAGCGAAAGCTCACGCATGAAGACGGTATCGGCGGCGGCCCATGAGCCGTGGACGTTGTACACGTTCGCGAGCACCGCGTAGCTGTGCGGATCGCGGGGGAAGCGCTCCACGAGGAGACGGGCCAGCGCTTCGCTGCGGAAGCGCTCTCCGGTCCGCAGCGCCACCATCGCATTCTGCTCGAGCCGTTCCCGCTCCGACGCGTGCGGAGCGGCGCGCTCGAAGGCGGCGTACAGGCGGGCGATCGCATCGGGATCGTCGTCCGCGCTTCCCGGAAGATCGAGGCGCATTCGCAGGGCCGCCACGAACCCGGAATCGAGTGCTATGGCGGCATCCACCTCTCGTCGCTGGTCGAGATCGCGTCCTTCATCGCCGGCCTGCACGGCGCGAACGTAGTGCTGATACGCCTCCAGACTGGATGTCTCCACTTCCGCGAGGTGAGGACCGGGCGCACTCGCGTTCGCCGCTATGAGCAGTCGCGCCGCGGCATGATCGGCGAGCGAGATCACGCTGCTGTCGCTGACGGTGTACGGGCGTACCAGAGCGCGCGTGGCTACGTCGCGCACGTCGAAGTCGAGGATGAAAGCGTCGTTCGCGCGACTCAGGGTGCCGTCCACTACCCACGTCGCACCGGTAGAGCGTCCCAGGTCGAGCGCAGCGGACAACGGGATCGAATCCCTCCCGGCGACACCGGCGCGAGCGAGCACCTGGTGAACTCTGCTCGGGTCTACCACATCGACGGCCGTGCTGCGCGAGAGGTCGGCGGCCATCATCTGTGGAAGTCCGGTCGAGAGCCACGCGTCTGTGCTGTCGCCTGTGTGGTTCCGGATCGCGACGATCGCGATGGCGGGTTTCGAGCGAGGGGGGTCCGTGCGCGCGCGCAGCGCCAGGATTCCAAACGCGGCCAGGACCGCCGCGGCCATCGCGGCGAGGCCCGCACCGATCGCGTACGAGCGGGTGTGCCGTCGTGCGCTCGTCGCTGATGACCCGGCAGCCGCGCTCGCCATCGAGTCCACGGCTTCGTGCGATGTCGAACGGCTTGCCAGCCGGGCCGCGATCGCTGCGGCTTCCTCCGCGACGCACGGATCCGGATCGGTCTCGTACTCGCGGTGGAGTCGCGCCGCGAGCTGGTCGTACGCCTCGAGCGCGCGTGCGTCCGCCTCGTGCGTTGCGTCCGAGGAGAGCGCCCTGATGAGTTGCAGCGCAGCATCCGCGGAGAGCGGCACCTCATCGAGCCAGCGGACCGCAACCCGCGCGCATTCATCCCATTCGCCGGCGCCAGCCAGGGCGGCGCAGTGGCTCGCGGCGGCTCGCGCGAATGAAGAGCGAAAGAAGTCCCGTTCGCGCGAGAGCCACTGGTCGAAGCTGGCCGAGCCGGGCACGTGCACGAAGGCGAGGAACGGTCCGCGGTAGAGCTCGACCACGCGTCGCGCGTCCTTCGCGGCGGCCGCCCGTACCAGCTCGTGTGAATCGACCGCGAGTCTGGCGGCATCGCCGAGCGCGACATCGTTGCGCCTGGCGGTGATGGAGTCCGGCCCGAGCACGCGGCGCAGGTGCGAGAGCGCGTCGCTGAGCGAGTGGCGCGCGCGGCTCTCGTCCTGATCACCCCAGAACATCTCGATGAGAAAATCGCGCTCGAGCGGATGTTCAGCGCGTGCCAGAACGGCGAGGAGAGCCAGCTTTCGACGTCGCTTTCCGAGTGCCGGATCCTCCGTCCCGTCGGGGTGCAGGAGCGCGAGCCGGCCCAGCGTTACGAGGCGAAAGTCGTTCGTTGACAATGTGTTGACTTGTTGAGACGCAGAAGAAGTAGCGCTCTACATTGGCTGGCGACGGTAGACAAGCTACGAGCGGCCGGCGCAACGCGCCATGGCCGCGCCTCACACGGAGTCGGTCATGACACGCACGATTCTAAGAATCCTCGTCCTCATTGTGCTGGCGTCGGCGAGCGCCCAGGGCGCATCGGCGCAGGGTTTCCTCAGGAAGGTCAAGGACAAGGTCAAGGAAAAGACAACCGAGCGTATCGATCAGCGCACCGATCAGGCGGCGCAGGATACCTCTGCCGCTGCACCCGCGGCGGCACCCGCCGCGGCGAGCGCCGAGCCCGCTCCCGTCACGGGAGGCGCTGATTCCGCGGGCGCCGGTACCGGAGTGGAGAGTCAGCCGCCCGGCGTGGGCGTCTGGCTCAACTACGACTTCGTGCCGGGCGACAAGGTTCTCTTCTACGACGACTTCGCCAGCGACAAGGTGGGCGACCTGCCGACGCACGAGGACGTCACGGAGGGGAACGTCACGGTGGTCGACATCGGCGGGACGAAGTACTTCCGCACGACTACCGGCGCCACTTTCTGGATCGACCTTCCGGAAACGCTGCCGCAGCGTTTCACGATCGAAGCGACGTTCCACGGTCCGCACGCCAATCCTCTGAACTTCACCATCGGCGAAGACGGCGACCAGTCGATGACCGCGTGGTGCTACCAGAGTTCGGCGGGCGTCGAAGGGCAGGGGCAGAACGGCACCAAGCGCGCCGAGCAGGATGTATCGGGGATCAGCGACAAGGATTTCGTGCACTGCCGCTTCATGTTCGATGGCGGCTACGTGAAGGCGTACCTGAACGAGCAGCGCGTCGGCCAGCTCAACGGCCTCGTCTTCTCGCGAACGAAGAAGATCAAGGTGGAAGTACCGTCAGTGGACGAGGGCGACGGTGGAGCGCTCGTGACCGAGATCCGTGTCGCGGAGGGCGGGAAGCCCCTGTACGATGCGCTCGCTGCAAGCGGCAGGGTGAGCACGCACGGAATACTCTTCGCCACCGGCTCGGCGGTGATTCGAGGAGAGTCGACGCCCACGCTGAAGGAGATCGGCGACATGTTGAAGGCGCACCCCGAGCTGAAGCTCACGATCGAAGGACACACCGACAACGTCGGCAGCGCGACGGCGAACCAGACACTCTCGGAGCAGCGTGCGGCGGCCGTGGCGCACTACCTCGAGACGAACTTTCAGATCGACGCGGCCCGAGTCGCCACGAAGGGTTACGGCGCGAGCAAGCCGGTCGCGTCGAACGACACGCAGGAAGGGCGGCAGCAGAACCGCCGGGTCGAGCTCGTGAGAATGTGAGCTTCAGAACGCGTTCAGCAGCGTCCTCGACACGCTGCTCGTGTCGCCCACGTACGCGAAGCGCACGCCGTGCATGTACTTCCGCGCGGCGTTGCGCACGTCGAGCGGAGTGACCTGGCGCAGTTCGTCGGCGAAGCTGTCGGCGACGCGCCAGTCGCTCCGGTAGAGCTGCGCACGCGCCAGAAAGTCCGCCTGCGCAGCGTTGGTCTCGGTGTTGAGGAAGTACTCCGTGATGAACTGCGAGATGATCACGTCGAGATTGTCGGCGTCCACCAGGCCATTCTGCAGATCGGAGATCTCCCTCCGCATGAGCACCAGCACCGTGTCGGGCGAGGTGGTGGTCACGTACAGGCCGCCTGCCGCGACCGCGCGCTCCACGAACGGAGCATCCACCGCATACGTGAGGTTTCGCCTCGAGCGGATCTCGGCGAACATCCTCCCCGTGAGTACCGCGGTCGCTACGCGGAGCGCCTGATAGTCGGGGTTCGTGGCGGCCGGGCCGGAGTAGTAGCCCTGGATGTAGTTCGTCGGCAGCGCGCGCTCCACCAGCACCGAGGCGCCATCGCGCGGCCCCACGCCCTCGGGCGGCGTCCACTGGTAGCTCCCCTTCGGGAGCTTGCCGATAGTGCCGCGCACCAGCTTCTCCACCTGCGACCTCTCCACGTTCCCGACGACGACCAGCAGCATCCTGGAAGTGACGAGCTCCGTGTCGCGGAAGCGGCGCAGACCTGCAGCCGAGATGCGCTCTATGGAGCTCTCCGTGCCGGCGGGCGAGAGCGCGTAATGGCTGGGTGAGAACGCGATGCTGTCGGCCAGATACTGGACGAGATTGTCGGGCGAGTCGTCGCGCTGCCGCACCGCGCTCAGCACCTGCGCGCGGACGAGCTCCACCGCGCCGGAGTCGAGCGTCGGCTCCATGAGCCGGTCGGCGAGGATGGCCCACGTGCTGTCGAAGGTGGAGCGCACCCCTCGGAAGCCGAACATCGTCCAGTCGTCGCGCGGCTCCACCACGATGGTGCTCCCCAGCTCCGCGGTCGCCAGGCGCAACGCGTCGCGCGAGTAGCGCTTCGTGCCGAACTCCGAGACCCAGAGCATCATCGGCTCGATCCCAGCGGTGGAGTCGGCCACTTCGCGAGTGCCGCCGAGCAGATAGAGATTGGCAGCCACGACGTCGTTCGCCGTGTTGCGCCGCAGGATGACGTGCACGCCCGACACCTCGAAGCTCGACGTCATGCTGTCGGGCGCATCGTACACAGGCGGCAGGTCGGCGAGCGCGCCGGATGCCGTGCTCCCGTCATCTACCGCCGCTCGTGCCGACTTCACCGGCGCGAGCATCCATCCGGACAGCGTGATCGCAGCGGCGGCCGCCGCTGCAATGATCGAGGCGCGGCGCATCAGCGATTACCTCCCGTCGACGATGTCGTCAGCGGTGCGTGTCGAAGGTCGTCGAGCGTGAGGCGGATTCGCTGCCTGTCACGCGGGGAAATCAGCACGCCCGTCACCCGTGGCTTCCCCGTGATGTACTTGCGCACGTAGGCGCGGAGCTGCTCGGGAGTCTGGCTGGCCATGTTGTCCACGTATCCCATGTAGTAGTCCAGCCCCGCCACGCTCCACCAGAAGCCCAGCTCGTGCGCGAAACCGGAGGCGCGCTCCAGACCGAGCGCGGTGCCCACCGCTCTCTGCTGCTTCTGCAGTGCCATCTCGGCGGCGGTGAAGTAGCCGGGGTCGTCGAACTTGTCGATCTCCGCATCGAGCGCGGCGAGCGCCTCGCGCAGCTTGCCAGGCGTCGTCTCACCGCTGATGGTGATCGGGCCGGTGTGGTCGAGCGTGTAGTAGTTCACCACCACCGAGTGCCAGAGGCCGCTGTCCACCAACCGCTTCTGGAAAGTGGATCCTTCCTGGTTCATCACATCGGAGAAGACGTCCGCCGCATAGGTGGCCTCGGGATCCTTGCCTACGCTCGGGCCGAGCCACTGTTCCATCACGAGCACGGTGCTCACCGGCTGCTCGACGATTATGGCATCGTCCGCGGGGAGCGGCGGCACATCGGGGATCGGTTGCGCCACGAAGGGAGGAGCGCCCTTCGGCATCAGGAAAATCGAACGAGCGAGCTCGAAGACCTTCTGCGGCTGCACGTCGCCAGCCACGATCAGAGCGGCGTTGTTGGGCACGTAGTAGTGCTTCTGGATCTCCCGCATCTTCTCGGGCGTCACGGTGCGAATCACGTCGCGATTGCCGATGGTGTTCTTCCGGCTGTACGCGGTGCGCCAGAGTCTGCGATTCATCTCGTCCTGGAACTTGAAGAACGGACTCGACTCCTGGCGATCGTACTCGCCGAGCACCACTTCCTTTTCGCGCGCGAGCTCGTCGGGTCGGAAGAGGGGAGCGCGAAAGGCCGATTCGAGGAGGCGCATCCCTGCCTCGAGACTGTCGGCCGGGAGAGTGAGGTAGTAGTTCACTACTTCCTCGCGCGTGCTCCCGTTGAATACGGCGCCCAGCTCGGCCGCATGCTGCGTGAACGCGTCAGGCTGCGGGTACGCCGAATCGCTCTTGAAGAACATGTGCTCGTACATGTGCGCCAACCCCTCGTACTCGGGGGTCTGGGTGAAGGCACCGTTCTTCACGTCGATCTCGACCGTGGCGAGGGGAACCCCGTGGTTCTCCACCACGATCACCTCGAGGCCGTTGGGCAGCACCTCGCGCTGGATCACCTTCTCCAGCGTGCTGCGGACACGGGCGGCGGTGGCGGGCAGAACGCTTTCGTTGGCGTCCGCCTGACGCTTTGGCACTGTCGCCTTCGCGCTCTGTTGCGCGCCGGCGGTCCCGACGACCGTGAGAAGCGCCAGGAGCGTGAAGTGCCTTGTGCAGAAGAGGTTCGACATCCTTGAAGTATAGCCATGGGCCGTCGCGAAAGGCACGCGGATACGCCCT
>Ga0182744_1004106_pt1 | contig 11078 bp, 8 predicted proteins | sample eDN3rd30CKraftMG_FD_128525 | JGI IMG/M metagenome (GOLD analysis project Ga0182744, IMG submission 128525) | Enriched Miracle-Growth compost microbial communities from Emeryville, California, USA - eDNA 3rd pass 30_C Kraft MG (version 2) (version 2) ... | reverse complement strand
TCGTCCGGAATGCCAATGCGGCGCAGCGGCGCCGTCGAGGTGGTGCGCGCCAGATTGTCCGGGTCTTCCCACAGCGCCTTGGCGAAGTCGGTCTTGATCAGTCCCGGCGCGATGCAGTTCACGCGGATATTGTCGGGGCCATATTCCGCCGCCAGATTGCGGGCCAGCTGCATGTCGGCGGCCTTGGAGATGCAATAGGCGCCAATCACTGTCGAGGCGCGCACGCCGCCGATCGACGAGACGATGATGATGCAACCGTCCTTGCGCGCGCGCATCTGCGGCGCCGTCATCTGGATCAGCCAGTGATTGGAGACGATGTTGTTGTCGAGAATCTTGCGGAAAGCGTCGTCCGGCAGCTTCTCCATCGGCCCGTAGAACGGGTTGGAGGCGGCGTTGCACACCACGATGTCGATGCGACCCCATTTGGCGTTGGTGGCGTCAACCAGGCGCTGCAGGTCCTCCTTCTCGGAAATGTTGGCGGGAACCGCGATCGCCCGCTCCTCGCCGTGCCGGTCGTTGATGACCTTCGCCACCTCTTCGCAGGGCCCCGGCTTGCGGGACGAAATGACAACCCTGGCGCCATGCTCGGCCATGCGCTCGGCGATGGCGCGGCCGATGCCGCGGGACGAACCGGTAATGAGCGCGACCTTGCCGGTCAGATCAAACAATGTGGTCATGGACGCTTCCTGTCTCCCTGGACATGACGCGCCGGAGCGGCGCGGGACGCGGCTGCCGTGCGTCTGCCCGGATTATCTGTGGACCGGAGCAAAACCGGGGACCGAAGCCCGGGTTTCATCGGGTCTTTCTGATTGGCGCGCTTTGCGGCGACGCGGCGGCCGCTTCGCCGGCAAAAGGCGGGAGAGGAACGGCGACAGACAGCCGCCGTCCCCTGGCGTCAGGCTCCGGCCTTGAGCGCGTAGGACCACGCCATGTCGGCCAGCGGCTCGGCGCGCTTGCCGGCCTCGGCGGCGCGCGGGCTGTTGGCGGTGCCGTCGCGCACGCGGCCGGCGATGCCCTGGGAAATCGCCGACAGCCGGAACAGGTTGTAAGCGAAATACCAGTTCACGTCCGGAATGCCGGCGCGGCCGGTGGCCTTGCAATAGATCGCGATGACTTCCTCGACGTCGGGAATTCCCAACTCCCTGAAGTCGACGCCGCCCAGCGAGGCGCGCCCGTCGTGCTGCATCACCCAGCCCATGATGACATAGGTGAAGTCAGCCAGCGGATCGCCCAGGGTGGACAGCTCCCAGTCGAGGATCGCGCGCACGCGCGGTTCGGTAGGGTGGAAGATCATGTTGTCGAGGCGGTAGTCGCCATGCACCACCGACGTGTGGGTCTGCTCCGGCACGGTGCGGGGCAACCACTCGATCAGCTTTTCCATCGACTCAAAGCGCGATGTCTCCGAGGCGCGATACTGCTTGGTCCAGCGGTCGATCTGTCGCGAGAAGTAATTGCCCGGCTTGCCGAAATCCGCCAGGCCAATGGCCACCGGATCAAGGTTGTGCAGCTTCGCCAGGGTTTCAATCTCGTCGCGGTACATCACCGCGCGCTGTTCCTTCGGCACGCTTGGCAGCGTGCCGTTCCAGAACACCCGGCCCTCTTCCATCGACATGACGTAGAACATCGTGCCGATGACGCTGTCGTCCGTGCACAGGGCGTAGGCGCGGGCGACCGGGAAATCGACCGTGTTCAGCGCCGAGATCACCCGGAATTCGCGGTCCACCGCGTGGGCGGAGGGCAGCAGCTTGCCCGGCGGCTTGCGCCGCAGAACGTATTTGCGCGACGGGGTGATCAGGCAATACGTCGGGTTCGACTGCCCGCCCTTGAACTGCTCGACGGTGAGCGGCCCCTGATAGCCCTCCACGTGGTCGGCGAGCCAGGCGGCGAGACGCGCCTCGTCGAAACGATGGCGCTCCTCAACCGGCTTTGTTCCGGAGAAAACCTCCTCCGCGACTTCCTTCTGATCCAGCACTTCAGTGTTATCCTGCGTTGGAATGACGTGCGAATTCGATGCGGGCGATGGCGCGGTTGTGCACCTCGTCCGGACCGTCGGCCAGGCGCAGGGTGCGAATGTGCGCCCACTTGAAGGCCAGGCCGAAATCGGTGGTGACGCCGCCGCCGCCGTGGGCCTGGATGGCGTCGTCGAGAATCTTGAGGGCGATGCGCGGACCGGCGACCTTGATCATGGCGATCTCGAGCGCGGCGGCCTTGTTGCCGACCTTGTCCATCATGTCCGCCGCCTTCAGGCAAAGCAGACGGGTCATTTCGATATCGGTGCGGGCCTCGGCGACGCGCTGCTCCCAGATCGACTGCTCGGACACCTTCTTGCCGAACGCCACGCGCGATTGCAGGCGCTTGACCATCTTCTCGAGGCCCACCTCGGCGACGCCGATGGTGCGCATGCAGTGATGGATGCGGCCGGGACCAAGGCGGCCCTGGGCGATCTCGAAGCCGCGTCCCTCGCCGAGAATCAGATTTTCCGCCGGCACGCGCACATTGCGCAGGATGACCTCGGCATGGCCGTGCGGGGCGTCGTCATAGCCGAACACCGGCAGCATGCGGACCACCTCGATGCCGGGCGTGTCCATGGGCACGAGGATCTGCGACTGCTGCTGGTGGCGCGGGGCGGACTTGTCGGTCTTGCCCATGACGATGGCGATCTTGCAACGCGGATCACCCACGCCCGACGACCACCACTTGCGGCCATTGATGACGTAATGATCGCCGTCGCGGACGATTTCCGTCTCGATATTGGTGGCGTCGGAGGACGCGACCTCCGGCTCGGTCATCAGGAAGGCCGAGCGGATCTCGCCGTTCATCAGTGGCTTCAGCCACTTGTCCTTCTGCGCCTTCGTGCCGTAGCGATGCAGCACTTCCATGTTGCCCGTGTCGGGCGCCGAGCAGTTGAAGGCTTCCGAGGCGATGCCGTAGCGGCCCATTTCCTCGGCGCACATGGCGTATTCGAGATTGGTGAGCCCGGCGCCGCGATATTCGCCTTCGTCATGCTCCGGGTTGGGCGCGAGGAACAGGTTCCACAGACCTTCGGCCTTCGCCTTGGCCTTCAGGCCCTCCAGCACCTGGGAGACGCGCCAGCGATCCTTGCCGACGAGGTCCATTTCCCTGACATATTCGGCTTCGGCCGGAACCACATTGTCCTGAATGAACTTGCGGACGCGGTCACGCCAGTACGACTCACGCTCGGTGATGGTGAAATCCATCTCGTTTCCTCTCCCTTGATCTGCCCGGCCTTCGTGCGACCTGGTCCCTGTTTCTGCCTGGCCAGAATTACCAGCAGGATCCAGCCCTGAGAACCGATATTTTTTATTCAGGAATCACGTTGCACGGAATCCGGCGCGAACGCCAGCCCCGCGCGCTGGCGGCGTCAACCCGACCGTGGCGCTGGCGGCATGGCTGCCGCCGGGCCTGCCCGCCAGGCCAGCCCTTCCGCGGCCGATCCCGGCCGCGCGATCATGCGCCCGCGCGCCGTGCAGCTTGACTCAGCCCCCCGCCTCTGAAAATCCGGAATAAAATATTTGATCAGATATTCGGGGAGAACGATCCTGGAGCAGCCAGCCCAATCCACCGCCGACGCCGCCGGGGTTACTGAAGCCGCCGCGCCGCCATCCCTGCTCGCCCCTTTCCACGGCGCGCCGCCGCCGGCGCCCGCGTGGTTTGACGACGCCATCGGTCAGGCGCCCGCCCGTGATTTCGTCGAGGTGCGCGGCGCCCGCGTCGAGATGCTGACCTGGGGCGCGCGCGGCAAGCCCGGGCTGCTGTTTCTGCACGGCAACGGCGCCCACGCCGACTGGTGGAGCTTCATCGCGCCATTCTTCGCGGCGGACTACCGGGTGGCCGCCATGTCGTGGACCGGCATGGGCAATTCGGACCACCGCGCACAGTACGATCTCGATATCTTCGTCGAGGAAATCATGGCGGTGGCCCACGCCGCCGGGCTGTTCGACGCGGGCAAGCCGGTGTTCGTCGGCCATTCGTTCGGCGGCCTGCCGCTAACCGCCTGCGCCTCCCGCCACGGCCGGGAGATCGCCGCGGCGATCACCGTCGATTCCCCCGTGATGTCGCCGGAACGCCGGCGCGAGCGCCGTTCGCGGCGCGGCCCGCTGAAAACCCCGCAGCCCAACCGCATCTACCCGACCTGGCAGGAAGCCATGAACCGCTTCCGCTTCCAGCCCGTCCAGCCTTGCGACAACCTTTATATCGCCGACTTCATCGCCCGGGGCTCCCTGAAGCAGGTCGCGGCCACGGCGAATACCCCGGCGGGCTTCACCTGGAAATTCGATCCGTTCATGTGGAAGGGCTACCACGACGGCGCCCCCCACATCGACATGTCCACGGCGCAGTGCCCGGTGGCCATGATCTTCGGCGAGAAGTCCATTTTCCTGACCGAGAAGGTCATTGACTACGCGCTTGAGGTGGCGCCGCCAGGCTCACCGTGCGTGATGATCCCGGAGGCGCACCATCACATCATGGTCGACCAGCCGCTGGCTTTCGTCTCGGCCCTGCGCGGCCTGCTGGGCGGCTGGCCGCGCTGAGCGGGCGCGCCGCGGGCCTTGAGGGCGCCAGCGTCATCCCGGTCACAGGAGAAATGTCGTGGATCTGCATCTGACAGGACGCAAGGCGCTGGTCACCGGCGCCTCGAAGGGCATCGGTTTCGCCATCGCCAGACGCCTCGCGGCGGAAGGTTGCCGCCTGGCGCTGATCTCGCGCGATGAAGGCCGGCTGGAGGCCGCCAGATCGGCCATCCGCGCGGAGGCGCCCGGCGCGAACATCGCCATTCTCGCCGCCGACGTCGCCCATGACGCCAGCGCGGCGCTGCTGGCTGACGCCCACGGCGACGCGGACATCCTCGTCAACAACGCCGGCGCCATTCCCCAGGGAACCTTGCAGGAAGTCGACCAGCAGCGCTGGCGCGAGGCCTGGGACCTGAAGGTGTTCGGCTTCATCGGCGTGACCCGCGCCTTTTACACCCGCATGGCGGCGCGGCGGGCCGGCGTCATCATCAATATCATTGGCATGGGCGGCGAACGGCTGGACGCCCATTACATCACCGGCGCCGCCGGCAACGCCTCGCTGATGGCGTTCACCCGCGCCCTTGGCGGCGCCAGCCCGCGCGACGGCGTCCGCGTTGTCGGGATCAACCCCGGCCCCATCGCCACCGATCGCATGGAAACCCGGCTGCGCGCCCATGCGCAGCGCCAGTTCGGCGACGCGGAGCGCTGGCGCGAACTGACGGCGGACATGCCGTTCGGCCGTCCAGGCGCGCCGGAGGAAATCGCCGCCGCCGCGGCCTTTCTCGCCAGCGACTGCTCGGCCTATACAACCGGAACGATTCTCACCATCGACGGCGGCCTCGCCAACGCCTCCTGACCGCAAAGGACATCCTCTTGACCACCGACGCGCCCAAAAGCGACGCCACCGGGGCTCCCGGGAGCAACGCCCGCTCCGTGCTGATTGAAACCGGCGAATGGGCCGGCTGGCGGCGCCCCGACCGCGACACCTTCGACACCCGCTCCGGGCCGTTTTACCACCGGCGGGACGCCGACGGCTCGGTGCGCTGCGCCTTCCTCGTCGAGAAGCGCCACCTCAATGGCATCGACGTGGCGCACGGCGGCTGCCTGGTGACCTTCGCCGACCACGCCATCTTCATGTTCGCCCTTGACCATTTGCGCGGCGGCCCCTCGGTCACCGTCTCGCTGAACAGCGAGTTCATCGGCGCCGCCTATGAGGGCGACGTCGTCGAGGCGACCGGCGACGTGCTGAAGGCCGGCGGGTCGGTGCTGTTCGTGCGCGGCGTGCTGAAGGTGGGCGCGCGCATCATTCTCAACTATTCCGGCGTCATCAAGAAGCTGAAGCCGAAAGCCGCCATCCCCGCGCCGCGCGACCCCGACCAGGGCGTCGACTGACGCCGCTGGCAATAACGCGCCGCGGGAAACCCGGGACAGGACAGGCGAGGCGCGCCCCGGCGGGCGCGACCTCCATTTTCCGGTCAGCGCGGCGCCTCCAGATTGGTGATGACGCGGCGGTTCTGGGCGGTGCAGGAGGCGTCCGGGCAGGCGCGGACGATCCGCTGTTGCTCGCGGCCATAGGATTTGGCCCTGAGCCGGCTGGCCGCCACCCCCTTTGACACCAGATAAACCATCACCACCTCGGCCCGTTGCTGGCCCAGCGTCCTGTTGCTGGCGTCCGTGCCGGGGTCGTCGGCGAAGCCCTGAATTTTGGCGCTCCATTTCGGAAAGCGCTTCAGCCACGCCGCCTGGCCGTCCAGGGTGTCGCGGGCGATTTTGGTGAGTTGCGCCGAGCCCTCGGTGAAGAACACGCGCCGGCCCACATTGACGATGAAATCCTCGTTGCTGCCTGGCTGAACATTGACGCCCGCCCCCGCCGGCGCGTCCGTGACCCTGCCTGAGGGAGCCGTCGCCGGCGCCCAGGCGGCGGGCGCCACGGCCGGTTGTGCTGGCGCCAGTTGTGCCGGCGCGGCCGCGACCGGCTGCGCCATCGCCGGAGCCGGAGCCGGCGCCTCCGCCTGCGCCGCAGGCGCGGCCTGCGGCTTCCCGGTCAGCCGGGCGAAACTGAAGCGCTCGGCGGCGCAGCCGCCCAACATCAGCGCCAGGGCGACGCCGGTGAACGTGAAAGTCGCGGCGGGTCTGATCATGGTCATGGAAGGGGCCTGCGCGTCACGAGCCGGGTCAGGGCCGCACAGGCCGCCCCGGCGGGTTTCACCCGGGGGTTCATCTGGGTTCGTTGCCTGCGGCGGCCCTGGCGGCAATGTGCCGGAGCACCAGCACGCGCGTGCCCTGGGGGCAGCGCTGGTACAGGTCGATGACGTCCTCAGGGAACATGCGGATGCAGCCGCTGGAGGCGTCGGCGCCGATCGACCATGGCTCGGTCGTGCCGTGCAGGCGGTAGCCCGTGTCCTGGCCGTCGCGGTACAGGTAGAGGGCGCGGGGCCCCAGCGGATTGTCCGGGCCGCCGGCCATGTAGCGCGGCAGGTTGGGCCGGCGCTTCAGCATGTCGGCGGGCGGTGACCACGGCGGCCAGATCGCCTTGCGGTCAACCTGGGCGCGGCCGAACCACTGGAAACCTTCCTTGCCCACGCCGACGCCATAGCGCAGCGCCGTCCGGTTCTCGAAGATCACATAGAGAAAATGGTGGCGCGTATCGACCACCACCGTGCCCTGCGGCTCATCCGAATAGTACTGGACGAGCTGGCGGCGCCAGCGCGGATCAATCACGTTGAAATTGGTGCGCCGGTAGTTCTGGCCGTGATCGCTGGCCATGCCGGCGAAATAGCGCTCCCGGTCCCGTGGAGCCGCAAGGACGGGGCCAGCGGCCCCGGCCAGAACCGCGGCCGCAATTCCCCCGACGACGCCCCTGCGGCTGATCTCCCCCACGTCCGCCCCCAAAATTCTTAAAGCTGCATTGTCAGCTTCGGCGGCACTGTCGGTCGCGAATGGTAAATTTTGCGCTAAAGGGCGCGGAAACAGGTTAACGCGCCGCTTGCCGGCGTCTTGCGCGCGCCTGCCCCCGCCGTGGTTACGGCCACGGCGCTCGGACAGATTTCTTGCCGAACAAATGGATGTCTGACGAAAGTTGACATTCGTCAGTCGTCAGGTACATCCGTCTCACAACCTCCGCGTCGCGGCCGTTTGATGAGACCCCGCATGACCCGCCTGTCCAGATTTGCGCGCTTGATCCGCCTTTGCGTTGGCGCCTGTCTCCCACCGCGCCAGAACGCTTCCGGCGATCGCCGGCGGCGCGGCGCCGGCGCAATGGCGGCGGCCATCTGCCTCGCCGCCCTCGCCGCCTGTAACGACAAGACGCCCGCAACGAGCGACGCCGCGCGGCCGGTGCTGGTGGCGACAGTGCATTACGGCGAAGAAGATCCGGCCCGCACCCTCGTTGCCTCCATCCGGCCGCGCATCGAGAGCGACCACGGTTTTCGCGTCGGCGGCAAGGTCGCCCGCCGCGCCGTGGAGGTGGGCCAGCGCGTGCGCGCCGGCGATACCCTCGCCGTGCTCGACGACGTCGATCTGAAGCTTCAGGCCGAACAGGCGGAGGCCGAACTGCGCGCCGCCAGCGGCGCCCTCGCCCAGGCCACCGCCGCCGAGAAGCGCGCCGCCGACCTGCGCCAGCAGGGCTGGTCAACCCAGGTCGCCGTTGACAACAGCCGCGCCGCGGCGGAAGAGGCGCGCGGCCGCATCGCCCGCGCCCAGCGCGCTGTCGAACTGACGCGTAACAGCATCTCCTACACCCGTCTGAAGGCCGACGCCGACGGCGTGGTGACGGCCACCCTGGTCGAGCCAGGCCAGGTGGTCGCCGCCGGCCAGCCGGCCATCCGCATTGCCCGCAGCGGTGAAAAGGAGGCGATCGTCGCCGCGCCCGAAACCATGCTGGAGCGCATCCGCAAGGGCGAGGCGACGCTGACCCTGTGGGCGCGTCCCGACAAGACCTTCCGGGCCCGCCTGCGCGAACTGTCGCCCTCGGCCGACACGGTCACCCGCACCTATCAGGCCAGGTTCTCCCTGCCCGACGCCGACGATGACGTGCAGATCGGCATGACCGGAACCCTGTCAGTAAAGGCGGCGAAGTCGGATCGCGTCGCCCGCCTGCCCCTCGCCGCGCTGTTCAACCAGAACGATGGCCCCTCGGTCTACGTGGTGAAACCGGATGGCGCGGTGGCCCTGACGCCGGTGACGGTCAAATCCTATGACAGCCACGACGTCGTCATCACCGGCGGCGTCCATGAGGGCGACCGGGTCGTCGCCATGGGCGTCCACAGCATCGATCCGGCGCAAAAAGTCCGCGTCATCGATAGCCTGAGCTTCTGAGGCGCCGCGATGAAGGGCTTCAATCTCTCCGCCTGGGCCGTCCGCCATCCGGCCCTGATCCTGTTCCTGATTATCGCCGTCAGCGCCGGCGGCCTCATTTCCTATCTGCGGCTTGGCCGCGCCGAGGACCCCTCCTTCACCATCAAGGTGGTGATCGTCACCGCGATCTGGCCCGGCGCCACCGCCCGCGAGATGCAGGAACAGGTGGCCGATCCGATCGAGAAGAAGCTGCAGGAACTGCCGTACTTCGACAAGGTCATCACCTATGTGAAGCCGTCGTTCACGGCCATGCAGGTGGCGTTCCGCGACACCACGCCGCCGAAGGAAGTGCCGCAGCTGTTCTACCAGTTGCGCAAGAAAATGAGCGACCTGAAGCCGTCGCTGCCCTCAGGACTGATCGGCCCGAACTTCAACGACGAATACGGCGACGTCGACTCGATCCTCTACATGATGACCGGCGACGGCGCCAGTTACGCCCAGATGAAGAAGGTGGCGGAAGGTCTGCGCCAGGCCCTGCTGCGCGTGCCCGACGTCACCAAGGTCAATCTGTACGGAACCCAGGACGAGAAAATCTTCGTCGAGTTCTCGCACGCCCGCCTCGCCAGCCTCGGCATTCCGGTGCAGTCGCTGTTCGACAGCCTCGCCCGCCAGAACGCCGTGGTTCCCGCCGGCGTGGTCGAAACCAACGCCCAGCGCGTGCCGCTGCGCGTCACCGGCGCGCTGGACGGCGCCCGGGCGGTTGAGGAGACGCCGGTGGAGGCCAACGGCCGCGTCTTCCGCCTCGGCGACATCGCCACCGTGACGCGCGGCTTCAAGGACCCGCCGGATTACGTCATCCGCCAGGAGGACAAGCCCGCCATCGGCATCGGCGTGGTGATGGCGCGCGGCGGCAATATCCTCGACTTCGGCAAGAACGTGAGCGCCGCCAGGGACGTGTTCATGGCCGCCGCGCCCCAGGGCGTGTCGCTGACCCAGGTGGCCGACCAGCCGCTGGTGGTCGATCACGCCGTCGGCGAGTTCGTCCGTTCATTCATCGAAGCGCTGGGCATCGTGCTGCTGGTCAGCTTCGCGTCGCTCGGCTGGCGCACCGGCGTCGTTGTCGCCCTGTCGGTGCCGCTGGTGCTGGCCATCGTCTTCATCGTCATGGCCGCCATGGGGCTGGACCTGCACCGCATCACGCTTGGCGCGCTGATCATCGCGCTCGGCCTGCTGGTCGACGACGCCATCATCGCCATCGAAATGATGGTGGTGAAGATGGAGCAGGGCGTGAACCGGATGGAGGCGGCCGCCTTCGCCTGGACCTCCACCGCCTTCCCCATGCTCACCGGCACACTGGTCACCGCCGCCGGCTTCCTGCCGATCGGCTTCAACAATTCGGCCACGGGCGAATACGCCGGCGGCATTTTCTGGGTGGTGGCGATCGCCCTTGTCGCCTCATGGTTCGTGGCGGTGATCTTCACGCCCTATCTCGGTGTGAAGCTGCTGCCGCAGATGAGCAAGGGCCATCACGACCCCAACGCCATCTACCAGACGCGGCTGTACCGGGGCCTGCGCGCCGTCATCACCTGGTGCGTCGACCACAGGTTGACTGTCGTCGCCGCCACCGCCGGCGTGTTCGTGCTCGCCCTTGTCGGCTTTACGAAGGTGGAGCAGCAGTTCTTCCCGCTGTCGGAGCGTCCGGAGCTGTTCCTGCAGATGCGCATGCCGGAAGGCGCCGGCATGGGCGTCACCACGGCGACGGCGCAGCAGGCGGAAAAGCTGCTGCACAATGACCGGGACATCGCCACCTACACCACCTACATCGGCCAGGGCAGCCCACGCTTCTGGCTCGGCCTCAACCCGCAGCTGCCGAACGAGGCCTTCGCGGAGATCGTCATTCTGACCAGGGGGGTCGAGGAACGAGAGCGCGTCAAGGCCCGGCTCGACAAGGCGATCGCCGACGGCGCCCTCACACAGGCCCGGGTGCGCGTCGACCGCTTCAACTTCGGCCCCCCTGTCGGCTTTCCGGTGCAGTTCCGGGTCATCGGTCCGGATACCGGCAAGGTGCGCGACTACGCCAACCAGGTGCGCGACGTGATGCGCGCCAACCGCAATATCATCGATCCGCATCTGGACTGGAACGAGCAGAGCCCCTCGGTGCGGCTGGTGGTGGACCAGGAGCGCGCCCGCGCCCTTGGCCTGACGCCGCAGGACCTGTCGCAGTCGCTGCAGACGCTGCTCTCCGGCGTCACC
>Ga0182744_1004104_pt1 | contig 11084 bp, 6 predicted proteins | sample eDN3rd30CKraftMG_FD_128525 | JGI IMG/M metagenome (GOLD analysis project Ga0182744, IMG submission 128525) | Enriched Miracle-Growth compost microbial communities from Emeryville, California, USA - eDNA 3rd pass 30_C Kraft MG (version 2) (version 2) ... | reverse complement strand
GAACGGCACGAAAGGCACGATCTTGCCGCCGTAGATATCGGAGCGCGTGACATTGATCGTACCGTCGGCCGCCTTTTCCTTGGCGACCTTCAGCACACGTTGCGCGCCGGGCGGACCGACGGGAATGACCATGACGCCGCCGGGCTTCAACTGCTGCAGCAGCGGCGGGGGAATATGGTCGATGCCGCAGGTGACGATGATCTTGTCGAAGGGACCTGCGTCTTCCCAGCCGTAATAGCCGTCGGAGTTCTTCGACGTGATGCCCTTGAACTCGCTGTAGCCCTTGCCGATCAGATCGTCATAGGTGGCGCGGGTGCGCTCGGCCAGAGGCTTGATGATCTCGATCGTCCATATCTTGTCGGTAAGATAGGCGAGATAGGATGATTGGTATCCAGACCCGGTGCCGATCTCGAGAACTTTCTCGCCATCCTTCACGTCGATCACGCTGGTCATGCGGGCGACGAGGTGGGGGCCGGAGATGGTCACGCCATAGTCGATGTCGAGGAAGGCATGGTCGTAGGCGCGGCCGAGATTCTTGGCGAGCACGAAGTCTTCGCGCGGGGCCAGCAGAAAGGCGCGCTGGTTGCGCTTGTCCCAAAGATCCTTGTTGGCCATCAAGGCGCCGTAGCGGCCCCAGCGCTCGCCGAGAAACTTCGGTTCCTCGCCGCGGTTCTTCACCATCCAGGCGATATAGGCGTCGCGATTGGTCAGCGGCGGCATCGCCTCTTTGTCGTAGGGCGTCGGCATGGCGGCGAGAGCGGGGGACACGGCGGCGGCGCCTGCCATCGAGGCGGCGCCGATCATGAAGTCGCGACGTTGCATTGCTTCCCTCAAGAATGAATTGCAGGAATCGGCAAGCTTTTAATGCACTTATGATGCCCCATCAGTGACGTCTGCGCCAGCTTTGGCTGTGCGCAACTTCACGGCGCTACCATCATGCTCCTGACATCGTCACGAAAACGTTTCCGCGAATCGTCGCGGGCATAGAACATGTGGCCGCCGGTAAAGACGTCAAAGCGCAGCCGTTCCGGCGCGCCGATCTCCGGCATCTGGTCGAGCACCATCTGGGTTTCAAAATAGGGCGTCACCAGGTCGGTGAGCCCGTGGGCGATCAGCACCCGCAGGCGCGGATCGAGCGCCAGGGTGCGCGACAGGTCGCTCACGGCCTCCTGCTGCCGGTTGCCCCAGTCCCATTGCCGCCCGGCCTGCTCGCTCATGAACTGGTAGCGGCCGTTCTCGACCACCCAGCCGAGACGGTTGCGGTAGAGATCGACCATCGCCTGGGTGATCGGCGCATGCAGGCCGAGCCGCATCTGGTCGTCGGCATCGGAGCGTGCCGATCCGGGAAACGGATCGAGGCCCAGCACGCTGCCATCATAGGCGCTGGCGACCTTGCCCCGGTCACGGCCGAGTTCGGAGGCGAACATGGACGCGGTGATGCGGCCCTTGCGCCGCGCCACGTAGCCTGCGTCGAGCCCGGTCAATTCGGTGACGCGCTGCGTCAGCCGCGCCTGCGCCGTGGCGTCTTTCACGCCGCGCATGAGATCGGTGAGGAATTCGCCGCGGGCATAGTCTTCCACATCGCGCAGCTTGGCGCGGTCGACCGGGCCTTTGGCCTCGCGCGCCGTCGCCGCCATCGACGGCAGGCCGGCGACATAATTCAACAGATTCGAGCGTGCGTAAAATCTGCGGAAGTCGAGCACCGGCGAAATCAGCACCATGCCGTTGACGCTGACGCCCTGGTCGGTGGTCAGCTCATGGGCGATCTTGGGCGCGCGAAAGCCGCCATAGCTTTCGCCGGCCAGATATTTCGGGGATTGCATGCGGTCGTTGGCCTCGACCCAGCGCCGGATCGTCGTCGCCAACGAATTGATGTCGCCGTCGACACTCCACAGCCGTTTGCGCACGTCATCGCCGCCCAGTATGCGGCTGTAGCCGGTGCCGGCCGGATCCAGAAACACGAGATCGGTGAATTCGAGCCAGCTCTCCGCATTGTCCGTCAGCACGGGATCGGCGCTGGGGAAAGCGGCGTCGGGGTCCATGCGCAGCCGCCACGGTCCGAGCGCGCCGAGGTTGAGCCAGCCCGACGCATAACCGGGCCCGCCGTTGAAGGCGAAGGTCACCGGCCGCGTCTTCTTGTCGGCCTGGGGAAGCTGGTAGGCGATAAAGGCGATGTCGGCGATGCCGCGCCCGCTCTGGGCGTCGGACAGGCGGATGGTGCCGGCCGTCGCGGTGAACTCCAGGGTCTTGCCACCGATCTGCGCCTTATGCGTGGTCGTGCGGTCGGCGGGCAGGGGCCGCAGTTCGGCCGGGCGTTCCGCCTCGGCGGAGCGTCCTGGCGCGGGCGGGCGGGCCTGCCCTTGCCCCTGTCTTGCGGCTTCAGGCGCCCCGGCTGTCTGGGCGCAGACGCCGGCAGGCAGGAGGGCGAGCGCAGCGGTCACAAGGACGATGCGGGAAAGAGCCATTCGAGACATGATCCACCAGGTTTTCAGCGCCTTCGCCGCTGCGGCGTCGATCGCAGGGCTGAGACTATCCGGCGAATGTGGCGGCGCAAGCGCGCCTCCAGCTACTTAGATGACTTACGCCGCCGGGCGGCGGACAAATTTGCGTGGGGCCGGTTTTGCGTCGCCGGTGGCGACGCTGAGATGCGGCAGCGCATCCATGATGCGCTCGGGCGGGAAGATGACGATGACTTCCGTGCCGACACGCACTTCCGACTTGAGCATGAAGGTGCCGCCATGCAACTCCACCAGGCCCTTGACGATGGGTAGTCCGAGGCCGGTGCCTTCCTCGGCATTCTTCTGCGCCATCGAGCCGCGGCCGAACGAGGACAGCACGACGGGGATTTCCTCGGCGGGAATGCCGGGGCCGGTATCACGGATGGAGATGTACTGGCCGCCCGCTGCCGTCCAGCCCACTTTGATGGTGACCTGTCCGCCTTGCGGCGTGAACTTGATGGCGTTGGTCAAGAGATTGAGCGTCACCTGGCGGATGGCGCGCTCATCGGCCCAGATGCGCGGCAGATCGGGTTCGATCGTGTTGACGACGGTGATCTCGCGCTTCTTGGCGCGCAAGCTCAGCAGATGCTGGCAATCCTCGACGATATGCGCGATGGCGATCGACTCCTCGCGCAGCTCGACCCTGCCGGCCTCGACGCGGGAGAGATCCAGAATCTCGTTGATCAGTTTCAGCAGATGCTCGCCGCTGGAATGAATGTCGTTGGAATATTCGCGATAGGCCTGGACGCTGTGGCTGCCGAACAATTCGCCTTTCATCACTTCGGAAAAGCCGAGAATGGCGTTGAGCGGCGTGCGCAACTCATGGCTCATGGTGGCGAGAAAACGCGACTTGGCGAGATTGGCCTCTTCGGCGCGCCGCCGCGCTTCGTCGGAATTCAGCTTCGCCGTTTCCAGTTCGGCGATCAGATCGTCCTTCTCCATCGCCAGCGACAGCGATTTGAGGTTGGCGGTGTAAAGCCGCTTGGCGAGAATGGCGAAATAGATCGGTGTGGCCGCCGCCATGATGGTCAGCGGCAGAGCGCCGATGCCGCTGGTCGTCTGCATGAACACGATGATCGCGATGGTGAGCGGGACGAGGCCGCAATAGACCGCCATCAACAGGGGCGCCGACAGCATCGCGCTCATCGCCGCCACCAGCAGCAGCACGAACAGCACGAACATCCGCGCGCTCTCATCGGCGACCGGCATGAGGATGGCGACGATCGCGGCCCAGGCCAAGCCCTGGAATGTTTCGGCGATGACGAAGCGCCGCTGCCAGTCATGCAAACGCATTTCCGGCTCGGCGTCGGCCAGAAACTTCATCGCCATGCCGTAGCTGAGCGCGGAGGCGCTGGCCACGAAAGTGATCCAGGCGAGGATACGGATCGGCGGCACCCAGATATTGGCGACGACCGCGATGACCACCGCGAGCCCCATCATCGCCGGCATCGCGGCTTTCCGCGATTGCGCGAACTGGCGCATGAGTTCGAGATCGAAGGCCCGGTGGCCGGAGCCGGAAGAGGTGATGCGTTCCCTGGTCTCGCGGATTTTCGACGCGATTTCGCGCCGCTGCTGCGCAGTCTTCGGATCGAGGCCGCGGCCTCGTTCGATCATTTCGGCGGTGACCTGACGCATGAACTCAACGCATCTGACTGACAGCCCGCATTGCGCGGCCCGCTCATATTCGAGCAGAAAACTTAACGTTCGCCTGATTTTGCGAATTGAATTGAATGCCTCACTTCAGCCCCGCTTTGCCGCAAGGACGCGCTACGCGCATCGCTCCCATCCGCTTTGAATTCGCGCCTGGATAAGCATGGTATCCATATCCTTCTGATAATACTTGATTATCTTGGCGAAAGATGGCTTTGACTTCACTTTAGGTGAGCTCGCCGGGGCATATTTTTTTCGAAAAAAATGTGCGTTTCGGCACAGAGCCGCGTTTCAATTTTAGGCGAAATGGCTTCTCCTCCGGAAGGATTCTCGCCGCCGTCCGCAGCACCGCAATTCAGGAAACCGGAAATCCAGGAACTGGAAAATTTATGCTTTCATCGGACCAGTTGAACGATACTCGCACGGCACATGAACATGGCGTTGCGCCCGGGGGGGCGCCGGTCGCCAAACGGACGCAGATGCAATTAACTGTCGTCGGCAGCGGGGATGCCTTTGGAAGCGGCGGCCGTTCGAATACCTGTTTCAAGCTCGACAGTGCCGGCCATACGCTGGTGGTGGATTTCGGCGCCTCTGCGCTTGTCGCCTGGAACAGGCTTGGCCTTGCGACGGGAGATATCGATGCCGTCGCGATCAGCCATCTGCACGGCGACCATTTCGGCGGCCTGCCATTTCTCCTGCTCGAATGCCAATTCGTTTCCGCCCGCAGCAAACCCTTGACGATCCTGGGCCCGAAAGGCTTGCGCGGGCGTCTCGAAATGGCAGCCGAGGCGCTGTTCCCGGGCATGTGGGCCAACCGCTGGTCGTTTCCTCTGACGATTGTGGAAATGGGGCCGGGCGAAACCAAGGACACGCCGGGCTTTCAGGTCTCATCGCTGGAGGTGAAACATCCATCCGGCGCCATCGCCACGGCCTTGCGCGTCGAGAACGGCACGAAGGTCTTCGCTTATTCAGGTGATACCGCCTGGGTGGAAAACCTGGTGCGGATTTCCGATCGCGCCGATCTCTTCATTGTCGAATGCTCGTCCGGAGACAAGCCGGTTCCCAACCATATCGACTGGCCGACCCTGAAGGCCAACCTGCCGAAACTCAACGCCCGTCGCGTCATGGTGACCCATATGGGCGCGACGGCGCTGGCGCGGCGCGATGAGATGGCGGCTGCCGGTCTCCAGATCGCTGACGATGGCAAAATCCTCGACCTCTGACCGCGGCAAGTCTAAGGCTGCCCCGCGCAATCTCGATCGCCTGGTGGCGGAGGTTCGTGCCTGCCGCATTTGCCGCGATCAACCCGAAGGGCCGCCGCTGCCGCATGAGCCGCGGCCGGTGCTGCGCGCCTCCTCGACAGCGCGGCTTCTTGTTGCGGGCCAGGCGCCCGGTGTGCGCGTGCATGCGTCGGGCCTGCCGTTCACAGATCCCTCCGGTGACCGGCTGCGAGCCTGGATGAATGTCGACAAGGAGACGTTCTACGACGAGCGCCGCATCGCCATCGTGCCGATGGGTTTCTGCTTTCCGGGCCACGACGCCAAAAAGGGCGACCTGCCGCCGCGCCGCGAATGCGGCAGGCATTGGCATGCCGCGCTGATGGATGCGATGCCGCAGCTCGAGACCATTCTCACCATCGGCATCTACGCCCAGACCTGGCACCGGGCACGTCTCGGCCTGCCGCCATCGCCTCCCGGCGGCATGACCGAACTGGTGCGCCGCTGGCAGGAGGGCTTCGCGACGACGCCGAAAGTCATCGCGCTGCCGCATCCCTCCTGGCGCAACAGCGGCTGGCTGAAGCGCAATCCCTGGTTCGAGGCGGAGATTCTGCCTGCTCTGCGCGCCGAAATCGCGCGGCTGATCTAATCCCGCTTTGGCGGTTCGACGCCGAAGTGATCGCTCAATTGCGCGCCGGTGAAGCCACCGGTGGACGATTGCGGATCGAACGGCAGCATGGTGTCGTTCCAGGCCTTGTACTCCGCCACCATGCGCTCGAAGCGCGCCGGCTCGCGTGACTTGTAGTTGGCGCGTTCCATCGGATCATCGACCACATTGAACAGGAATGTGTTGTTCTTGATCTTGAGATATTTCCAGTCGCCGTCGCGCAGCGCCTGCTGTTCCATATTTTTGTAGCGCCAGAAAAATTTGCGCGGCGTGACCGGGGCGGTGCCAGCCAGTGTCTGCACGAGGCTCATTCCATCCATTGGAAATTGTGGATCGGGCGCCGTCTTGGCGAGTTCCAGGAAGGTCGGCATCCAGTCCATGCTGATGATGGTCTGATCGCTGGTCTTGCCGGCGGGAATGCCGCGTGGCCAGCGCACGATCGCTGGAATGCGCAATCCGCCTTCAAGCAACTCGGTCTTGCGGCCCGAGAACGGCCAGGTCTTGGCGAAACGTTCGCCGCCATTGTCACTGGTGAAGACCACCAGCGTGTTGCCGGCGATGCCGTTGGCATCGAGCGCTGCGAGCACGCGGCCCACTTCCGCATCGAGTGCGACCACCATCTCGGCGTAAGTCTTCATCGAGCCGGCGTCATATTGCGCCAGACCGCGGATGCGTTGGGACTCTGCTTCGTCGCCGGGCCCTTCCCAGGGCCAGTGCGGCGCATTGAAATGCAGGCTGATGAAGAACGGCTTCTGCGCCTTCGCATAAGCATTGATGACCGACACGGCGTGTTGCCCGAGCAGCGAGGTCAGATAACCGGCCTCATGCACCTGCGCGTCGTTGTCCCACAGATCATGGGTGTCGGTCGTCGGGCCATTGGCCTTGTGCGTGAAGTAATCGACGGCGCCGCCGCGGAAACCGTAGAAATGATCGTAGCCGCTTTGCAGCGGGCCAAAGTCCGGCAGTTTGCCGAGGTGCCATTTGCCGATCAGGGTCGTGCCATAGCCTGCCTTGCGCAACAGCGAGGGCAGGGTGGGCTGTTCGGGAGGCAGGCCGATCTTGCGGGTGCTGAGGCTCGGTAGCGGTTCTTCCAGGCCGATCGGCAGCCGATATTGATAGCGGCCGGTGATCAAGGCGGTGCGCGTCGCCGAACAGACGGCTGAGTTTGCATAGGCCTGTAGAAACCGCATGCCGCCGGCCGCCAGCCTGTCGATGTTCGGCGTCTGATATTCGGTGCGGCCATAGCAGGAGAGATCCGCGAAACCCATGTCATCGGCCATGATGTAGACGATGTTGGGCGGGCGATTGTCCTGTGCGGAAGCCGCGCCGCCTTCAACGGCCAAGGCCAGCGTACCGGCGGCCAGCGTACCGGCGGCGCCAGTCTTCAATACGTCTCGACGTGACAGTTTGGGGCTGCTGTGGCCCATGGCGCTTCTCCCGATGTCAACCGCCAATACGTTGCGCCGGGAGCTCGGCCACGCAAGATGAAATGCGGCGGAGTGCGGTCAGATGGCACGCGGCGGCTTCGAACAAAAAGGGAACATTTGCTTGACTCCGTCCCCGAACTGACGCGTTATTCCAGGAATCTGATGGGCCAACGATGGCGTTCATTGTTCAGTCATGTGGGAAAGCGCGCTATGGCGCGACGTGGGGCCGATCTGCCGGAGGAAGCTGAATGCGCAATGTGTGGTCTCTGTTGCTGGCGCTCGGTTTTGCGTTTGGGCTTGCCGCGCCTGCGCCCGCGCAAACGCCCGGTCCGGTCTCCGCACCACAAGCTGCCGAGGCGCGCTTTGCCTTCGTCATCGGCAATGATGGCTATAGCGAAGCGCCGCTGCCGACGTCAGCGAACGATGCGGCGCTTGTGGCCGATGCCTTCAAGGCGGCGGGGTTCGATGTGACCGGCGCGCGCAATCTCGATAGTGAAACCTTTCGCGCCTCCTATCGCGAATTTCTCGAGAAGGTTGCCGCTGCCGGTCCAGGTGCGGTCGCGACCGTCTATCTGTCGGGCTTCGGCGTGCAGGCGGAAGGCGAGAATTATCTGGTGCCGCCGGGCGCGCATGTCGCGCGCGACAGTGATCTGGCGCTGAACGCCGTGCGCATCTCCGATCTGCTGCGGCCGCTGCAGGGCCTGCAGAACAAGGGCAAGATCATCCTGCTCGATCTTGCTCATGCCGGTCCCTTCGCGAAGGAAGGCCAGCCCGTGGCGCCGGGTCTCGCACTGATCGATCCCGACAACGGTTCGCTGATCGGCTTCAATGCCGGGCCGGGCGAAGTCGCGCCCGCCGCCAAGCCGCCCTATGGTCCTTATGCCCAGGCGATCGCCGAGATGATCCGCCAGCCCGGTCTCGATATGAACGAGATCATGATCCGTGTTCGCGGTAGGGTGGCTGAATTGACCAATGGCGCCCAGGTGCCCTGGCATGCCAGCAAGCTCGCGCCGCCGCTTGTCCTGCTCGAGCGCGGCCCGGATGCGCCGCCGCTGCAGGTGACACCGGAACAGATGGCGGAACGGCGCAACCGGCCGCTTGGCGAAATGCCGGTCGAGCAGGCCTATGCCGCGGCGCTGGAGCGCGACACGCTCGCTGGCTATGAGGCCTTTCTGAAAGTCTATCCCAACAGCCCCTATGCACGAAATGTCCGCGGCATGCTGGCCGCGCGGCGCGAGGCGCTGACATGGCGGCGGACCCTGGCGGTCAACACGCCCAATGCCTATTGGTCCTATCTGCAGCGCTATGCGAAGGGGCCGCACGCGGCCGACGCCCGCCGTCGTCTGACGCGGCTTGCCGCGGCGCTTGAACCGCCGCCGAGCTTTCCGCCGATTGATTATGATTTCGAGCCGCCGCCGCCGGATGAAGTCGCTTATTTCGATGCGCCGCAACCGATCTTCTATGATCCGGGCGTGCCGCCGCCACCGGCTGCCGTCTACTATGCGCCGCCGCCGGCCTGGTGGCGTCCGCCGCCGCCACCGGTATTTTCTGATGACGAAGATTACTATCTTGCAGAGCCTGAGATCGTCGTGGCTCCGGCCTGGGTGCGTCCGCCAGCCTATGTCATCGCGCCGCCGGCGCCGCTGATCTATGAAGATCGCCGGCCGCCGCCGGGCGCATCGATCGTGCCCTATGTGGCGATCCCGGCCGCGCTTGCCGCCGGCATCGTGGCAGGCCGCATCATCTCTCACCGCTCGGGCCGCAATCCGCCGCCGGGCCTGCCGCCCGGCGCAGGGCCGCGCCCCGGACTTGGCGGGGGGCTTGGCGGAGGACTTGGGGCACCTGCAGGAGTACCAGGAGGAAGACCTGGAAGACCTGGAGGAGCTGGAGGCCGTCCGCCGTTCCTGCCGCCCGTCGCAGCGCCTGCTGGCGTGCTCGGAGCGCAGCCGATCCGGCTGCAGCCGGGAACTGGCGCGCCGATCCGTACGGCGCCGGTCGTCGTCAACGGCGGCTCGCAGCAGCTTCTGACGCGCCCCGGCGCAAGGCTGCCGGGCCAGAACCCGCAGACCGGCCGTCCAGGCGGCCCGCCGCTGCCCGGACAGCCGTTGCAATCGCCGAGAACGGGCGTACTGCCCGGTGGCCAGACATTGCCGCAGGTCCAGCCGGGACGGCCGCCAGGACTCGGTCAACCGCAAGGACTCGGCCAACCGCAAGGACTTGGTCAGCCGACGATCGGCCGCCCGGGGCAACCGGCCGGCGTCGGCTCGCCGAATGTCGGCCGGCAGCAATTGCAACAGCAGCAGCGCCTGCAGCAGGACCAGTTGCGCCAGCAGCAGTTGCAGATGCAGCAACAGCAGCGCGCCATCCAGCAGCAACAGCAATTGCAGCGAAAGCAGCAGCAGGATGATCAGACGCAGCAGCGCCTGAAGGCGCAGCAGCAGCGCGACCAGCTCCAGTTGCAGCGAAATCAATTGCAGCAGAACCAGACGCAGCAGCGCGTGCTCGAGCAACGCCAGCGCGAGCAGTTGCAATTGCAGCAGCGTCAGCAACAACAGCAGCAGTCGCAGCAACGCATCATGCAGCAACAGCAGCGCCAGCAGGAGCAGTTGCAGCAGCGTCAGCGGCAGCAACAGGAGCAATCGCAGCGGCAAATGCAGTTGCAGCAACGCCAGCAGCAGATGCAACAGCAGATGCAGCGCCAGCAGCAACAACAACAGCAGCAGCAATTGCAGATGCAGCAGCGCGTCCAGCAGCAACAGCAGATGATGCAGCGCCAGCAGATGCAGCAGCGTCAGCAGCAGATGCAATTGCAGCAGCGTCAACAGCAGCAATTGCAGCGGGCCTGCCCCATCGGCAAGGTTTGCCGGTAGGAGAAATGCAAAAAGGAACGGCCCGTCTTCGGGCCGTTCCTCAAGTTGTTCCTGTGTGGATAGGTCTCAGCGCTTGTTGAGACGCGCCAGAAGGCTCGACGTGTCCCAGCGGCTACCACCCATGGCTTGCACGTCGGAATAGAACTGATCGACAAGCGCTGCGACGGGCAGGTGCGCGCCGTTGTTGCGCGCCTCGGCGAGACAGATCGACAGATCCTTGCGCATCCAGTCGACCGCGAAGCCGAAATCGAACTTGCCTTCGATCATCGTCTTGTAGCGGTTCTCCATCTGCCAGGATTGCGCCGCGCCTTTCGAGATCACGTCGATCACGGCCTCGGCGTCGAGCCCGGCCTTCTGGGCGAAGGCGATGCCTTCCGCCAGCCCCTGCACAAGGCCGGCGATGCAGATCTGGTTGACCATTTTCGTCAATTGTCCGGCGCCGGGGCCGCCCATCAGCCGACATGAGCGGGCGAAGGCCGCGATCGCCGGTTCGGCGCGGGCATAGGCCGCCTCCTCGCCGCCGCACATCACGGTCAGCACGCCGTTCTCGGCGCCGGCCTGTCCGCCGGACACTGGGGCATCTATGAAATCCACGCCCAGCGCCTTGGCTTTGGCGTGCAACTCGCGCGCGACATCCGCTGATGCGGTGGTGTGATCGACGAACAGCGCGCCTTTCTTCATGCCGGCGAAGGCGCCTTGCGGCCCCAGCGTCACCGCGCGCAGGTCGTCGTCATTGCCGACGCAGGCGAACACAT